>Ga0066793_10000511_pt1 | contig 15456 bp, 11 predicted proteins | sample PersoiDNA2013189_FD_83876 | JGI IMG/M metagenome (GOLD analysis project Ga0066793, IMG submission 83876) | Permafrost soil microbial communities from the Arctic, to analyse light accelerated degradation of dissolved organic matter (DOM) -... | ecosystem: Environmental > Terrestrial > Soil >... | reverse complement strand
TAGTGATAATAATGAAAGGCCAGCAGATGAGCGATATTGTCCTGCTCAGCGCGGCGTATAATTGTTGGGCTCATATGCTAATCGTAACATGGTGAGGTTGCTGGTGTCAAGCACCCACTTTCCCACTTTCCCTCTTCCATAAATAGAGCAGGATCAAACGCCAATCTGCTGATTGCGCGGAGTGAGGGGTATCGTGCTGTCCTTGATCGTAAAGACTTCAACCGAGGTGCGCAACTGCAGTGCCAGTAGGGTCAGCTGTTGCATCTGCTGGGCTACCGTCCGCGTGCTGGCGCTGCTGCGCGTGGTGATCGCCGAGATCGTATTCATGGTCTCGGAGAGCGAGCGTGCAGAGCGCAGCAGGTGCTCCATCATCTGGTGAATGGCCCTGATCTCGCTTGCCTGTTGCTCCACCAGACCAAAAATCGTCGCCAGCGCGGTCCCCGTCACCTGGACGCGCGCAACTCCCGTTGCCGTCTCTTTCTCGGACTCCTGAACAGCTGCTGCCACCGTAAGGATCTCTGTACGCACGCTTCTCACATTGCGTGCCACCGTGGTCAACTGGACCTTCGTTTCCTCAGAAAGGCGGCGCATTCCCTCGGCCACCACGCCAAAACCTGTATTTGGAGTCTCTCCGGCCATTGCAACCTGGATGGCTGCATCCAGCGCCAGGCGATTGGTTTGATGGGCAATCTGTTCCAGCACGCCGACGAGCACGTCAATTTCCTGTGATCGCTCACCAAGCTGTTTGATCTGAGAGACCGTCCTATGCGTATTGCGGTGGATGACATCCATGCCTTCCAGCGTCTCTCGCACAGCCTGCCGCCCCTGCTGAGCCGCTTGTCGGGCTTCCCCGGCTGCCTGATCGAGAATCTGCGTTCGCCTGGCGGTCTGCATGAAGGATTGAGCCATTGTCTCGATAGTGTGGGCTGTCTGGCCCATCTGCAGCAGTTGAGTCTCGGCGGTGCTCACCAGGTGGACCATTTCTTGTTGGGTCGTCGTTGTTGCGCGTTCGACTTCCACGGCGACCCTCTTCACGCGGATCACCAGGCTGCTCAGTTCTTCCACCATAAAATTAAAGGCGTCGGCTAAAACGCCAAGCGAGCCGTGGGTCACTTCGGCCTGGATGCGCAGATCGCCCTCAGCCACCCCACTGACCTCTTTGATCAATTGCTCCACCTGCCCTTGCAATTCATCATGCTGGCCCTGCGTCTCCCGAAGTAGACGGACGATCTGATCGAGCATCCTATTGATCGAGGCGGCAACTACCGCAATCTCATTGCGTCCGCTGATCTGTACACGTGCGCTTGTATCGCCTTGCTCGATGCGCCGTGCCAACCGCGCGAGCTGACTCAGCGGCTGTGTAATCGTGCGATTCACCAGATAGCCCAGCACAATGACCACGCCGGTCGACCCGATCAACGCGAGTATGGTCCAGATCGTGAATGAGTTTGTTTGGGCAGGATTCATGCCATGGGCCACGAGCGCATGCGTGTAGGACAGGCTGGTGAGCAGGATGAGACTATCAGGGATGAGTGCCGCCAGAAAAAAAGATAGGAAGAGGCGGCGAAATATAGGGATGTTAGCAAAATAGTTGAACAGCATAGCTATAGTTCCTTTAAATATATATATCGAACTACTTGTGGAAGCACTGGTCCCTACCTAAATAATTCATCGCCTGAATGGCGACCTCCACTACAATGACCGGGCAACCAGTACGATACTCACCGTACACAGCAAAATACCACCTGCCCATAGCAGCGCCAGGAGGGTCTCCTTGCTGCGTGGAAGCGGAGGGAGACCTTCGAAAGGGGCGAGAAGTGTCTCTCCCTGCGGTGGGTACTGCCGCATGGGTGCTACCATGGGTGAAGGCGGTGGGGAGACAGGGACAGGGCGGGCCTGAGCCGAAACGGCTGCCGACGGTGGTTCCTGCGGGACCTGCTCGCGCGCGCCGCCCCTGTATTGCCGTCGCGATCCCTCGCGCCTGTTTTCAGTGAGTCGTCCCAATGCCATCACAAGCTCGGATGGCTGCTGGTAACGCACTTCAGCGCGAGGATGGATGCCTTTGAGCAGGATCTCCGCAAACGTTGGAGAAAGCGCTGCGTTCATCAGGTCTCCTTGCCGTTCCCTCTCGTCGACGGGTGGAACCCTGCCGGTCACTGCATAGTAGATGGTCGCAGAGAGCGAAGAGAGATCGGATGCCGGGCTGCTCTGTGTCGCCAGTCGTGTCTCCTTGAGGGCAGGAACCCACTGGGTAATGCCTCCTGCAATGAGCGGCGACCCATATGTCAGCGTCCAGCGCGATCCGACGTGCATGATATGGTTCGGCTGGATTAACCCGTGTGCGAGAGACGGGTCGTGTTGTGATAGGAACTGGAGTGCTTCTGCAAGTTGCCTATAGCACTCGATAGCGTCTTGCTCGTTCAACGTCCCGCGTCGCTGGATGCGCGCATGGAGGGACTCGCCAGTGGGGGCTGCGAAGACGAAGAAACCGTGGCCCTGTTCCAGAAAGACATTGAGGAGATCATTGCTTCTCAGTAAGGCTTTGGTGGCCGTGCGGAAAAATGTCTGGAGGTCGTTACCGCTCAGCGGGAGCGCGACTTCGCCTATGCTCACCTCTTTCCCGCTCTCTCGATCCTGCGCACGCCAGCGCGCTTCGTAGACTCCTTGACTCCACTGCTGCATCTCCTGCCGTTCTACCAGGAGGTAGCGTTGCCCTTGCAGCGTCATGCCTGGCGCAAGGGTTGATGCCTCATGCTGTATGGTGAGAGGTCTCTGAGCAGGGGAGAGCGTCACCCGCGCGGGAATAGGGGGTGTCCAGTGTGCTTCCTGTCCCGATGGTGTGATCACGGGCGTCCCTTCAGAGGGCAGTGAGAGCTGCGTGGAGCCGCAGACAGGGCACGACGGCTGTGTGGCAGCGCGTTCATATCCACAATATTGGCAGATCATATTCGATCCTCCTTGTTTTGTCGCATTATTGCTTTGTTGGTGTCCAAAAATCACACGATCAGGGTGAGTACATTGCATCATTCTAACAAGTGAAAAGTAAGTACACAAGCAGATCGCCTTAAAATACCATTAAAATTTCTCATAGGCTATATTGCAAAAAATACGAGCAGAATAGGAGAGAAACGTATTCCTGCTCCCATTCTGCTCGTACAATCATATATGTATCAAGCATCATGATACAATTGAGACCGCCAGAACTAGCTCATCCCAGTACCCTCAAGCGAGTCGAGAAAGGACGCTAGTTCCTGCCTCCCCTCAGCAGGGGAGGCATATTCATGAAAACAACCTACGAAGCCAGGCAGAAATGTACTAGGAAGAGGTGGATTCTTCGCTGTTTTCAACACTATCGGTTGGAGTATCAACAACGCTCTCGCTGTTGTCTACACGCGCGCTGTCCTCCACCGGGGTCGTAGCTGTGCCTTCGTTTGCACGACTTGTGGCCAGGGCCGGGGCACCTACATCACTTGCGACCGGGACAGGCGTACCTGTTACCTTGGCGATGATCTCCTCATCGCTGACATTCTCCTTAACGGTGGCCCGGCCAACCAGGAAGAGCAGCGCGCCCACCACCAGGGAAAGCACAGCGATGCCGCCAATGAGCCAGACCCAGGACGAGTAGGCGATCAGCGTTGTCCAGGGACCGGTGAACGTCACATAGATCCCCACGGCGCTGGCGATGAGGCCAAGGGCCGAGCAGAGGTAGAAGACCCAGTCGGGTGCTAGGCGGCTGCGGGTGAAGGTCTCGTGGTACTTGTAGCGGATGATGACCACATCGATGAACAGCACCACCATCGAGACACACCAGATCACCGTCACGGCGGCCTGCAGGACATCATAAACCACGGTCGAGAGGTCGGAGGGCTTGAGGCCGGTCCTTAAAGCATATGGCACGATGATGAAGGCTAGAGCAGCAAAGACAGCAGAGATGATGCTCTGCACGAGCACTGCTACCCAGGGCACGCGGTTGCGATTGACCTTGCTCATCACGGTTGGCATGCGCCGGTCGAGGCCGGAGACAAACAGCAGGCGACCAAACGAGTAGTTGTAGACGGCTGTGTTAAAGAGGAAGAAGCCGATAAAGATGATATTGACCAGTACGCCCAGGAATGGACCCGCTGAGCCGAAAGCCAGCTGCACGGCTTCGGCGATGGCTGCCGGGCTGCCTTGATCCTTCACAGGCACGGCGACCATCACGCCAAAGGTTCCGATCAGGTAGGCGGCGATGACCACGAGAGAGCCCCAGAGCAGGTAGCGGGTGATGGAGCGGGGCTTGTTGATCTCAACGCCCATGTTGAGCGGCACCTCGATGCCCAGCAAGGCCAGGATGACGAGTCCATAGAACGTGGCGTTGCCTGTGCTAAGCTGCCAGCCTTTGGCGGAGTAGTCGACGGCTGCCGCGTGACCGTTGAACAGTGTCAGCAGTCCAGCGACCCCAATGAGGAGGATGGCACCGCCGTAGGCAACGAAGACGACATTGACAAAGTTCTGGGTAACGCGGAAGCGCAGGATAGAGAGCACGAAAGAGAAAGCGATGACGAGAATGATCATCAGGCCCTGCTGCCATGGTTCAGTCAAGAAATTGGCATTGAGCTGTTGAATGAGCGAGACGACAGCATCGCCAGTAGCGATCATGACCAGAACGCCCGGCCACCAGGCGCAGAAGCCAGCAAAGAAGCCCATGAAAGGGCCGAATGCCTTGTTGGTCCAGACGTAGATCGAGCCTTCTCCTGGGAACATGAGGCCCAACTGGCCGGTGACAATGGCACCAGGAATGAGGAAGGTGATAAAGCCCAGACCCCAGTAAATGTATCCAGCCGGACCCGCTCCTCCTGCTATCACGGCTGAGTTGCTAATAAAGAGAACGATAGCGACGAAGATAGCGACCATGTCGAACGAATTGAGAACCTTGGGTAGAATGCCCCCGGCGATGCGTTCCGAACGCAGAACCTCGCCGCCGCTGCTTTCAGCAGTTGTTGCCATAAATAACCATTTCCTTTCAGAAAGCTTGCATCTCTTCCCTTTTGCCTATCTCTAAGTTCACGATAGGATCGGCAAGAGATGCTCTACATAACAAGAACCATACCCAAAAATATGTTACGTCATATGAACCACGTCATGCAACGTAACAGTAGGAAAAGCTGCTCCACCTTTTCACTTGACGGAGCTTTCCAGGCTCTCCCAACTGGCTTCACTTGAAGCCACCATACTGCCGATGGTTGCGACCACAAGGCAGACAAGCGTCAAACCACCGACAATATACCACCAGTGACCATTGTCTATTTGCGGAATCCACGAGAAAAAGAGCGTGTCGACAATGGCGAAAAGGCACGCGAGAGGGCCAAGAATCATGCTGACAAAGAGAACCGGTTTAGGAAAGATACGCTGCCGGTTAAAAGCTCTCGGGTCGCGTCGATAGAAAACGGCGATATTGATAAAAAAGAAGGCCGACGAGATCGCCCACACCAATGTAGCCCCGGCCTGACTGACATTATAGACCTCGTTTACCAGATCAGATGGGTTGCCAAGATTAATAACGTATGGCATCACATCGAAAATGAGGAGCGTAAAGATAATGGCAGCGACCGTTTGGAAGATAATGGCATTGGCCGGAACGCGATGCTTATTCAATTTTCCAATGTTCGCTGGAAGGCGTCTGTCAATGCCGGCTACCATCAGTAAGCGTGCAAAGGTGTAGTTGTACACGACAGGTACTATCACAAAAAAAGCGATGATACAGATCGCGGTAATATCGCCAAAGGGTTTGCCCAGCACCATATCGACGTTGGTGATGAGGGAGAAGCCTCCCACACTCCCGACCGACGAGCCCTGCACAACGAGCAAGGCAAATGTCGCGATGAAGTACCCTACCAGAACGAGCACGGTTCCCCAGAGCAGGTGGCGGGTGACCACTTTGCGCTCAGTGATCTCACCGCCCATATTCAGTGGAACTTCCGTGCCTAAATAGGCAAGAGTGATGAGGCCGAAGAGATTAATGTTGCCAGTTGACGAAAAGTGAATCGCCCAACCATGCAAGTCACCGAAGTTCGTGACGGATCGATGACCAGTCGCCAGCCAGAAGAGACTGGATAAGCCAATAAGCACGACGGCTACGCCTATGAGGCAGACCATCATTTTCACTATGTTTTGCACTATGCGCACACGCTGCACGGCCAGCAGCCCGGAGAACGCAATAACTGCGGCGATTGCCAGCCCTTGCTGCCAGGATGCGGTGAGCCAGCTGCTATTGAGTCCCCCAATCAAGCTGATAACAATATCAGCGCCAGCAACAATGACAAGAACTCCGGGAAACCAGGCACAGAAGCCGATGAAGAAACTCCAATATCCGCCAAGAGCTTTGTGCGTCCAATTGTACAGAGAGCCTTCATGCGGAAACATGTGTCCAAGCTGAGCTGTAGCAATGGCACAGGGAATAAAGAATGTGACCGCACCTAAAATAAGAAAGGTGAAGGCAGAAGCCCCACCAGAGGCTGCAGTGGCGGCATTGACAATGAAGAATATAGCAACGAGGTAGACAGCCGTCATATCGAATGTCCCAAGAACAGGTGGCATTGTTTTGGTGACATATTCTTCCGAGTCAAGCGCAACCTCTCTGGTCCTTCCCTCAGTATATGTTGCCATTTTCCCTCCCATCTCTCCTGACGGAGAGTCTCTCTTCTGAATGAAATATAGGCTACCCATCACACATTTTAAGCGTATAGGGTAGAATCGGCCAATTGCACACTAACAATAAATACAGCTTACATGCTTCTTGAAGCAAGAGTCTTATTGGAACGTCAAAGACTTTCCTTCTCTCGCTGGCACAAAAAGTACTAGAGCAAGGATTTTTATGGCTACAGCCTACTTAAATCTGTAGTGATTATATAGCCAAACAGTGTGTGATTAAATTAAGAACCCGTAAAAATTACTCGGCAACTAAAACTTCCAACCTTTGTGTAAGTGAGAGGAAAAGTTAGAAAAAACATGTAAAAACATGTAAATTCGCACTTAGTAGCATACAAGTTTCTTGTAACGTCTTGCTTGCTTGCGATTGTGGTAGAAGATATGTGCTCGTGGCTGTGGGCAGAAGATCTCCCAATTGAGTGGTATCATCTCTATGTAGTTTGTTTGCTCAAGTTCTTCCGTATTTAGAGAGGATAGCAAGGTGCCAACTCAATTCGATGGTAAAGTAGCAATGATTACTGGGGCCGGTTCGGGTATCGGGCGGGCAACGGCGCTGGCGTTCGCCCAGGAAGGGGCAAGGGTGGTCGTCTCGGACATCGCGGTCGAGGGTGGGCAGGAGACGGTACGCCTGCTCAAAGAGGCCGGAGGCGAGGCGACGTTTGTGCGCTGCGACGTGACGCAGCCGGAGGAGATAGAAGCCCTGATCGCCAGGACCGTGGCGACCTACGGCAGCCTGGATTGTGCCGTTAATAACGCGGGCATAGAGGGCGTGACCGCCAGCACGGTTGATTATCCGTTGGAGATGTGGAACAAGGTTCTCAGCGTCAACCTGACCGCGCCCTGGCTGTGTATGAAGTATGAGATCGTCCAGATGCTCAAGCAGGGACAAGGCGCGATCGTCAACATGGCGTCAATCCTTGGCACCATCGCCTTCGCCGAAACGGGTGCCTACAACGCCGCCAAACATGGCCTGATCGGCGCGACGCGCACAGCGGCCCTCGAATATTCGCGCCAGGGAATACGCGTCAACGCCGTCTGCCCCGGCTTTATCGAGACCTCTATGATTATGGAGCGCTCATTCATCGGCAGTGACCCACAGATGTACAAGCGCGTCAGTTCGTCGCACCCTATAGGACGGATGGGCAAGCCTGAGGAGATCGCGGCGGCGGCGCTCTGGCTATGTTCCGATGCTGCCTCGTTTATCACCGGCGCGGCCATGATCGTCGATGGGGGATACACGATCAAGTAAGCGCGAGCACTACGCGTCTATCATCTGGCGCAGAGATGTTAGACTTGCGCGCAAGCGCGCGAGATCGACGTGTCCCCCTTGATCGATCGCAGGTGCCTCCAGGCTGATACTGCCAGCGAAATTGCGTCGCTTCAGACCCGCGAAGAAGCGCGCAAAATCGATCCCTCCTTCGCCAGGGTGGAGGTACCTGCGACTGCCATCGGCGGAGAAGCCCTCTCCGTCGTAATCTTTAATGTGCGCGTGGCGGACCAGCGGCTTCTGCCACAGCCAGTCGGTTGTGAAGACCGTCTCGATCTGCTGATGTTTCGCCAGGAACTCGGTATCCAGCGCGATCCGGCTGCGACCATCGCGCTGCACGGCCCTGTGCACATTGCTCAGTGGATCGGACCGCCGACAGGGAATCGTCTCTATGGCGAGCTCTATTCCGTGGCGGGCAGCTATATCTATGCATTCGCGCAGCCGTTCCAGATTATTATCGAGATTGTTATCCAGTTCAGGCCAGCCCCACAGGTGCAGCACCAGCACTCGTGTACCGATGCGACTCCCCAGCCAGCAGTTAGCGGCGAGCCAGCGTACCCCCTGCTCTCGTTCCTCCGCCTGCGCCTTGCCCAGCGCGACGCCGATATTCTTCTCGCTATGCATAACTGGAAATGCCAGTCCCGACGCCTGCAAATCGATAGCGATCCGTTCAAGAGAATCATACCAGCCTGGATAAAACATCACCTCAAGGCCATCCACGTCCAGTTGCGGAGCATATTCCAGTATAGCCTCGTATTGCGTATAGTCAGGAAAACGACTGAAGGCTCCTGTGGAGCAAAGTAGTTGCATTATGGCAGTATCCTTGTTGTACTATTCGCGTAGAAAGAAGCAATTAAACCAGTCCTCTCGCCGCGTGCTTCAGTATATACGGGGAGGCTATGAAGGGTCAATTCAACAGTGATGAGCACACTTATGTTGCTTATCACTATGCTCATCCTTGCCCTTGCCCAGGCATGGCGAAAAAGGACAGCATCTGAGCAAAAAGTCTTTGATGTTCAGGAAGAGTCAAGCACCAGGGAGTAGGCCTGGTTCAACGCTGTAGTACCTTACGTCATATGTGCTCAAGTGCAGTATGCTTATGCTATACTGTGCCTAATATGTTAAGTCTTGATTTCATCTGTCAACATCCCCAGGTTGTTCGTGAGGCACTGCAGCGACGGCGCGAGCCGCGTAATCTCGATGAGATACTGCGCCTGGCCGAACAGCGGCGTGGTCTTGTCACGCGCTGCGATGCCCTCTATGCCTCCCTGAAGGGATTAAAGGAAACGGTAAAGAGTCGAGCGCTCAAGCCAGCGTCCGATCCAGAGGTAAAGGCGCTGACGCGCGATATTCGCCAGCTGGAGATGCAGGTGAGCGATATCGGCACGCGCCTGCAGCCTCTGCTGCTCAGTCTGCCCAATCTGCCCCATCAGAGCGTTCCGGAGGGCGACCAGGAGAACATCGAATTGCGTAGATGGGGCGAGCCTGTCGCGTTCTATTTTGTGCCGCGCACTCACTGGGAGCTTGGTGAGCGCGCAGGATTGCTCGACGCCGAGAGCGGTGCGCGGATCGCCGGTAGCCGCTTTGTGACGTTGAAGGGATCGGCAGCACGCCTGGAACGCGCGCTGATCTCGTTTATGCTGGATGTGCATACACGCGAGCATGGCTACCTGGAGATTATGCCGCCGCAACTGGTGAAGCGCACCGTCATGGTGGGCGCTGGTCAACTGCCGAAATTCGAGGACCAGGTTTACTCCAGTTCTGAGGATGAACTCTATCTCAATCCCACCGCCGAGGTTCCGCTGGTCGGGATGCATAGCGCGTCGATTCTCCCGCCCGATACCCTGCCACTGCGCTACGTCGCCTGGACCACCGCCTTTCGTCGTGAAGTGGGGTCGGCATCGCGCCATACCAGGGGTCTGCTGCGCCTGCACCAGTTTAACAAGGTGGAGCTTTTTCAGTATGTCGCTCCCCAGGATTCTTATGACGTGCTTGCGCAGATGTTGGGCCACGCCGAACGTATTCTCCAATATCTAGAGCTCCCCTATCGCGTCGTAGAGCTCTGCAGCGGCAATTTGCCCTTCACAGCCGCCAAAGCCTATGACCTGGAAGTGTGGATGCCTGGTCAGGAGAGTTACATCGAGGTCTCGTCGATCAGCAACTGCGAAACCTTTCAGGCGCGCCGCGCGGACATCAAGTACCGCCCCACGCATAGCGCGCGCGCCGAATATGTACATACACTGAACGCCTCGGGACTGGCCGTGGGGCGCACCATGGCCGCCATTTTCGAAACCTATCAGCAGGCCGATGGCTCTATCATCGTTCCAAAAGTACTACGCCCATATGTACAATCCTCTGTGCTTACTCCCTTGCTCTAATGCTCTAAATGAGCGTGGGCAGGCGGTTGAGATCTGAAGATTCTATAAAAAAAGAGCCATGCCTGGAAAAATGTCCTATCTCTCTTTCAAAGCTATGTAACCTGTGGTATAGTGGTTATGGAGGGATGGCAGAGTGGTCTATTGCGGCTGTCTTGAAAACAGCTGGGTTAACAGCCCCAGGGGTTCGAATCCCTTTCCCTCCGTATCGGGACAACGCTGTCCTTTCCGAGTGTAGCAGCCGCCGCATCCATCTCCTGGATGCCTGACGATACGTCTCTCTCGGGTGTATCCTTGATAACGGTGATCAATTCCATGCGCCTGGTAGTAAAGCACGCGTATTACACTTTATCGTAGAGGACTCTTGTGCTGGCACGCGACCGTGGGGGGGTGTAGGCCAGTCAGCAGGAGCCGTTTTGTAGATGGACGGTGATTTACAGTGTCGCTAATAGGTACGTTAGAGCAGTTCAATCTTTCCAGCGTTTTACAAAGGGTAGAAGCGCATACGAAGACCGGATTACTGACGGTCAGGCTGGGGACGCACTCGGTAGAGCTCTACCTGCGTGAGGGTCGCCTGATGTGTATTGGGCCGGTGCGCACAAATGCTACGCTTGGAGAAAGATTACTACAGGATAATGTTATTTCGCACCACGCGTTGCAGGAGACCTTGCTTGCCGTTGGCAATGCCCGCTATAGCGAAACACGTATGGCGCTGACGTTAATGGACCTGGGGCACGTAAGTCACGAAAACCTGCGCGCCTGGGCCACGCACAAAGCCACCGAGGTGCTTCAGGTTCTGCTCACCTGGACGAGTGGCGACGTGTATTTCGACGAGGATGTCACGCCTCCTGGCGATCGCTTGCTGGTTGCCCTTTCGATTTCGGCCCTCCTCTCCGCTATTCCGGCGTCTGCTTCATCAGTGATCTCTAGTGGAAACGCGCAGCCTATTATGGGACAAGAGGAGCCTGATCGATCACAGGCCGCTTCTGCCCACCCTATTCCCAATGTTCCGACGCTTGTCAGCGCATCCGATCTCTTGTCGGATGATGATCCTCCTCTCACGGCTGTTTTTTCCACTGATGCATTCTCGTCTCTGCGCTCTCCTGAGAGTACTACGTCTGGCTCCCTCGTTGATGCTGCAACGATACATCCCGCCGTCGTCACGGCACCCACACCTGCCAGGCATATCGATATCTCGTTTATGCGTCCCGATATGGTGCTCACTCCCCTTGATCTGTCAGCGGCTCGCGAACGCAATCCTCAGATCCAGTTGACGCCCGATCAGTGGCGTCTCCTGACCAGGGTGGATGGTCGCACTTCTCTCCAAATGGCGTGCCTGGAGCTTTCTATGACTCCCGATATGGTACGCCAGGTTGCAGGAGAACTGATCGCGGAAAACTTGATCCAGCTCGCCTTGCCTGCACAACTGCAAACGAATGAGTTTTCTCCGGTCTCCCGAGAATTGCTCTCTTCCGGCCTGAACTATGGCCTGGGCGCTTCTGGCTACGCTACACCATCTGCACCTTCATGGTCTCCGATCCTGCCATCATCGGATGTCCTTCCGCAGTTTGCTTCCTCTGTTCCATTCGAGACGCAGTCGCAGTGGGGCAATGGTGGCAATAATGCTTCGTTCGTGCCCGGTCGCGGTTGGATCGCCTCTCCGCAGCCTTTGCAACCGCTGCCAGGCAATGGTCCGCTGGCGTCTACGTATAGCGATATCTATGCCCAGGTGGGCGGCAGCCATTCGTAACGTTGAAGCATAATATGTGGGATGGAGGTGGTGCGTGTGCGGGGACGTGATAGAGCGAATTCGCCTGATAGTGCTGGTGAAGATGTGCTCGCTGGCATGCTTATTGGTCGCAGCCCTGCTATGCAAGAGGTCGCGACCCTTGTGCGCCAGGTGGCCCAGTACCCGACGACAACCGTGCTTTTGCAGGGTGAGAGCGGCACCGGCAAGGATGTTGTGGCGCGTGCTATTCACGAATTAAGCAGCCGTTCCGCGTACCAGTTCGTTGCTATCAATTGCGCGGCCATTCCCGAGACATTGCTGGAGACGGAGCTCTTCGGCGTCGAGGCCGGTGCCTATACAGATGCGCGGATCTCGCGCGAGGGCTATCTTTTGCACGCCGATGGGGGCACTCTCTTCTTCGATGAGATTGGCTCCATGCCGCTCGTGCTGCAGGCAAAATTGCTCCGTTTTCTCGAAACGCGCAGCTTCCGTCGCGTTGGCAGTAACAGGGAGATTCATGTCGATCTGCGCGTCGTCTCCGCGACGAATGTGGATCTACAGGCGGCGGTTATGCATAGAACCTTTCGCGACGACCTCTACTATCGCCTGAAAGTTATCACCATCGTTCTGCCTCCTCTGCGCGAACGCCCGGAGGATATTGAGCCTCTCGTAGAGCATTTTTTGCAGCTTCACAGTGCCGATAGCGCCAACCCTCTGCGTATCAGCCCCGAAGCGCTGGCCCTCTTGCAGCGTTATCAATGGCCCGGCAACGTGCGCGAACTGCGCAGTACAATTCAGCGTGGTCAGATCTTGAGCGACAATAATATCATCCTCCCCAGAGATCTGACCGAAGGTATCCGCGAGGCCAGCACAAGCGCCAGTCAGCGCCTGCAAGAGATCCGGCAACAGATGCATCTTCCGCCGGAAGGAATTGACCTGCGCGCTTTCCTTGGCAGCATCGAATGGACCTTTATACAGGAGGCCCTGGAGCGCTGCGCCGACAATCAGGTGCAGGCGGCTGCCCTGCTCGGCATCACCCGCGACCAGTTGCGTTACCGTCTCTTCCATCATCACTAGCGCTCTGTGCTTGCTGTAATGCTTACTCTTCCGGCCAGTCCAGCATGATCGCCCTGGCGCTCCCTCCCGGAGGAATCTCTATGCCGCCCTCGGGTACGATCACCAGCGCGTTGGCACCCAGCAACGAGGTCATCATATGCGAGCCTTGATTCCCCGTCGTGTGCGCGACGAAACGATCACCGAGCCGTTCCACGCGTGAGCGCACATAGTGACGCCTCGTCCCACTATCGCTGACGCCATCCTCTACAGTTACGTCGATCTGCGGCTTGAACAGGCGCGTGTGCCCCTGCATTTTGCGTATGACCGGACGCCCGAAGAGTTCGAATGTGACGGCGCTGGAGACCGGATTTCCCGGCAGACCCAGTAGGGGAACGTTGCCGATGTGACCAAAGGCAACTGGCTTGCCCGGACGCATGTTGATGCGCCAGAAGTTGATGTTGCCTTGCTCCTGCATGATGTTCTTCACAAGGTCGAAGTCGCCGACCGAGACGCCTCCGGTGGTGAGAATCAGGTCGTATTGCACGGCCTCGCCGAACTTTTGGCGCAGGCTCTCGACGGTATCGCGTGCCACCCCCAGGCGCTGCGGCTCAGCTTCGGCTTGCTTTACCGCCGCCTCTATCAGATAACTATTGCTGTTGCGAATCTTGCCCGGCTGTAAGCTCTCTCCTATATCGATCACTTCGTCGCCCGTGCCCAGGATGGCGACGCGCGGACTGCGTATGACGGGCACATTGGCCCAGCCGAGGGTGGCGAGAATACCGATCACCCACGCGTCGATCTCAGTTCCTCGCACCAGCGCCGTCTGTCCCTTGCGCATATCTTCGCCTGCCGGTCGGATGTTATTGCCCGGCGCGACTTCTTGCAGAATCTCTACCCATGTGCTTTCAGGCCCATCGTTGCGCGTCAACTCTACCTGGATAACCGTATCGGCCCCCGGCGGTACCGGCGCGCCCGTCATGATGCGCAGCGCGGTCCCTTCTTCGACCGCTATCTCGGAGACGTAGCCCGCCGCCACGCCGCCCGTAACGCGCAGACGTGGCGGTTGTCCGCTGTGTGGCTTGCTATCCTTGCTCAAGAGCGCGAAGCCGTCCATAGCGGAGTTGTCGAAAGGCGGAATATCCTCCTGGGCCACGATATCCTGGGCCAGCACGCGCCCGAGGGCGTCCGCGAGCGGTACCTGCACGATCTCCAATGGATGTACCCCGGCAAGGATGCGCTCGATCGCCTCTTCTACGCTGATCATGAGAATCTCCTCTGTGGCTCCATAAGTAGGGATGGGGCTTGCCCCCATCCGGTTCCCCACAACACTGCTCCTTTGCCTGATCACGCTTCCCAGGCCGGATGGGGGCAAGCCCCATCCCTACTTATGGAGGAAATACAGAGACGCCTGACATAGCAAAAATAGCCACATATGTCAGGCGTCTCAGAAAATAGTACCTCGTACGGGATTCGAACCCGTGATCCCCGCCTTGAAAGGGCGATGTCCTAGGCCGCTAGACGAACGAGGCGCGTTAATACTTCTCACGTGCCTCGGATTGTACTCTATTGCCATCGCTTTGTCAAGCAAAATCCAGCGGATTTCTGGAGCGCCGCCGTTGTGGCTCACAGCCCCTCGTTATAGTCTCCCTGTATGCTCGTGAATTCAACCAGGTTATGGAATGGATCGCGACAGAAGAAACGGGGGCGATTGGGAATGGGCGTGGCCTCGATGATTGGATATCCCGCTTCGATGAGCCTGTTGCGGTACGGCTCCAGGGCTGGGACTTCAAGGCAGAAGTGATATTGTCCCTCGGGATCTGGCTGAACCGGATCAGGGATGAAGTGCAGCTCCATCTCGTTATCGCCCACTGAGAACCAGACGAGGTTGAGGGAGGCGAGCGACTTTGGAGATGGCTTCTCTTCCAGCCCTAACACCTTGCCGTAAAAGGCCCGTACCGCCTCGTGTGAGCCAGCAGGGACCGAACAGGAAACATGTTGTAAGCGTAGCTTTTTCATAGCATCTGGCTTTCTCGCTAGACAGAATCGGCGCATGCACGACCACGCGCTAAAAGGATTGTAGTGAAAGTCTATCTCAAACCTGTTCCCGTCGTCAATCTGTGCTATGATAAAAATGTCGTCGTTCAGCCAGGAAAGGAAGCGCGCCATGCCAGATCTCTCTCAGCTTATGCCTACTACGGATGATATGAATTTCTACACGGTTGATCCCGATCTGGCATTTCTCTTGCGCCGTTCTCTGTCGGAGGATGACTTTGTACGTGCTCAACCCCTCCTCACGGCTATGGGTGCAGAGGCTTCGCAGCATATGGACGCGCTGGCGGAGG
>Ga0066793_10000510_pt1 | contig 15467 bp, 15 predicted proteins | sample PersoiDNA2013189_FD_83876 | JGI IMG/M metagenome (GOLD analysis project Ga0066793, IMG submission 83876) | Permafrost soil microbial communities from the Arctic, to analyse light accelerated degradation of dissolved organic matter (DOM) -... | ecosystem: Environmental > Terrestrial > Soil >... | reverse complement strand
CCGTGGTGTTCCTGGCGAGCGATCTCGCCCGCTGGGTGACGGGCACCGTGCTGCACGTCGATGGCGGCAGTCACGCCGCGTCAGGCTGGGTCCGCCGTGACGACGGGACGTATGAGCCCTAGAGATCCGGTTGCGCGCGACCTGGGCTGGCGGTCAGCCCCGGGCTACGGGGGGTCGGCAGCTCGGTCTCGATGGAGCCGCCGAGGTACGCGTGTTGGAGGGCCTCGTTGACCTCGGCGGGCTTCCCGACGTACTGCACCCGTCCGTGCAGCATGATCGCCGCGACGTCGGCGACGCCGAGGACCTCGTGGGCGAATTGCTCCACGATGAGGATCGCCACGTCTTCGGTCGCGATTCGTCTGACGACCTCGTAGATCTCCTCGACGACCAGCGGCGCGAGCCCCATCGAGACCTCGTCGAGGAGGAGCACCCGGGGGTTGGCGGCCATGGCTCGGGCCATGGCGAGCATCTGCTGCTCCCCGCCCGAGAGGGTGCCGGCGAGCTGTTTGCGCCGCTCGTTGAGCCGAGGGAACCGGTGATAGGCCTGCTCTTCGACGTCACGGAACGAGGCGCCGGTGTAGGTGATCATCCGGAGGTTCTCGAGGACGGTGAGGTTCGGGAAGACGCCGTGACCCTCCGGGATGGTGCAGAGCCCGTTGCGGGCCAGCCGGTCCGATGACCAGCCGTTGACCCGCTGCCCGTAGAACGACACGGTGCCAGCCGTGGGGCGCAGCTGACCGGAGGCCACCCGCAGGGTGGTGCTCTTCCCGGCCCCGTTGGGGCCGAGGAGGGCGAACACCTCTTGGGGCCGGATGCGCAGCGTGACGCCGTGCAGCACGTCGATGGTCCCGTAGGCGGCGCGAACCTCGACCAGCTCGATGGCGAAACCCGCCGACTGGTCGTCCCGGCCCGGGCCGTCATCGGACGGTGCCCCCGGTCCGACGTCGACGACGATCTCGTCGCGCAGGTCGCGCTGCTCGGCGGGAACGTCGGCTTCCTCGTCGCCTTCACCGAGGTACGCGGCGCGAACGAGCGGGTCGGCCTGCACCTGAGCCGGGTCGCCGACCGCGATGATTCGCCCAAAGTCGAGGACGTAGATCCGGTCGGACGCGTTCATCACGAGTCCCATGTCGTGCTCGACGAGTAGGACCGCCAGCCCAGTCGAGGCAAGCTCGCGAAGCAACGCCGCGAGGGACTCCGTCTCGTGCTCGTTGAGACCGGCCGATGGCTCATCGAGGAGGAGGACCCGGGGCTTCGCCGCGAGCGCCCGGGCCACTTCCACAAGGCGCTGGGTCCCGGTCGGGAGCGTGTCGACCAAGTCGTCAGCCACGGCCTCCAAACCGACCCGGGCGATGAGCTCGGCGACGACCGGAGCTGGCTTGAACCGCTCCTTGGACCACTGGCGGCGCATCTCGGCCGCGACGAGCACGTTGTCGCGCACCGACAGGGTGCCAAAGGTCTCGAGGCGTTGGAAGGTGCGGCCGATCCCAGCTCGGGCCCGTCGGTGCGGTCTCGCGCTGGTGAGGTCCTTCTCATCGAGCGTCACGCGGCCCGCGTCGGGGGCATGGAGGCCGGTGATGACGTTGAACAGCGTCGTCTTCCCGGCGCCGTTCGGGCCGATCAGCCCGGTGACGCGGCCCGCATCGACGCCGATGGACACGTCGCCAAGGGCCTCCAACCCGCCGAAGCGAACCGACACCCCCGCGATCTCGAGCAGGCTCATGGTCAGGGCCGCCCCACCGGGGCCTCGGTCGGCGGCGTGTCAACCGGAGGCGGCGGCGCTGATGGGCTCGACACGTCATTGCCCGGGTCTGGCGCTCGAGATCGCCAGCGACGTTCGCGCAGGTCGTGTCCGACCTCTGGGATGATGCCGTCGGGCTGGCGGGCGATCCCGACGCCGGCGAGTCCGGGACCCATCCGTTGCCACCACTCGAGCACGGTGACACCCGGGAACCACGCCGTGAGCCAGACGGTGAAGCCTTGGAGCAGGAACCCTCCGAGCAGGGCGCCACTCACGACGCCGACGCCACCGACGACGAGGAGCAGCAGGAGGGGCAAGCCTTGGAACGCGCTGAAGTCGGTGGTCTGCGCCGATCCTTGCGCCACGGCGAGCAGCGCACCGGCAAAGCCGGCGATCCCGGCCGAGATCCCGAACACGGCGAATTTGGTGGCGCGGAGGTTGACCCCGAGCGTGGCGCAGGCGGCGGGGCTGTCGCGCATCGCGATCAACCGTCGGCCGAACGCGCCCCGCCGCAGCGCGACAACGCCGAGCCCGACGGCACCAAAGAGCGCGGTGGTGAGGAGCAGGAAGCCGGAGTCGGTGCCGAAGTGGATTCCGAGCACCGTGAACGGCTCGTTGAAGTGGTAGCCGAACACCCCGATCGGAGCGCCATAGCGGGCCGAGCTGGCGAACACTTCGGGCTGATCGAAGAACAACGGCACGGCCATCAGCGCGAATGCCATCGATGCGAGCGCGAGGTGGAGGCCGCGAAGGCGAAGGGCAGGCAAGGCCATGAGGAGGCCGATCGGTACCGCGACCACCGCGCCCATGAGGAGGCCGAGCGGGCTACCCGACGGGTACAGATGTACACCGAAGACGGCTCCCCCACTGTTCGAGAACTCCGTCGCGGCCCATGCACCGATGCCGAGGAACGTGATCTGCGCGAACGAGATCTGGCCGGCCCAACCGGTCAACGGGATGAGGGAGAGCATGGCGAACGCCAGGATCATGGCGAACTCGACCCGCCGCACGTCGACTCGGCCGAGCAGCGCGGCAAGTAGGACCACGACGAGGAACAGGGCGACGAACCCGGTCAAGGCTCGTTTGATGGTCGGGACCCGCGCCGCGATGGCTCGACCCAGGCGTCGCCCCTCGATTCGTGTCTGCGGGACGAACAGCAGCGCGAGGAAGAGGATGATCGAAGGGATGGCCGTGCCCGCCGCGCTCCAGCGTTGTCCGAGGTCGAGGAAGTTTCGTTGGAACGACAACGAGAACCCGATGACCGCGCCTCCGACGACCGTCATCGGCAGGCTGCGCAGCCGGCCGATGATCGCCGCCCCGAAGGCGTCGACGATGAAGAGCGTCAAGCCTTGTGAGCTCAGCGCTCCGAGTTCCTCGGCGAGGAAGATGCCCGCCATAGCCGCCATCGAGGAACCGAGCGCCCACGAGAGCATCGAGATTCGTCCCGGGTGCGCGCCGTTCAGGGAGGCCAGCTCCCGATTGTCGACGACGGCTCGCATTGCGATGCCGATCCGAGTCCGGCGGAGGAGGACCCAGAGCAGCAGCGCGATGAAGATTCCGACGACGATCGTGATGATCCGGAACCAGGGGATGAACGTCCCGCCGAGCTGGACCTTGTCCGGCCCGAAGAACGTGCCGATCGTGCGGTACGTGTCCGATGGCCAGACGGTGTCCGCTAACCCGACGAAGAAGGCAAGGAGGCCGACGGTCGCGACGAGTTGGGCGACGAGTGGTGCCCGTGTCAGCTGTCGCATGAAGAGGCGCTCGATCAGCGCGCCGAGCAGCGGAGCCGCGACGAGGACGGTGATCCCAAGTGCGAGCATCGTCTGAAGGCCCCACCCGACCTTCAGCTGCCAGTACACGTACGTCAGGATCATCCCGATCGCGCCTTGCGCGAAGTTGAAGATCCCCGACGTCGTATAGGTGACCACGAGCCCGGCCGCGGCGACTGCGTAGATCGACCCCAGCGTCACGCCGACGACGACGAAGAGGATGATCTTGTTCGAGTCGACGGTCTGGTTGGCGTTCCAGAACTGGACCGCGACGAAGCCGACGAAGGCTGCGGTGGCGCCGGCAGCGAGGAGCCGCCCGCCGCTGACTCGTCTGCTCATCCGTTCGACGGTGGCCGCCACCCGGTCGTCACCTCCTGGCCGAGGTCACCCACCACGAAACTGCACGGGCCGCCCGCCCAACCGTCGGGCGGCCCGCCATCGAGCTTGAGGTACGGCCCTATTTGATTAGGTCGAGTTTCTCCGTCACCATGTTGCTGGCGTCGCAGTTGAACGTTCCCTTGCTCGCCGGCAACAGGCGAACGTAGTCGCCGTTCTTCACCTGGTTGAGCACGTAGCACGGGCTCGGCACTCGTGCGCCGACATCGGTGGTGCCGATCATGCCGCCGGCGTTGAAGTTGTGAACCGTCGGCGCGAGGGCGAGCACCGCCTTGCGGGTCAGCGCGTTCGGGCCACCCTTTGCGACCACCTTGTTCACGAGGTCGCTGAAGTAGAGCCCGGCGGCGAAGGCCTGGATGCCGAACCCGTCCGGGGTCTTGTCGTACTTGAGGAAGTTGGCGAGCATGGCGTTCTGCTTGCCCTCAGCGTTCTTGCCGAGGAAGGGCAGGAATGGCGTGTAGACGTATTCGCCCTCGACGTCGGCGCCGCCCTGCTGGATCAGCTTGGTGTCGTAGCACTGGAGTGAGCAGCTCCAGACCTTGACGTTGGTCTGCTGGGTGGCTGCCTCCTGGCGAAGCTTCACGGTGCCCGCCACATCGAGGCCGCTTTGGGCGTAGGTGGCGTGGTTGTTCGCGATCGCGGCCGCGATCGGGGTGTACTCACCCCGGGTCGCAAACGCCGACACGTCCTGCTGGAAGATGCTCGTGATCCCCTTTTGGGCCTCGGCGCCGAAGATCGGCACCTGCGCGGCCTTGGCCGACGCGCTCTCGGACGGCGACGGGAACAGGAACGCTCCCTTGAGCTTGCCGAACTTCTTCACGTAGTACGACGCCGGACCGGTGCCGGCGCGGTAGGTCTGGGGGTGCTGATCCTTCGTGGCGCAGTCAAGCGTGGGCGGGTTGATCGGGAACGAGGTGGGTGAGCATTGCTGAGCGACCTCGGTCACGACGACGGGGAAGTCGGGCAGGCCGGTGGCCGCCCCAGTCTTGTCCTTGCAGCTGAGGAGGTCGCTGAAGTTCTGGGCCAGGAGGACCGAGGTCCCGATGAGGGCAAAGCTGTTGCTGCAGCCCTGGATGAACGCGCTGGTGGCGTTCTCCGAGCCGAGCTTCGTGTCGATGCCGGTCACGACGATCTTGCGCCCGGCCAGGCCGTGGTTGGCGGCGTTCTCGTAGGCAGCCCAGGCCTTGACGCCGGTGATGGCCCCCTGGAACAGGCCGGCGGACCCGGGTACGTCGATCGCGGCCGGGACCGTGATGTTGATCGTGTTCGCGTCGACGCCGAAGTCGGGCGCGGTGCGCGTGGTGCTGCCGCCGCCGGTTTGGGCGGGGGCTACACCGCTCATGGCCAGGGCCATGCCCGTCACTACGACCGGCGCGATGAGCCAGCGGAATCGCCTCACGGTACCCCCCTTGTTCGCCGGCCGCCCGAGGGCACCGACCTTGTGAACTTGCGCGGAAATCTAACTGACGGACCGTCAGGTGTCCACGCGGCCCGAAGAACCGGCCGCCACGCCGCGTCGCCGATCGGTCACGCCAGGTCGGTGAGCGCGCGGGCACAGTCGGCCACGGTGCGGGGGCCGTCGTGCTCCAGGACCGGCCCGTGCCGCCACCCTTCCATGACCCGGAGCTCACCCCCGCGGACGTAGAGGACCCGGCCGCTCATCGGGCAGTCCTCCGTCGCGAGCCAACCGACCACTGGGGAGACGTTCGCCGGGTGATAGGTGTCGAACTCGCTCGGGTCCTCCGGGGCCCGAACCAGGTCCGCGATGCCGGCGACCTCCTCGGTCATCCGGGTCCGCGCCACCGGGACGATGGCGTTGACCCGCACCCCGTAGCGATCCAGCTCCTGGGCAAGGATGATGGTCATCGCCGCAATCCCGGCCTTCGCCGCCCCGTAGTTGCTCTGACCGACGGCACCGAGCAGACCCGACGTCGACGAGACGTTGACGACCGAGGCCCGCACCGACTCGCCGTCCTTGCTTCGGCTCCTCCAGTGCCCAGCCGCGATTCGGGTCGTACAGAACGTCGACCGCAGGTGGCCTCGGACCACGAGATCCCAATCGTCCTCGCTCATATTGACGAACATCCGGTCGCGCAGAATGCCGGCGTTGTTGACCAGGACGTCGACCCGGCCCCAGGTCTCGATCCCGAGCTGGATGGCCCGCTCAGCGCCATCCATCGTCGTGACGTCGTCGGTGCTCGCCGCAACCGGTACGCCGAGGCGCTCGAGCTCCGCGGCGACCGCTTCGATCACCGAGGGATCTGATCCGGTGCCGTCTCGCTCCGCGCCGGTGTCGTTGACGACCAGCGACGCCCCTTCGGCTCCGAACCGGCGGGCGTGCTCGCGGCCCATCCCCCGGCCGGCACCGGTGATCACAGCGACTCGTCCCTCGAGGGCGCCCACGGCGGCCTCCCCGTACACTCGTGGCGCCGACGCGCCTCAGGGGATCATGGCACTTCCGGATCAGATGCTCACCGGTGACGATGGTGACGGGGTCGTCGAGGTCGCCGACGAGTCGCCCGAGGCACTCTGGGCGCTGCTGGAGTCCCGGGGTTGGGGTGATGGCCTGCCCGTCGTGGCGCCGACGACCGAACGGGTCGAGCGCATGCTCGGCGTCGGTGGCGCCGACCCCGACGCGTCACTCGGGGTGGTGCCACCTCGGGATGGGGCCGCGACGGTGCGAACGGTCGCGATCAACGCCGTGATGGCAGGCTGTCAACCCGAGCTGCTGCCCGTGGTCGCGGCAGCCGTCGGAGCATTGACCCGGGCGGAGGTGAACCTCCGGGGGGTCCAGGCGACGACGCATCCGGTGGCGCCGCTGGTGATCGTCCACGGGGAGGTCGTCGACCGGTGCGGCTTCAACGCCGGGACCGGCACGTTCGGACCCGGGAACCGAGCCAACGCCAGCGTGGGACGGGCCGTGCGCTTCGTGCTGATGCACGTCGGGGGCGCCCGGCCTGGTGCGGGCGACGCCTCGACCCAGGGTCAGCCGAGCAAGTACACGTACTGCATCGCGGAGCGGGTCGACGCGAGCCCGTGGACCGCCTACCACCGCAGCCGAGGGATCGACGCTGCGAGCGCGGTGACGGTCGCGTGCGGCGAGAACCCTCACAACTTCCACGACATGGAGAGCGCGGAGCCGATCCGGTTGCTCACGAAGGCCGCGTCGGTGATGGCCACCCTGGGGACCAACAACGCGTGCATCTCTCAGGGCGAGTTCTTTGTCATCTTGTGTCCCGAGCACGCGGCCACGATCGCCGGCCACGGGTGGGGTCGCCGCGACGTGCAGTCGTTCCTCTACGAACGGGCGAGACTCCCCCGCGGCGTCCTGCGCGAAGCGTTCGACACCGTCGCCTGGGTTCCCTGGCTCGCCGCGATCGAGGACGATTCGGTGCTGCTTCCCATGACCGACGATCCCGACAACATCCGGGTTCTCGTCGCGGGTGGCGCCGGCAAGCACTCCTGTGTGATCCCGAGCTGGGGCATGACCAAGAGCGTGACGGTGGCGATCGAGCCGTGAGCCCACCGGTGCGGCTGCTCTCGCCGGAAGGCACGATCGCCTCGGCCCCTGCGCTCGCCGCCGCCCCTGTCGCCTCGCTGGCGGGTCAGAAGCTGGCGGTCCTCGACAACGGCAAGCCCAACGCCCGTCTCCTCCTGACGACGATCGCCGAGCGCCTCGCGGTTCGCACCGACGCGGTCGTGTCCCTCGTCGCGGCGAAGGCGACGGCCGCCGAGCCCGCCGAGCCTGACATCCTCCGACAGCTCGCGGCGGCCCGGGTCGTGGTCACCGGTTCCGCGGATTGAGGATCGTGTACGTCGTGGAGTGTCCACGACCTCGTGCGGCTCGAAGCCGCGGGCGTCCCGACCGTGCTCGTCGCGACGGCCTCGTTCGCGGCGCTGGCGCGCCAGGTTGCCGACTCGTACGGCCTGCCGCAGGCGCGGATCGCGGTTGTGGAGCATCCCCTCGGCGGGATCCTCGAGGCTGACGTGGTCGACCGGGCCGAACGGGTCGTCGACGAGGTGCTCTCGCTCGTCACGGGCGACCGGTGAGGGCCGTCCGCCGCACGGCGGATGGGATCGCGGTGGTCGCGGTGCCCGAACCGGCCGGCGCTGGTCGCCTCCTCGATGTCGGCGCGGCCGGGATCTGTGGCAGTGACCTGCACCTGGTGGAGCTGGGACCGCTGGCCTTCACGCTCGGCCACGAGTTCGCGGGCGCGCTGGACGACGGCACCCCGGTCGCAGTCGACCCGGGAGACCCGTGCGGGGTGTGCGACCAGTGCCAGGCCGGCGCCCGCCACCGCTGTCGCACGGGATCGAAGCGAATGCTCGGGGTTGCGGTGGACGGCGGCATGGCGGAGCGGGTCGTGGTGCCTGAGGATGCGGTGATCCCGCTGCCGGTCGGGCTCCATCCTCGGGACGCGTGCCTGGTCGAGCCCCTCGGCGTCGCCGTGCACGGGTTGCGGATCGCGGCCGTGACGGCCGGGACGCGCGTCGCGGTCGTCGGGGCGGGGGCGATCGGGCTGGCCGCGGTGGCCGCGGCCCGCGGTGCTGGATGTGACGGCGTCGGCCTCGTGGCCCGTCATCCGCACCAGCAAGTCGCGGGTGAGCGACTCGAAGCGACGATCGTCGACGACGGCGAGTACGACGTGGTCGTCGAGGCCGCCGGTACGGAGGCGGCGCTCGCGACGGCTGCGAGCTTGTGCCGACCCGGCGGTGAGGTGCTGTTCCTCAGCACGCACTGGCAGCCTGTCCCAGTGCCGGGGATCGCCGCGCTGATGAAGGAGCTCACCTTTCGATGGTCGTATACCTACGGGACGCATCCCGGCGGGCGAGACCTCGACGATGCGGCGGCGTTGCTGGCTCGGAACCCCGAGATTGCCGCGACGCTCGTGACCCACCGGTTCCCGCTCGACGAGGCTGCGGCCGCCTTCCGGGTCGCCGCCGACCGAGAGCACGGCGCGATCAAGGTCGTGCTCGAGCCGTGATCGACCTCGGCCTCGCCGGGCGCTCCGCATTGGTCACCGGCGCGGCCTCCGGGATCGGCCTCGAGATAGCCCGGTGGCTGGCCCGTGCCGGCTGCGATGTCGCGGTCGCCGACCGAGACGGCGCGGCACTCACCCAGGCAACCGCGCTGATCAACGCCGAAGGGCAGCGCGTCGTGCCGATCACGACTGACGTGCGGGACGAGGCGAACGTCGGCGCGATGGTGCGACAGACCGTCACCGAACTCGGGCGACTCGACGTCGCGGTGAACAATGTCGGGAGCCTGGCGGGCCTCGCACCGGACAAGTTCCTCGACCAAGACAGCGCTTATGTCTCGGAGGTCGTGTCGCAGAACCTCTTCGTGACCGCGACGTGCTGCCGGGCCGAAGCGCAGGCGATGGTCGACGCCCGCCGCGGTGGCGTGATCCTGAACGTCAGCTCCGGCGAGAGCACCCGGCCGGCGCTGCGCCTCGCCGCCTACGGCGCCGCCAAAGCGGCGATCAACCACCTGACCCAGACCCTCGCTGTCGAGCTCGGGACCTTCGGCATCCGCGTCAATGCGGTCGCGCCGGGCACGACCCTGACGGAGACGGTGCGGCCCGCACTGTCGGAGGCGTACCTCGCCGCGCTGGTGACGTCCATCCCGCTGGGGCGATTGAACGAGCCCGCCGACCTGGCCGCCCTGGTCGTGGCGTTGGCGTCGGACCTGGGGCGCGGCGTGACCGGTCAGCTCGTCCTCGCTGACAACGGTGCCCACCTGTCGCGCAACCGGCCCCGGCTGGGCGAATCGTGAACATCGCCGGGCCCGCGGGGCTCACCTCGGGCCTCGCCGCCATCGAGGGTTTCCTCGGACCCGATGGCGCGAGGGTCACGGTCGAAGGGTGGGACGCCGACGCCGGTCTGCTCTCGCTGCGCCTGGTCCTCGAGTCGGCTGACTGCGCCGACTGTGTCGTGCCCCACCCGACCCTTGACACGTTGCTGCTCGACACGCTCCGCCGCCACGCGCCCGCCATTCGGGCCATCGGCCTCGTCGATCCCCGCGAACCGGACTCGACGTGAGCGCCCCGCCCGTAGCGGTCGTCACCGGCGCGGCGTCCGGGATCGGCGCCGCCACCGCGCGACGTTTGGCGAGCCAGGGCTTCGCGGTCATGTGTTGCGACATCGACGACGATGCCGGTCGCGCCGTTGCCGACAGCATGGGTGGCACCTACGTCTCGCTCGATGTCGGCGACGCGACGGCTTGGGCCGAACTCGAAGCCTGGCTCCAACACGATGAGCGTCGGGTGGCGCGCGCGGTGCTGAACGCCGGGATGTTGACGAGCGTGGAGCCACAGGCGTTCCTCGACGTGACGGTGGAGCGCTACCGACAGGTCCGGGCGGTGAACCTCGACGGCGTCGTGCTCGGAATCCAGGCGCTGGCACGATTGATGGCTCCGGACGGTGGCGCGATCGTCGCGACGGCGTCACTCGCGGGTTTGGGTCCCTACGACGCCGACCCGATCTACGCGGCCACGAAGCATGCGATTGTCGGTCTGGTCCGCAGTGCCGCACCACAGCTCGCGACTGCCGGTGTGCGGCTGCACGCGATCTGCCCCGGCGGCGTGGACACGGGCCTGCTGCCGCCCGAGCGGAAGGCGGCGATCAGCGCTGCGGGCCGTCCGATGCTCGACCCCGACGAGGTCGCGGACGCCATCGTCGTCATGCTGGAGAGCGACGAGCACGGACTCGTGCAGACGATCGTGCACGGGCGAGGGTCGGAGCGGTACTCGTTCCGAGGCGTCCCCGGTCCGCGTCCCTGAACTCTCGGGATCGCGCGCCCACGTATCCTTCCCGCGTGAGCCTCCCCCCCGACGCCCGTACCACCTACATCGCCCTCGACCCGCCCGAGAACGAGGCCCGGGCCCGCAAGCATCGGCTGGTCGGTGAAGTTAAGCGTGTCATCGAGCTCGTCGCGCATCTGGACAGCGACGCGGTCGATGGCGAGGCGGTCGAGGACGCGACCGAGCACATGCGCGCCGTAGCCGACTCGCTCGAGCCGCTCCCGAGCTTGCACGCCACCGGCGGACTCGGATCGCAGACCGGTGCCCAAGGGACGCTCCTGGAGCGGAGCGGGATCAGCGGCCGGAGCAACCCGCTGGCCCCGCCGGTGCAGTGGACCGTCACGGACACGGTCACGACTGGCGCGGCCGTCTACTCGCCCGCCTACGAGGGGCCGGTCGGTCATGTTCACGGCGGTTTCGTGGCGGCCGCGTTCGACGACCTGATGGGGGCCGCCCAGTTGGCCGGCGGCCGAACCGGCTATACGGGCACGTTGACGGTCAAGATGTTGCAGCCCACGCCGCTCGGGCGCCGGATCGACTATGTGGCCGGCGTCGACCGCGTCGAGGGCCGCAAGATCTGGGTGTGGGCCCGGTCGTCGTGTGAGGGTGAGCTGCTCGCCGAGGCGTCGATCGTCTTCATCGCGCCGAAGGACGGAAGCCGGCCGCGCTGAGACGCCAGTACGGGACACCGACGTCGTCGGCGGCGCGCACGAAGTGCACCGCTACGGGGGCGCCGATTTCAACTGATTCCGGGTCACAGTCGGTGATGTTGCCCATGATGAGAGGGCCTTCGTCGAGCTCGATCATCGCCACGACGTAGGGCAGCTCGTCACGGAAGGGCCGCATCCCCATTTGGCGGACGATCGTGAACGTGTGCACCGTCCCTCGGCCGGTGCAGTCCATCCACTCGGGTTCGTCGCCGCACTGGGTGCAGAGGGCTCGGGGGTAGAACTGTCGGTGCGAGCAGCGCGGACACTGCTGGATGACGAGGCGTCCCTCGACCCCGGCGTTCCAGTAGGGCCGGTTGACATCGTCGGGTTGCGGGAGCGGCTTCGTCCACTCGTCGGCCGTCGTGACGTCGCTCATGGTGTCCCTCTCATGGACGGTCGGCGCCGAGGATCGCGACGCCGATGCAGCTCAGCCAGCCACCGGACCCGGCGCACAACGCCACCCGGCAATCCGGGACCTGGGCCTCACCGGCCTGGCCTCGGAGCTGACGGACGGCCTCGATGATCAAGAAGATTCCCCGCATCCCGGGATGACACGACGAGAGGCCACCGCCGTCGGTGTTGAGCGGCCAGCGGCCACCCTTCTTGAGGTTCCCTTCGGCAACGAAGGGGCCACCCTCACCTTTCGGGACGAACCCGAGGCTCTCGAGGAGGATCAGGCAGGTGATCGTGAACGAGTCGTAGAACATCAGCATGTCGACGTCGTCGGGCGTCAACCCGGCGCGACCGAACGCCACGGGGCCCGCGAGGGCCCCGGCGCAGCTGGTGAAGTCGACCTGTTGCCCGACGTTCCAGTGGGTCTGTGCCCCTGCGGCGCCAAGCACGTAGACGGGAAGCTGGGGCAGGTCCTTGGCGCGTTCTGCTGTTGTCATGATGAACGCGCCGCCGCCATCGGTGATGGCACAGCAGTCGAGCTTGTGGAGCGGATCGGCGATCATGCGGCTGTTGATGACGTCGTCGACCGTCATCGGGTCCCGGTACATCGCGTGAGGATTCAGCATCGCGTATTCGCGGACGCCGACTGCGATCTCGGCCAGCTGCTCGGAGGTCGTCCCGAACTCGTGCATGTGGCGCATGGCGTGCATCGCGTACGCGCCGACCAACGAGTTGCCGTACGGGGCTTCGTACTGGATCGGGCCGGTGACCCGCTGCCCGGGACGTTGGAAGCCGCCGGTTCCGAGCATGCGTCCCATGCGGGACAGCTGGTCCGACCCGTAGGTGACGAGGGCCGTGTCACAGAGGCCTTCGCGGATCGCGGCCGCGAGGTGCTGGACGTGGAACTCGAATGATGACCCGCCGGTCATCGTCCCGTCGATGTACCGGTGATCGATGCGCAGGTACTCCGCCATCGTGACGGCATCGTCGATCATCATCCCGCCCGAGCCGCCCACGCCGACGTAGCCGTCGAGTGTCGACTTCTCGATCCCCGCGTCGGTGATGGCCCGTCGTGCCGCGAGGACGTGATGCTGGACACCATCGAGATGCGGCGCCTTCGGATAGTCGGACAGACCAGTCCCGACGATGACGGGTGTGCGGTCCACGGGTTCTCCCTCGCGGCCTGGTGACTGACGGGGGCGTCAGTGAACCACAACCGCCGCGCGTGCGCCACGAGCCGGCCGTGGGAGGGAGTCGGCGCCCGTCGCCGGGTGGAGGCCGGCTCGACCGGCAGCGAACCACCCTCGGTCGAGCCGCGGTTCCTGTCTGACGGGCCGTCAGGTCGGCCCGTAGAGTGCAGCGCAATGGAGTTCAACCTCGCTGATCTGTTCGAGCACGCCGTCGATCACTTCGCTTCCCGCGAGTACCTGGTCGCGGAAGGGCAGCGCCGTACCTACGCCGAGATGGAAGAACGCGCGAACCGTCTCGCGCATCACCTCGCGGACCACGGAATTGGGCCCGGCGACCACGTCGGGATCTACGCGTATAACTCGGTCGAGTGGGTCGAGACCCTCTGGGCGGTGTTCAAGGTGCGGGCCGTGTGGGTGAATATCAACTACCGATACGTCGAAGGCGAGCTCACCTACCTGTTCGAGAACGCGGATCTGAAAGCTCTCGTCTACCAGCGCGAGTTCGCGCCCCGGGTCCGGAACGTCATCGACACGTTGCCGCTCTTGACGCACTCGATCGTGATCGACGACCGCTCGGGGGCGGACCTCATGGGACTCGAGTCGGTCGACTACGAGACCGCGATGGCGAGCGGCTCACCGGTTCGCGACTTCGGGCCCCGCTCACCCGACGATCGCTACATCCTCTACACCGGGGGAACGACGGGGATGCCGAAGGGCGTCGTGTGGCGCCACGAGGACGTCTTCTTCGCCCTGGGCGGTGGGATCGATCCGACGACCAACACCCGGGTGGATCGCCCCGAGGCACTCGTGGCGCGGGCCAAGGAGCGCCAGCCGGGGACGATGCTCCCAATCGCGCCGCTCATGCACGGTGCGACCCAATGGGGTGTGATGGGCGGCGCGTTTCAGGGCAACAAGATCGTTCTCGTCGCCCACTTCGATCCCGACAAGGTCTGGCAGCTCGTCGGGGAGGAGCAGGTCAACGGGATCATGATCACCGGCGACGCGATGGGTCGCCCGCTGGTCGAGGCACTCGACGAGCCCGGGGCTGACCATGACCTCTCGTCACTGGTGTCGCTCTCGAGCACCGCGGCGGTGTTCTCGCCCGCGGTCAAGGAACGCTTCCTCGAGCGACTGCCCAACGTGATCCTCACCGAGGCGATCGGCGCGTCCGAGAGCGGATCGAACGGGTACACGCTGGTCCAGTCGGGTGAGGAGTCAACGCGAGGCCCGAAGGTCAAAGCAATCCTCGACACCGTGGTGCTCGACGACGAGCTTCGTCCGGTCGAACCGGGATCGACCGTGGTCGGCAAGGTCGCCCGAAAGGGAAACATCCCGATCGAGTACTACAAGGACCCCGAGAAATCCGCGCAGACGTTCGTGACCGCGCCGGACGGAACCCGGTACTCGATCCCCGGAGACTTCGCGAGCGTGGAGGCCGACGGTCGGATCGTGTTGCTCGGACGCGGATCGGTGTCCATCAATTCCGGGGGCGAGAAGATCTACCCCGAAGAGGTCGAGGCAGCCATCAAGTCTCACCCTGATGTCTACGACTGCACGGTCGTCGGCGTCCCCGACGACCGGTGGGGTCAGCGGGTCGCCGCCGTGGTGCAGCCCCGTGAGTCCGGGACGCTGACCCTCGAATCGATCCAGGAGCACTGCCGACAGCACGTCGCTGGCTACAAGGTGCCGCGGGAGCTCCACCTCGTCGCGAGCATCGTCCGGTCACCGTCGGGGAAGCCCGACTACCGCTGGGCGAAAGACGTGGCGACCGGTGTCGCCACCTCGGCCTAGGAGGAAATCGTGCGCACACGAGCCACCGAGATGTTCGGGTTGGAGCTGCCCATCTTCGCGTTCAGCCACTGCCGTGACGTCGTCGCTGCGGTGAGCAGGGCCGGCGGACTCGGCGTCCTGGGGGCCCTGGCGTTCAGCCCCGAGCAGCTCGAGATCGAACTCAACTGGATCGATGAGCACGTCGACGGCAAACCGTACGGCGTCGATGTCGTCATGCCGGCCAGCTACGCGGGTGCGGGCGGAGAGCTGGATCCCGAGCGGATGGAGGAGCAGCTCTCCGACATGATCCCGCAGGGCCACAAGGACTTCATCGAACGGGTCCTCGACGAGTACGAGGTACCGCCGCTCGGCGACGACGGCGATGACCGGAGCGGGCTGCTCGGATGGACCCACGAAGGCGCGCGTCCACAGGTGGAGATCTCGCTGGCCCACCCGATCAAACTGCTCGTCAACGCGCTCGGACCACCCCCAAAGGACGTCGTGGACCTCGCCCACGAGCAAGGCGTCAAGGTCGCCGCGCTCGTCGGCAGCGTCGCCCAAGCCGAACGACAGGTCAACCAGGGCGTCGACGACCTCGGGGATGAGCACCATCACGCCGACGTCTCCGGTGTGGCCACCGGCCTCGTACCCCTGGGCGACGATCATGTCGACGCCCTGGTTGACCTGTCGTT
>Ga0066793_10000508_pt1 | contig 15476 bp, 7 predicted proteins | sample PersoiDNA2013189_FD_83876 | JGI IMG/M metagenome (GOLD analysis project Ga0066793, IMG submission 83876) | Permafrost soil microbial communities from the Arctic, to analyse light accelerated degradation of dissolved organic matter (DOM) -... | ecosystem: Environmental > Terrestrial > Soil >... | reverse complement strand
AGCTCGTAGGTCACCAGCAGGATCGGGTAGGCTCCGGGCGTCTTGGTGGCGTAGTCCAGCTTCAGGATGATGTTGTTGCCAGTGCCGGCCTGCGTGGCAGCGCTGACGGCCTTGCCGACAGCCTCGCCCGCCAGCACGACGGGGCCGGCGCCGTTGTCGATCTGCGCGATGCCGAGCTTGTTGTCCTTGGCGTAAGACCACTCGGAGTAGGTGATGCCTCCGTCGGTGGACTTCACTGCGTTGGAGACACCGGCACTTGCCTGCTTGCCCTCACCCTTGCCGGTCCACTTCTTCCCGGTTGCCTGGGGCCAGTTACTGGGGGCGGAGCCCTTCAGGTACTTGGTGAAGTTGTCCGTGGTGCCCGAGTCGTCGGAGCGGAAGAAGACCTTGATGGCCTTGTCCGGGAGGGTGACCCCCGGGTTGATGGCCGCGATCGCCGGGTCGTTCCATTTGGTGATGACACCGTTGAAGATCTTTGCAGTCACGGCAGGGGTCAAGATCAGCTTGTCGACACCGGCGAGGTTGTAGGCCACGGCGATGGGTCCGGTCACCATGGGAATGTTCCAGGAGGGGGAGCCGCATCCCTTGTCGGCGTTGGCCTGTTCGGTGCCGGTCGAGCCCGTCGCCGGCTTTTGGCTCAATGCCGAGTCGGACCCGCCGAAGTTGACCTGGCCTGCGATGAACTGCTTGACGCCAGCGCCCGAACCTGTCGGGTTGTAGTTGATGGTCGCGCCGGGGCACGTCGTCTGGTAATCAGCGATGGCCTGTTCGATGGCGTTCTTCTGGGCCGATGAGCCCTCGCCGTTCAGCGTGCCGGTGCCGCAGTTGGCGGTGCTCGCGCTGCCGCTGGCGCTCGGGGAGCCGCTTGAGGAAGCCGTCGTGTTGTTGTTGGAACCACAGCCAGCAAGAGCGAGCGTGCCGACCAGGGCAACGCCCGTGACATTGACGATTCGCCGACGAGACTGGATATTCACGATTTGGAGCCTCTCCACAGCAGGGAAAAATCCGGCGTGCGTCCGTGCCCGCCGCGATGAGGATATGGAGGCAGAATGACGGGCTGCTGGGCGGTAGGTGAACGCGAGATGAACGACACGAGGCGTTCGGGTGGCCACAGATAGGCGTGGTCGTGAGGAACGGATGAACGACAGCCCACGGGGGACCCAAGACGTTCGTTGTGGTGTAGGGCCGGCTCACGGTGCTGACCCCTATCACGACGCGGAACCGAACTACGGTGCGGCCCCTAATCACGGTGCCGCGTAACGCTCGAGGTCGACGACCCGGGCCTGATCCCCGGTCCCGACCAAGTGGGCCACCAGCGCTTCACCCTTGGCCATGCCACTGTCTGCAGCCTCTGACAGTGTGACCTTGGCGGCTGACTCGTTGGAGTCGGCGATCCAGACCAGCCGTTCGAGAAGCACCGGCAGAACCGGTCCGTGGCTGCATACGACTGCTGCGTTGCCGCGTTCGAGCAATCGGGTCAGGTGATAAGGGGCCCGGTCAGGCTGCTCGGCGAAACCCTCTTCGGACAGCCCTGCCTTGAGCCGGGCTCGTTTCCCCGCGGCGACGGCATACGGCAGGACGGTGTCCAGGCAACGCACGGACGGAGAGGTGACTACGCGGGTGACACCATAGGCGGCCAATATCGGGATCAGCGCCTCGGCGCGTTCGCGGCCGCGAGGGTTCAGCGGTCGCAATGGGTCCGCCTTGGACCACGATGAGCGGGTTCGGGATCTGGCGTGGCGCACGATAACCAATGGCCAAGTGGTCAGGGTCCCTGCACGGTCTGCCTGTTCAAGGGCTTGGAGCTGATCATGGTCGCGCGCGTAGCTGAGCCGGGCCGCGGCGGTGGGTACGTCAAGCCAGGCGACCTCGTCGATCTCGTTGACCAATGCTCCGTCACCACCCACGACCTCAGCCGCCCAGTAGCGACACTCTTTGGTGGTGAGCTGACCGGCCTGATCCGGGACTGCGTACTCCGACGTGGGCAGGGTGCGGCCCAGACGCACGTGAAACCCGGTCTCTTCGAAGACCTCGCGCACCGCGGCGACGGGCCATTCCTCGGCCGGCTCGAGCTTGCCCTTGGCCCAGGCCCAGTCCCCATAGCGGGGTCGGTGGACCATGGCGACCTGAAGAGCACCGCGTCGGCGACGCCATGGCAAGGCTCCGGCGGCAGGGATCACTGTGTCATCAACGGAGCGTTATCAACGGCGTGTCATGAACGGCGTGCGGAGATCACCGTGCGGCGGACCTTACGGCGCAACTTGGCGCTTTTGTCGATCAGTGTGCTCTGCAGCTCAAGAAGCTCCTTGCCATCGGCGTCCTGACAATGTCGGGTCCATGTGCCGTCGCCGCTGAGGTGCCAGCTGCTCACGTCATCGCTCATGCCCAGGCTCATCAGGGACTTCATGTCAGAGATGTGACGCGGGTCGGTGAGCCGGACCAGAGCCTCCACCCGGCGATCGAGGTTGCGGTGCATCATGTCGGCGCTGCCGATGAAGACGATCGGGTCGCCTCCACCACCGAACACGAACACCCGCGAGTGCTCGAGGAACCTGCCCAGGATCGAGCGTACCCGGATGTTCTCCGACAGGCCCTCGACACCAGGGCGCAGGGCGCAGATGCCTCGGACCCAGAGGTCAACCTTGACCCCGGCGCGTGATGCCCGGTACAGCGCATCGATCAGCTGATCGTCGACGATTGAGTTCAGCTTGAAGCCGACGTAGCCGGCGATGCCTTCGCGCGCGTTCTCGATCTCGGCATCGATATGGTCGATCAGACCCCAGCGGACCGAGCGTGGTGCCACCAGAAGACGCTTGAACCTGCTGCGCGGCGCCCACCCCGAGAGCTGGTTGAACAACCGGGTCAGGTCTTCGCCAACCTGGGGGTCACAGGTGAGCAGCCCGAGGTCCTCATACAGGCGGGCGGTCTTGGGGTTGTAGTTGCCGGTCCCGACGTGGCAGTAGCGTCGCAGCCCATCGGCCTCCTGGCGGACGACCAGGGAGAGCTTGGCGTGGGTCTTTAGGCCGACGACGCCGTAGACCACGTGGACGCCGGCGTGCTCGAGTTGGCGGGCCCACGAGATGTTGGCCTGTTCGTCGAATCGCGCCTTGATCTCGACGACGGCCAGCACCTGCTTGCCGGCCTCTGCAGCATCGACCAGGGCGTCCACGATTGGGGAGTCGCCACTGGTGCGGTAGAGGGTCTGCTTGATGGCCAGTACTTTCGGGTCTGCTGCTGCCTGCTCGATGAACGCCTGGACCGATGTCGAGAAGGAGTCGTAGGGGTGCTGGAGCAGGATGTCTTTGATCCGGATAGAAGCCAAGACGTCGCCGGCGTGTGAGCTCTCGACCGGAGCCAGGTCGGGGTGGGTCCTGGGCACGAATGCGGGAAAGCGCAGTTCTGATCGCTCGAGGTCAGCCACCAGATCGAGCCCCCGCAGGTCCAGCGGAGCAGGAAGGCGATAGACCTCCCCGGGCTCCACGCCCAGCTCGCGCCCGAGCAGGTTCAACACGTGGTCGTCCATGTCGTCGGCGACCTCGAGGCGCACGGGCGGGCCGAAGCGGCGACGGGTGAGCTCCTTCTCCAGGGCTGCCAGGAGGTTCTCGACGTCGTCCTCCTCGACCTCCAGGTCCTCGTTGCGGGTGACCCGGAAGGTGAAGTGCTCACTGACCTGCATTCCCGGGAACAGCAGTTCCAGGTGTGCGGCGATGATGTCTTCGAGGGCGACGAACCGTGCCGTGAAGGGATGGGCCGGCGTCGGTTCCCGCGACTGGATCTGCACGAAGCGGGGAAGCAGGTGCGGCACCTTGACCCGGGCGAAGTGCTCGACGCTGGTTTTGGGATTGACCAGCAGGACCGCAAGGTTGAGCGACAGCCCGGAGATGTAGGGGAACGGGTGGGCCGGGTCGACGGCCAGGGGAGTGAGCACTGGGAAGATCTGGTCCCGGAACATCACGTGCAGCCCCTCCTGCTCCCCCAGGCTGAGCTCATCCCATCTCACGATGGTGATGCCCTCCTTGACCAGGGCGGGGCGCACCTGGTCCTTGAAGAGGTTGGCATGGCTGGCCATCAGCTTATGGGCCACCGACGAGATCTCGTCGAAGACCTCACGCGGTTCCAGACCGGAGGCGGAGCGTACGGCCAGGCCTGCCGCGATACGGCGCTTGAGGCCAGCCACCCGGACCATGAAGAACTCGTCGAGGTTGTTGGCGAAGATCGCCAGATAACGGGCTCGCTCCAGGAGCGGTACTGTCTCGTCCGCGGCAAGCTCCAGGACACGCTCGTTGAATTGCAGCCAGGAGATCTCGCGCTCGAGAAAGCGGTCCTCGGCAAGCGCCTCGGGGTCGGCCGGTGGGTTGTCGGCCCGGACGGCACGGATGAACTGACCGTTTGAAGACCGGGGCCGCGCACTGATGAGTGAGCGCAGCTTTGGCTCGGACGACGCAGGTATGGCGTCGCGGGTCTCCTCGACAGTCTGTGGAACGCCCGAGATGTGCGCGCTCATGTCCCCATCCTCACACCGGCGGATGAACGATGCGTGAATACATGATATCCACGGCGGAGCGCGTGAAGTCCAGTCGGGAGTACGTCGCGACGGCCGCTCGGTTATCGGCATCGACATACAGCATGGCTTCGGCGAGGCCCTTCTCGCGTAGGTGTGCGAGCCCCAGGACGGTGACGGCCCGGCCAAGCCCCTGCCCCTGGTATGCCGGGTCCACGCCGACCACATACACCTCACCCTCCGTCGGGAGCCGTGGGTCCCCGGTCTCAACGACCTTGGTCCAGTGCGATGCGACAAGCACCGGTACCGGACCACGCGTGTCTTCGACAACAATGAACCCCGACGCGTCGAACCACTCCTCGGCGATGCGCCGGTCGAGGTCGCAGCGGGTCATCCGGCCCTGCTCGGGGTGGTCGACGAACGCGAAGGCGTTGACCCGCAACCAGGCTTCTTCGTCCTGCCCGACGACGAAGTGACGAGTCCTGAAGCCCTCGGGGAGGCTGACGGCGGGTAGCGCAGCGGCATCGGGTCCCAGAGACCGGCGCATCTGCCAGAGCTCACGCGTTATCGAGTAGCCACCGCGGTGGGCGAACGCACGCGCGGCATCGAGGTCGCCGTGCGACCAGAGCCCCAGGGTGTGGGCGGGGGGCGTGAGTGCGTCTTCGACGGCGTGGATTAGCGCTGTTCCCACCTCCCGCCGCCGAGATGACGGGTCGACCACGACCTCCGCGGTGGCGGCCTCGCGGTCCACGCCTTGATCGAGGTGGGCGTAGCCCGCGAGGTGCGTGCCGGCATACGCGAGAAAGTGGACAGAGCTGGTGGTGGAGTCTGTGCTGGTTCGCGGGTGGCCGTCCCGGGCGGACAGCAGGACCTGCTCTGAGAGCGGCGCCACCTCATCTGTGTGGGTGGCGGCCTTGACCAACCCGAGGACCTGGGAAAGCTGCTCATTGGTGAGGCGCTCCGCGCTCTCAGGCGTCACGAGCGTCGACCTGCCCTATCACCATGATGACCTCGTCAGGCATCTGTCAGAGACTCGTTCGTGCCCGGCGAGGGCTCGGGCACGAAGCGGTACCCGACATTGCGCACGGTCCCGATGAGCACCTCGTGCTCCAGACCCAGTTTGGCCCGCAGACGTCGCACGTGGACGTCCACCGTGCGGGTCCCGCCGAAATAGTCGTAGCCCCACACCTCCTGGAGCAGTTGGGCTCGGGTGAACACCCGGCCCGGGTGCTGAGCGAGGTGCTTGATCAGCTCGAACTCCTTGTACGTGAGGTCGAGCAGTCGCCCGCCAACCCGCGCCGAGTAGGAGGTCTCGTCGATGACAAGGTCACCGGCGGTGATCTGAGCGGCGGTCGGGTCGTCGTCACCGGACAACGCCAGCGAGCCGATGGCCAGGCGGAGACGGGCCTCGACCTCGGCCGGTCCGGCGCTCTCCAGGAGGACGTCATCGACCCCCCATTCCGCGGTGAGCCCTGCAAGACCGCCTTCGGTCAGGATCGCCAGCAGCGGCACCGAGAGGCCTGTGGCCCGCAGCATCCGGCACAGGGACCGGCCCGCGGCGAGCTCGCGACGCGCGTCCACCAGCACGACGTCGACGCGAGGGCTGTTGACGAGGGCGGCAGGCTCGGCGGGCAGAATGTGCACGTGGTGGCTGAGCAGAGCGAGCGACGGCAGCACTTCGGCACTAGGTGCCAGAGTGTTGGTCAGCAGCAACAGGTGGGCCACCCTTGGCAGAATAGGTCAGTGCCCAACGGTTTGGGGTGTTTGCTCGCCTCATGAGACCTCTCACCTACCCAGGAGAGGCGGGTATGACCACTAGTGACGACGTGATCTGCTCCTCTGCGGACGTCACCATCGGGTGTTGGGCGTCGGCGCGGGCTGCGCCCGGGTGCGACAGAGAGTGCTTCACTGGCCATCACGTCGGCATACTGGAGGCGGCTGCGGCCGCGTATACCGGCCTGTAAGTGGGTCCTGCAGGTGTCCACGATCTTGCTGGACGGGCGCCCGGTGACGGCCTCCCAGCCGTTGTCGGAGGGCACCATCCTCGAAGTGCTGCCTCAAATCGCCGGCGGGTAGTGGGAGAATGCACTACGTGACCGACGCCCCGCCTGAGCCTCCTCCGCTGACACGCGTGTCCCGTGCATCGGCGCGCGCGGCCGCGTCGGCCTCCGGGCCGGTCACCCCCCCGGTTCCCGAGATGCCATTGCAGCCCCTTGTGACGATCGCTGTTGTCGCCATCTCGGGGCTTCTGACCATCACAGCATTCGCCGGGCCTGCGATGGTCGCTCTCGCGGTCGCCCTCTCCGCGGGCGTCATCGCCTGGGGGTGGGCCGGGCTTCTGGGGTTGCCCAGCCCTCGTGGCACCACGCTTGTGCTGGCTGTGGGGTCCGCCGGCGCGATCGGGGCTGTGTTGGCAACCGCCGATGACCCCTACCTGGCCTGGATGCCTGCCGCGCTGGCCGGCTCCATGATCGTTGCCTTCGTCCACCAGCTCGCGCGCAGGGACGGTCGCCCACGTCTCGTGGAGTCCATCGCCTCGACCATCACGGCGATCGCGATCGTGGTCTCCGGCGCCAGCCTCGTGGCATTGCCCCGAACCGAGCACGGTGGGTGGGTGGTGGCAATCGCCTCGACCGCGGTGGCGGTGTCCGCCGTGACCGATCTGGCGGGCAGCTCGCGGCGGTTCATCGCATGGCTACTGCCTCTGGCGATGTTGGCCGGAGGAATTGCCGCAGTCCTTGTCGGCTACAGACTCGGTGCCGCGGGCTGGGGGGCGGCCGCTCTCCTGGGGGTGCTGGCGGCCGGGGTCAGCCACGCTGTTCGCCGTGTGCTCGCAACGTTACCGGCGATCAGCGGCGCGCGTTCGCAGCTGGTGAGCGCGTGCGCCTCGGTGCTCACCGGTGGGGTGGTTGTTTATGTCGTGGGCCGACTCCTGATCGCATGAACCCCTTCGCCTGGCTCAGTAGACGAGAGCCTGGGCGCCCTCCTGCAGGACCTCCTCAACAAATGCAGCTGAACCCCGGATGAGCGTTCGCGGCAGCAGATCGGTTTCGGTGAGGTTTCGGCGGGCCGCGCACTGGCTGCATACGGTGAGGCGTCCGTCTGCCAGTACGGCATCGCGCAGATCCGCCAGCGGGGCGGCATGTGGAATGGAGAACTCCTCGGCTCTGCCAGGCACCGCTAGCCACGCGGACTCGCCGGTGAGCCAGAGACTGACCATGGCGCCGCTCGCCACCGCGGTGGCGAGCGGCGCCATGGTCAGTCTCTGGCTCACCGGCGAGTCCGCGTGGCTAGCGGTGCCTGGCAGAGCCGAGGAGTTCTCCATTCCACATGCCGCCCCGCTGGCGGATCTGCGCGATGCCGTACTGGCAGACGGACGCCTCACCGTATGCAGCCAGTGCGCGGCCCGCCGAAACCTCACCGAAACCGATCTGCTGCCGCGAACGCTCATCCGGGGTTCAGCTGCATTTGTTGAGGAGGTCCTGCAGGAGGGCGCCCAGGCTCTCGTCTACTGAGCCAGGCGAAGGGGTTCATGCGATCAGGAGTCGGCCCACGACATAAACAACCACCCCACCGGTGAGCACCGAGGCGCACGCGCTCACCAGCTGCGAACGCGCGCCGCTGATCGCCGGTAACGTTGCGAGCACACGGCGAACAGCGTGGCTGACCCCGGCCGCCAGCACCCCCAGGAGAGCGGCCGCCCCCCAGCCCGCGGCACCGAGTCTGTAGCCGACAAGGACTGCGGCAATTCCTCCGGCCAACATCGCCAGAGGCAGTAGCCATGCGATGAACCGCCGCGAGCTGCCCGCCAGATCGGTCACGGCGGACACCGCCACCGCGGTCGAGGCGATTGCCACCACCCACCCACCGTGCTCGGTTCGGGGCAATGCCACGAGGCTGGCGCCGGAGACCACGATCGCGATCGCCGTGATGGTCGAGGCGATGGACTCCACGAGACGTGGGCGACCGTCCCTGCGCGCGAGCTGGTGGACGAAGGCAACGATCATGGAGCCGGCCAGCGCGGCAGGCATCCAGGCCAGGTAGGGGTCATCGGCGGTTGCCAACACAGCCCCGATCGCGCCGGCGGACCCCACAGCCAGCACAAGCGTGGTGCCACGAGGGCTGGGCAACCCCAGAAGCCCGGCCCACCCCCAGGCGATGACGCCCGCGGAGAGGGCGACCGCGAGAGCGACCATCGCAGGCCCGGCGAATGCTGTGATGGTCAGAAGCCCCGAGATGGCGACAACAGCGATCGTCACAAGGGGCTGCAATGGCATCTCGGGAACCGGGGGGGTGACCGGCCCGGAGGCCGACGCGGCCGCGCGCGCCGATGCACGGGACACGCGTGTCAGCGGAGGAGGCTCAGGCGGGGCGTCGGTCACGTAGTGCATTCTCCCACTACCCGCCGGCGATTTGAGGCAGCACTTCGAGGATGGTGCCCTCCGACAACGGCTGGGAGGCCGTCACCGGGCGCCCGTCCAGCAAGATCGTGGACACCTGCAGGACCCACTTACAGGCCGGTATACGCGGCCGCAGCCGCCTCCAGTATGCCGACGTGATGGCCAGTGAAGCACTCTCTGTCGCACCCGGGCGCAGCCCGCGCCGACGCCCAACACCCGATGGTGACGTCCGCAGAGGAGCAGATCACGTCGTCACTAGTGGTCATACCCGCCTCTCCTGGGTAGGTGAGAGGTCTCATGAGGCGAGCAAACACCCCAAACCGTTGGGCACTGACCTATTCTGCCAAGGGTGGCCCACCTGTTGCTGCTGACCAACACTCTGGCACCTAGTGCCGAAGTGCTGCCGTCGCTCGCTCTGCTCAGCCACCACGTGCACATTCTGCCCGCCGAGCCTGCCGCCCTCGTCAACAGCCCTCGCGTCGACGTCGTGCTGGTGGACGCGCGTCGCGAGCTCGCCGCGGGCCGGTCCCTGTGCCGGATGCTGCGGGCCACAGGCCTCTCGGTGCCGCTGCTGGCGATCCTGACCGAAGGCGGTCTTGCAGGGCTCACCGCGGAATGGGGGGTCGATGACGTCCTCCTGGAGAGCGCCGGACCGGCCGAGGTCGAGGCCCGTCTCCGCCTGGCCATCGGCTCGCTGGCGTTGTCCGGTGACGACGACCCGACCGCCGCTCAGATCACCGCCGGTGACCTTGTCATCGACGAGACCTCCTACTCGGCGCGGGTTGGCGGGCGACTGCTCGACCTCACGTACAAGGAGTTCGAGCTGATCAAGCACCTCGCTCAGCACCCGGGCCGGGTGTTCACCCGAGCCCAACTGCTCCAGGAGGTGTGGGGCTACGACTATTTCGGCGGGACCCGCACGGTGGACGTCCACGTGCGACGTCTGCGGGCCAAACTGGGTCTGGAGCACGAGGTGCTCATCGGGACCGTGCGCAATGTCGGGTACCGCTTCGTGCCCGAGCCCTCGCCGGGCACGAACGAGTCTCTGACAGATGCCTGACGAGGTCATCATGGTGATAGGGCAGGTCGACGCTCGTGACGCCTGAGAGCGCGGAGCGCCTCACCAATGAGCAGCTTTCCCAGGTCCTCGGGTTGGTCAAGGCCGCCACCCACACAGATGAGGTGGCGCCGCTCTCAGAGCAGGTCCTGCTGTCCGCCCGGGACGGCCACCCGCGAACCAGCACAGACTCCACCACCAGCTCTGTCCACTTTCTCGCGTATGCCGGCACGCACCTCGCGGGCTACGCCCACCTCGATCAAGGCGTGGACCGCGAGGCCGCCACCGCGGAGGTCGTGGTCGACCCGTCATCTCGGCGGCGGGAGGTGGGAACAGCGCTAATCCACGCCGTCGAAGACGCACTCACGCCCCCCGCCCACACCCTGGGGCTCTGGTCGCACGGCGACCTCGATGCCGCGCGTGCGTTCGCCCACCGCGGTGGCTACTCGATAACGCGTGAGCTCTGGCAGATGCGCCGGTCTCTGGGACCCGATGCCGCTGCGCTACCCGCCGTCAGCCTCCCCGAGGGCTTCAGGACTCGTCACTTCGTCGTCGGGCAGGACGAAGAAGCCTGGTTGCGGGTCAACGCCTTCGCGTTCGTCGACCACCCCGAGCAGGGCCGGATGACCCGCTGCGACCTCGACCGGCGCATCGCCGAGGAGTGGTTCGACGCGTCGGGGTTCATTGTTGTCGAAGACACGCGTGGTCCGGTACCGGTGCTTGTCGCATCGCACTGGACCAAGGTCGTTGAGACCGGGGACCCACGGCTCCCGACGGAGGGTGAGGTGTATGTGGTCGGCGTGGACCCGGCATACCAGGGGCAGGGGCTTGGCCGGGCCGTCACCGTCCTGGGGCTCGCACACCTACGCGAGAAGGGCCTCGCCGAAGCCATGCTGTATGTCGATGCCGATAACCGAGCGGCCGTCGCGACGTACTCCCGACTGGACTTCACGCGCTCCGCCGTGGATATCATGTATTCACGCATCGTTCATCCGCCGGTGTGAGGATGGGGACATGAGCGCGCACATCTCGGGCGTTCCACAGACTGTCGAGGAGACCCGCGACGCCATACCTGCGTCGTCCGAGCCAAAGCTGCGCTCACTCATCAGTGCGCGGCCCCGGTCTTCAAACGGTCAGTTCATCCGTGCCGTCCGGGCCGACAACCCACCGGCCGACCCCGAGGCGCTTGCCGAGGACCGCTTTCTCGAGCGCGAGATCTCCTGGCTGCAATTCAACGAGCGTGTCCTGGAGCTTGCCGCGGACGAGACAGTACCGCTCCTGGAGCGAGCCCGTTATCTGGCGATCTTCGCCAACAACCTCGACGAGTTCTTCATGGTCCGGGTGGCTGGCCTCAAGCGCCGTATCGCGGCAGGCCTGGCCGTACGCTCCGCCTCCGGTCTGGAACCGCGTGAGGTCTTCGACGAGATCTCGTCGGTGGCCCATAAGCTGATGGCCAGCCATGCCAACCTCTTCAAGGACCAGGTGCGCCCCGCCCTGGTCAAGGAGGGCATCACCATCGTGAGATGGGATGAGCTCAGCCTGGGGGAGCAGGAGGGGCTGCACGTGATGTTCCGGGACCAGATCTTCCCAGTGCTCACTCCCCTGGCCGTCGACCCGGCCCACCCGTTCCCCTACATCTCCGGGCTGTCGCTCAACCTTGCGGTCCTGCTGGTCAATCCCAAAACCAGCGTCGAGCACTTCGCCCGGGTCAAGGTGCCGCACCTGCTTCCCCGCTTCGTGCAGATCCAGTCGCGGGAACCGACGCCGGCCCATCCCTTCACGGCACGGTTCGTCGCCCTCGAAGACATCATCGCCGCACACCTGGAACTGCTGTTCCCGGGAATGCAGGTCAGTGAGCACTTCACCTTCCGGGTCACCCGCAACGAGGACCTGGAGGTCGAGGAGGACGACGTCGAGAACCTCCTGGCAGCCCTGGAGAAGGAGCTCACCCGTCGCCGCTTCGGCCCGCCCGTGCGCCTCGAGGTCGCCGACGACATGGACGACCACGTGTTGAACCTGCTCGGGCGCGAGCTGGGCGTGGAGCCCGGGGAGGTCTATCGCCTTCCTGCTCCGCTGGACCTGCGGGGGCTCGATCTGGTGGCTGACCTCGAGCGATCAGAACTGCGCTTTCCCGCATTCGTGCCCAGGACCCACCCCGACCTGGCTCCGGTCGAGAGCTCACACGCCGGCGACGTCTTGGCTTCTATCCGGATCAAAGACATCCTGCTCCAGCACCCCTACGACTCCTTCTCGACATCGGTCCAGGCGTTCATCGAGCAGGCAGCAGCAGACCCGAAAGTACTGGCCATCAAGCAGACCCTCTACCGCACCAGTGGCGACTCCCCAATCGTGGACGCCCTGGTCGATGCTGCAGAGGCCGGCAAGCAGGTGCTGGCCGTCGTCGAGATCAAGGCGCGATTCGACGAACAGGCCAACATCTCGTGGGCCCGCCAACTCGAGCACGCCGGCGTCCACGTGGTCTACGGCGTCGTCGGCCTAAAGACCCACGCCAAGCTCTCCCTGGTCGTCCGCCAGGAGGCCGATGGGCTGCGACGCTACTGCCACGTCGGGACCGGCAACTACAACCCCAAGACCGCCCGCCTGTATGAGGACCTCGGGCTGCTCACCTGTGACCCCCAGGTTGGCGAAGACCTGACCCGGTTGTTCAACCAGCTCTCGGGGTGGGCGCCGCGCAGCAGGTTCAAGCGTCTTCTGGTGGCACCACGCTCGGTCCGCTGGGGTCTGATCGACCATATCGATGCCGAGATCGAGAACGCGCGCGAAGGCATCGCCGGCTACGTCGGCTTCAAGCTGAACTCAATCGTCGACGATCAGCTGATCGATGCGCTGTACCGGGCATCACGCGCCGGGGTCAAGGTTGACCTCTGGGTCCGAGGCATCTGCGCCCTGCGCCCTGGTGTCGAGGGCCTGTCGGAGAACATCCGGGTACGCTCGATCCTGGGCAGGTTCCTCGAGCACTCGCGGGTGTTCGTGTTCGGTGGTGGAGGCGACCCGATCGTCTTCATCGGCAGCGCCGACATGATGCACCGCAACCTCGATCGCCGGGTGGAGGCTCTGGTCCGGCTCACCGACCCGCGTCACATCTCTGACATGAAGTCCCTGATGAGCCTGGGCATGAGCGATGACGTGAGCAGCTGGCACCTCAGCGGCGACGGCACATGGACCCGACATTGTCAGGACGCCGATGGCAAGGAGCTTCTTGAGCTGCAGAGCACACTGATCGACAAAAGCGCCAAGTTGCGCCGTAAGGTCCGCCGCACGGTGATCTCCGCACGCCGTTCATGACACGCCGTTGATAACGCTCCGTTGATGACACAGTGATCCCTGCCGCCGGAGCCTTGCCATGGCGTCGCCGACGCGGTGCTCTTCAGGTCGCCATGGTCCACCGACCCCGCTATGGGGACTGGGCCTGGGCCAAGGGCAAGCTCGAGCCGGCCGAGGAATGGCCCGTCGCCGCGGTGCGCGAGGTCTTCGAAGAGACCGGGTTTCACGTGCGTCTGGGCCGCACCCTGCCCACGTCGGAGTACGCAGTCCCGGATCAGGCCGGTCAGCTCACCACCAAAGAGTGTCGCTACTGGGCGGCTGAGGTCGTGGGTGGTGACGGAGCATTGGTCAACGAGATCGACGAGGTCGCCTGGCTTGACGTACCCACCGCCGCGGCCCGGCTCAGCTACGCGCGCGACCATGATCAGCTCCAAGCCCTTGAACAGGCAGACCGTGCAGGGACCCTGACCACTTGGCCATTGGTTATCGTGCGCCACGCCAGATCCCGAACCCGCTCATCGTGGTCCAAGGCGGACCCATTGCGACCGCTGAACCCTCGCGGCCGCGAACGCGCCGAGGCGCTGATCCCGATATTGGCCGCCTATGGTGTCACCCGCGTAGTCACCTCTCCGTCCGTGCGTTGCCTGGACACCGTCCTGCCGTATGCCGTCGCCGCGGGGAAACGAGCCCGGCTCAAGGCAGGGCTGTCCGAAGAGGGTTTCGCCGAGCAGCCTGACCGGGCCCCTTATCACCTGACCCGATTGCTCGAACGCGGCAACGCAGCAGTCGTATGCAGCCACGGACCGGTTCTGCCGGTGCTTCTCGAACGGCTGGTCTGGATCGCCGACTCCAACGAGTCAGCCGCCAAGGTCACACTGTCAGAGGCTGCAGACAGTGGCATGGCCAAGGGTGAAGCGCTGGTGGCCCACTTGGTCGGGACCGGGGATCAGGCCCGGGTCGTCGACCTCGAGCGTTACGCGGCACCGTGATTAGGGGCCGCACCGTAGTTCGGTTCCGCGTCGTGATAGGGGTCAGCACCGTGAGCCGGCCCTACACCACAACGAACGTCTTGGGTCCCCCGTGGGCTGTCGTTCATCCGTTCCTCACGACCACGCCTATCTGTGGCCACCCGAACGCCTCGTGTCGTTCATCTCGCGTTCACCTACCGCCCAGCAGCCCGTCATTCTGCCTCCATATCCTCATCGCGGCGGGCACGGACGCACGCCGGATTTTTCCCTGCTGTGGAGAGGCTCCAAATCGTGAATATCCAGTCTCGTCGGCGAATCGTCAATGTCACGGGCGTTGCCCTGGTCGGCACGCTCGCTCTTGCTGGCTGTGGTTCCAACAACAACACGACGGCTTCCTCAAGCGGCTCCCCGAGCGCCAGCGGCAGCGCGAGCACCGCCAACTGCGGCACCGGCACGCTGAACGGCGAGGGCTCATCGGCCCAGAAGAACGCCATCGAACAGGCCATCGCTGATTACCAGACGACGTGCCCCGGCGCGACCATCAACTACAACCCGACAGGTTCGGGCGCTGGCGTCAAGCAGTTCATCGCAGGCCAGGTCAACTTCGGCGGGTCCGACTCGGCATTGAGCCAAAAGCCGGCGACGGGCTCGACCGGCACCGAACAGGCCAACGCCGACAAGGGATGCGGCTCCCCCTCCTGGAACATTCCCATGGTGACCGGACCCATCGCCGTGGCCTACAACCTCGCCGGTGTCGACAAGCTGATCTTGACCCCTGCCGTGACTGCAAAGATCTTCAACGGTGTCATCACCAAATGGAACGACCCGGCGATCGCGGCCATCAACCCGGGGGTCACCCTCCCGGACAAGGCCATCAAGGTCTTCTTCCGCTCCGACGACTCGGGCACCACGGACAACTTCACCAAGTACCTGAAGGGCTCCGCCCCCAGTAACTGGCCCCAGGCAACCGGGAAGAAGTGGACCGGCAAGGGTGAGGGCAAGCAGGCAAGTGCCGGTGTCTCCAACGCAGTGAAGTCCACCGACGGAGGCATCACCTACTCCGAGTGGTCTTACGCCAAGGACAACAAGCTCGGCATCGCGCAGATCGACAACGGCGCCGGCCCCGTCGTGCTGGCGGGCGAGGCTGTCGGCAAGGCCGTCAGCGCTGCCACGCAGGCCGGCACTGGCAACAACATCATCCTGAAGCTGGACTACGCCACCAAGACGCCCGGAGCCTACCCGATCCTGCTGGTGACCTACGAGCT
>Ga0066793_10000507_pt1 | contig 15477 bp, 15 predicted proteins | sample PersoiDNA2013189_FD_83876 | JGI IMG/M metagenome (GOLD analysis project Ga0066793, IMG submission 83876) | Permafrost soil microbial communities from the Arctic, to analyse light accelerated degradation of dissolved organic matter (DOM) -... | ecosystem: Environmental > Terrestrial > Soil >... | reverse complement strand
GTGACGCCCTCGATCATAAGCAGCACCGCTTCTATGCACCAGAAGCAGCCACCGCCCAGCACGATGCTCTTAGTGTTTTCTTTTTCATTCATCTTTCTTGAACTCCAGTGATATCGAGTTGACGCAGTGCCTGGTGTTCTTGGGGGTCAGGCCTTCACCCTCGAAGACGTGCCCGAGGTGGGCGCCGCATCGCGAGCAGACTATCTCGGTGCGCATGCCGTCGGCGTCGCGGACCCTTTCCACCGCTCCGGCGACCTCGTCGTCAAAGCTCGGCCAGCCGCAGCCGGACTTGAACTTGTCGGCCGAGCGGTACAGCTCGGCGCCGCAGCGCTTGCAGGTGTAGGTGCCCTCGTCGAAATGCATGTCGTACTCGCCGGTGAATGGCCGCTCCGTCCCCTTGTGGACGATGACCCTCTCCTCGTCGCCTGTCAGTTTTTTCAATTCCATCTGTCGGACCTCCTGTAGCCTCTGATACGACTATAAGCCGTCCGCAGGGATCCGGCCCATGACCCTGCTCAACTTCAGCGCCCGCGCCGCTGAACCTGCCCGCGCCGAAACGCACCACAAAGGGTCTGACCCCCGCGAAGCCATATTTCAACAATCATCGATTACACGCCAGGAATCATTTCTACTGGTCAGTTGTCATCTTTGATTTTGTTTTATAGGGGGGAACTGCTGACGGGGGCGGGGGGAGCCTTTTGCGAGCGATTCGCAGCGTCTCGGGGAGCAGAGAGAGTCTGCTGATCTCAAAGACGCGAGGACCAGCAAGCAAAAGGCTCCCCCCGCCCCCGTCCTATTTGATGTTGCTACCACGCCTACGAGTTACGACAGCCGGCGGGACGCCGGCGCTACGGATATACTTGGGGGGTAGCCATCAAAAGAGGAGCTTAAAGATGGAACGATACGCCCCTTTGCTCGACTCCTTCCGCGAGATGTACCCTGCCAAGTTCTCCGGGGAGAAGGAGATCTTCAAGTGCATCCACAGGGGGGACCGCCTCTTCGTCAGCACCGGCTGCGGCGAGCCACAGTACCTCATGGCCGCGCTGGCACAGTACGTCGACGACAACCCCAAGGCGTTCTTCGACGCCGAGGTTCTCCAGGTCTGGACGATGGGTGTCGCACCCTACGCCGAATCTCGCTTCCTGCGCAACTTCAGGCACAACTCGTTCTTCGTCGGCGACAGCACCAGGGAGGCGGTCAACGCCGGGCTGGCCGACTACACCCCGATCTTCCTCTCGCAGGTGCCCGACCTCTTCAGCCGGGGGATGGTCCCCATCGACGTCGCCCTGATACAGGCCTCCCCGCCGGACAGGAACGGCTTCATGAGCCTGGGAGTGAGTGTCGACATCACCAAGGCGGCGGTGGAGTGCGCCCGGACCGTTATATGCCAGGTCAACAGCAACATGCCGCGAGTGCACGGGGACGCGTTCGTCAATATCGAGGACATGGACTACCTGGTCCCACACGACGAGCCGCTGCTGGAGTACGCGCCGACCGTCCCCGACGAGCTGGCCCACAGCATCGGGGAGTACGTCGCGCGCATCGTCGAGGACGGCGACACCATCCAGGTCGGCTACGGCAGCATCCCCAACGCCATCATCGCGAACCTCAGCGACAAGAAGCACCTTGGCGTTCACACCGAGCTCTTCTCGGACGGGATCGCGGACCTCATGAAGCAAGGGGTCATCGACAACAGCCGCAAGTCGATAGACAGGGGAAAGACCGTGGCGTCGTTCTGCATGGCAACGGAGAGCACCTATGCCTTCATGAGCGACAACCCGTCGATCGAGTTCCGGCCCATCGACTACACCAACAGCCCGCTGGTCATCTCGCAGAACGACAACATGGTGGCGATCAACAGCGCGCTATCGGTGGACCTGACGGGGCAGGCGAGCGCCGAGTCGATAGGTCACGTCTTCTACAGCGGGATCGGGGGACAGGCGGACTTCATGAGAGGGGCGGTGCTGGCCAAGGGCGGCAGGACGATACTGGTGCTCCCGTCGGTGACCGCCGACGGGAAGACCAGCAGGATAGTCCCGTTCATCGAGGAGGGCGCGGGTGTGACCCTGACCCGCGGGGACGTGCACTACGTGGTGACCGAGTACGGCATCGCCTACCTCCACGGACAGAACATCAGGCAGCGCGCCATGGAGCTCATCTCCATCGCGCATCCGGATTTCAGGGAGCGGCTGATCGACGAGGCCAGGGAGAGGAACCTCATATACGCCGACCAGGTGTTCGTCTCCGGCAAAGAGGGCGAGTACCCGGAGGAGCTGGAGAGGTACCGCACCACCAGGACCGGGCTGGAGGTGCTGCTGCGCCCGGTGCGGATGAGCGACGAGCCGCTGCTGAAGGACTTCTTCTACTCGCTTTCGGACAAGAGCAACTACCGCCGGTTCATCACCCTGCGGCGCTACCTGCCGCACGAGGTGCTGCAGCGCATGACAGCGATAGACTTCACCAGGGAGATGGTCATCCTGGCGGTGGTGCACGACGGCGAGAAAGAGAAGTTCGTCGGGGTCGGCCAGTACGTCATCACCGGCGACACTCACACTGCGGAAATAGCCCTGGCGGTCAGGGACGAGTTCCAGCAGCAGGGCATCGGGACCGAGCTCCTCGCCTACCTCTCGCAGGTCGCCAAGAGACAGGGCCTGCTGGGATTCACGGCCGACGTCCTGGGAGAGAATAGGCCCGTGATGAAGCTTCTCGACAAGTCCGGATTCGGGGTGCAGAAGTCGGCCGAAGAGGGCGTCAGCTACCTCAAGGCCACTTTCAAGGACTGAAACACCCCGATCGTTGCCGACTACGGGCCTTTCGTGCTACTCGCGTTGCAGCGCCGGGAACGAGACCTTCATCCTCATCGCCAATCCCAACAGCAAGCCGGTGGACGTCGAGGTGACCTACCTCACCGCCCGGGGAGCCTACAACGTGAACTTCACCACGCGGGTGCCGGCGAACTCGCGCGCCACGCTCAACATGGGCGATCGCATCCCCTCGGGCAGGGCCGCTTCTATGGTGACTTGCACGACGCGCGGGATGAAGATCCTGGTCGAGCGGGCTATGTACTGGAACAACAGGGGAGCCGGGACCGCGACCATCGGCGGGTTCTCCGACTAGGAGAGCTTGAAGTCATTCCCAACCTTTTGGGCCGACCACCGGCCTTCCCTCGCGCAACTCGGAGAAAGCCGGCCGCTGCCCGGCCTCGATGCGCTCGAGGTTCTCCAGCCGCAGCCTTGTCAGCTCCGTTCGTACGTGGCTGCCGCTTGCCATGAACGGGCCGACGACGAGAGGATCGACGAACCAGAGTGGCGACCCGTGCATCGGGCGCTGGGGCATGCGGTCCAGGACTTCGGTCACCTTTACTATCGCCGACTGCATGATGTGAGGGTGGCCTGTCAGCCGCGCCGCCAGGGTGTCGGCCCTGAGTGACCAGGTAAGGTAGGCCGTTCCAGCGCCTGTCCGGCCAAGATTCTGCACCCGTGTGATGATGTCCGGGGGCAGGTCCAGCCGCTCGTAGGTATCAGGCCAGGAACGCACCATCCGCCTGGTCGATCATCCTCGCCAGGCTCGCCGCCATAATCGCCTCGACCTCCTGGTCGGTCAGAGTCATCGAGAGCAAACCGGGGCTGACAGCGACGACCCCGCGTGCGCCGTAGCCCTCGACCCACGCGTCCGGAAACCCAACCTCACGGACAGCGAGCCCCGGTGCCTGGGTACCCACCCCGAGGCTGAGGGCGTCCAGGGAGCTGCGGAACAGGTTGTACCGCGCCGCATCGTACACGGGGATGGGCCGGGGCCGCCTTGTGAGCATCGGCAGGACCACCAGCGCTGTGATCAGCATTGCGATACCCAGGATTATCCCGCTCAAAGCCGTCTTGGGACCGGCCGCACCATGAGGCTTAACCGCCATGATGATTATCAGAACAAAAGCAATCGCTCCAACGCCCACTGCCAGCTTCGTGATGACCACGTTGCGGTTCCCGGCTGCGTAAAGGCCTCTGACCGGCGGCGGGCCGCCGGGATATCCGTTGAACTCTCGTCTTTGTCCGTACTGCGGCCGCCCTCTACCGCCACCCTTGACGTTCGATTGTAAGAATTCTTCGCATGCTGTCGGTCTTCAAGCCGCTGCCAGTGGTTATCTTACCACCGGCGGGGTTGAAACTACCCGATTCGCCGGTGTATCATCCACTAAACTGATATGTCGTTCCGTTAACTGACAGTTGGTTCCGTCAAGCAGGAAGGGGCTGTTATGGCCCGGGTGGACATCACCGACATCAGGCGCCGCGAGATACTCGACGCGGCCTACAGGGTCTTCTCGGAGAAGGGCTACCACAACGCCGGGATGAACGACATCGCCCGAGAGATGGGCGTGGGGCACGGCACGATCTACCGCTACTTCTCCAGCAAGCTCGAGCTGGTAAACGCCGTCGTGGACGAGCTCGTTGCGAAGATCACAGAGGTGGTAGCCGCCGAGCCCCCCGAGTCCATCGAAGACATCGCCGACTACCGCGAGAGCCTGGGGCACATCGGCGATCGGTTCTACAGCCTGCTGGAGGGGAACCCCCAGATCCACCGCTGGCTGTTCTACGAAGCCCTCTCGATCGACGAGACGGTGACCGCGAAGATCAACGCCGCCTTCGACGTCTTTGCCGGCTACACCGAGCTGTACCTGCGCAACGGCATCGAGCGCGGTTTCCTGCGGTCGGACATCCACACCCGCGAGGCGTCGCTCGCCATCAACGCCATGCTGTTCGAGGCGGCCAGAAGGCTTCCACTGGCTGAGACAGTAAACGAAGACTCCAAGAGGGTATGGTCCGACACCATCGTGGACATGGTCCTGGTCGGCGTCACCGCGAGCACACATTACCACGACGCGTCGGTGCACTGGGCGCCCGAAGAGCTTGCGCACGATAAGAAGAAGCGCAAAGGAGGGGGATCGGATGGTAGAGGTTGACGTCTTCTGGTCGTACTCGATCGGGGCCAGTTTCGCGCTGGCGTCGTTCAGGCAGCTGCGCAAGATGCGGAAAGAGAGCGGCGCCGACGGCTCGTACGACCTCAAGGACATGCTCAACGTCAAGAAGATCGCACACGAGATAGAGAAGGGGGACAGCGCGTTCAACAACGAGTACTTCACCAAGACGCTGCTGTTCCTCTCGCTGCTTTTCGTGCCGTCCGGCTCCAACCTGCTCTGGTCGAACCCCAACTGGGAGACGATGCAGGTCGGAAGCTACGAGACCATCCCCGGGTGGCTGGTCGGCGGCTTCACCATCACCAACGTGACGCAGGGTATCCTGGGCTACTGGGTCACCTACAACCTGCTGATGAAGGGCAAGTACGAGAAGGCCGCGTGGCAGACGTTCCTGTCGTACCTGGGCTTCTGGTTCATCCTGGTCAACGGCTGGGACAAGGCCGGCTACAAGCGGTTCTTCTCCCGCAACCGCGAGGCGTTCGACGACTGGAAGTGGACCAACTTCTTCGGCTGGCTTACCTCCGACGTCGTGCGCATACTGCTCGCCTACGGCGCCATCTTCATCCCCCTGATGCTCTACTGGGTCTCCAAGTGGCTCATGGAGGGCTACCAGATGGAGGGTCTCGTCGAGACCGACCAGGACCAGGCGGACAGGCTCCTGGAGATGGCCAAAGTCGACGGCTACCTGCTGGGAGCGGTGTTCGGAGGCTCGCTGGGCTCGGCCATCCTGGCCCACCTGCTCATAAGGTGGCTCGGCTGGGCGAAAGGCCTGGGCGTGTTCGGCGCATTCTTCTACGGCGTGATGATGAAGGTGGTGTCGCCCTGGTTCGTGAAGAAGATCATGAAGGTGGAGGCGGTCGAGGGCCCGCCGGTGTCGGAGCTGCCGCAGATCGAGGAGGCCGACCTGGACGTGCTTATCGCGGCGGTGGAAGCGTAGAAGGACCTGACGGGTAGATTCGTTGAAGCGGGGGCGGCTCAGCGTCCCCGCTTCGCATTGCCCGAAAAACGCACCACTGGTGTCAGGTACCACTGGTGCATTATCATATCGCTCATGTTGGTCATGGCTGGAGGGATCAGTTGAAAGCGTTCGCCCGGTGGTCGAAGGTCGTACAGGCGCACCCGTGGTGGGTCATCGCCTGCTGCCTGCTGCTGACAGTGGCGTTCGGCTTCGGGCTCTTCTTCCTCACGGGCCACGTGACCTACCAGAGCCTGCTGCCCCCGGAGTTCCCCAGCGTCAAGGCGCTCAACGCGCTGCGCGCGAAGTTCGGCGGCATCTCCTACGAATACGTGCTCGTTCGCGCTCCGGACGTCACCGACAACCGCATCGTGACTTCGCTGATCGGGCTCGAGGGCGCCATGTCCAAGGATCCCAGGTTCAGCGGCGGGCAGGTGCAGCAGCGCAAGAACGCGATAGGCGCCGAGGTGCCGGTCATACAGGACTACCTCACCCCGTTCGTGGCGGTGATGGAGAAGGAGATCGCCAAGCGGGGCATCAAGATATCCCTGGATACCGTCACCAACGACATGGTCAGGCAGTTCACGGGCAAGGACTACCAGCATCTGGTGCAGCAGGACTACCTCGGCAACCCGCAGGCCGCGGGCCAGGTGGTGGGGCCCTTCGTCACCACTGACAGAAAAGCCGCCCTCATCATGGTCAAGGACGGGACCGGCCTCTCCGAGTCTCAGCAGATAAAGCTCGGCACCGACCTCGCGGATTTCTTTAAGGCCCGGTTCAAGGGGACCGGCGCGATCGTGACCATCTCGGGGGACGCCACGCTCGCCCGCGACTTCAACACCCATATCAAGAACAAGACGATCCTGCTCTTTGTGATCGCGCTTATCCTGGTCCTGGCAACGCTGTTTGTGGCGTTCCGCCGGCTGTCGGACACGTTCCTCCCGCTGGCGGTGATGCTTCTGGCGGTCGTCTGGACCTTCGGCGTCACCGGCTGGGTCGGGATACAGTACTCAGTCGCGGTGATCGCGGTCATGCCCCTGCTGCTGGGGCACGCGCTCACCTTCGTGGTGCCTTTCGTCGCGCGGTACTACGAGGAAGCGGAGAAGCTGTCTCGTCTGATCGACTCCGTCGGCAAGTCTCTCACCGCGGTGGGCGTCGCCCTGTTCCTGGCCGCGATCACCAACCTGGTCGGCTTTCTCGTCTTCGGCTTCAGCGTCCTGCCCGCCCTGCGCGACTTCGGCATCACCTGCGCCATCGGCAACCTCTTCGTGTTCGTGCTGTCGGTGACGCTGCTGCCGGCGGTCATGGTGCTGCGCGACCGCTCCTTCGAGAAGAAAGTGGCTCAAGGGGACGGGGCGCGCGCGAAGTACTTCGACGGGTTGTCGCTGCGCAAGAGCCACGGCATCTTCACCCGCGCCACCAACCGCACGCTGGACGCGTTCACCAGGATGTCGGTCTCGCACTCGCTCGCGCTCATCATCGTGTTCGCGGTTCTCATCATCGCCGGGTTCACCCAGATGCGCGGACTGACCACCGACTCCGACCTGCGCAAGCTGGTCCCCGCCAGCCTGCCGGGCATGCACGCCAACTTCGAGATGGAGAAGTACTTCGGCGGGCATCAGCAGGACGTGATCATGGTCAAGGGTGACGTGCTCTCGCCGGCCGCGCTGAAGGCCATGAGCGACCTGGAGAGCGGCATCACCGGCGAATCGGCGACTGGCGGGACCAGGGACCTCTACTCGCGCTCCGGCACGATGGGCCTGTCCGACGCGCTTACCGCCGCCAATAACGGGAAGCTGCCGGGCACCACTGAGGAGGCCTCCGGCGCGTTGCGGACGGCCGAGGAGAACGGCGGCTACGTGACCGGCGGGCTTCTCAGCGCCGACCACACCGCCGCGCTGGTAACCCTGAACGCGGGGGGCGCGCAGTCGACCGCGGTCGTCGACAAGAAGATCGCGATCCTCAAGGAGAACTGCGCGAAGTACCTGGCGCCGGCGGGCCTCACCTACCAGCTGGGCGGCATCACGCCCCTCACCAAGGACATGACGGTGAAGCTGATCCCGACCGAGACGTTCTCCGCGATACTCTCGCTCGGCCTGTGCGCGCTGGTGCTGGTCATCATCTTCCGCTCGTTCCCCTACGGGCTCATCACCCTCACGGTGGCGCTGGCCGGCGTATCGGCGGAGATAGGTTTTCTCACGCTCATGAACTGGCCGCTCGACATCATGACGTCGCTGGTCTCCGCGCTGGTGATAGGCATCGGGGTCAACTTCGGCATCCTGTTCACCTACCGCTACGTCCAGGAGAAGCGCGATGGGAACCGCACCGCCGCCGACGCGATAAGCGTGACCATGTCCAACCTGGGAAGGGCCAACGTCATCGCCGCGCTGACCACGGTGGCCGCGTTCGTCATCGTGATGTTCTCGGGGATAGTGCCGCTGCGCAGGTTCGGCGGTGTAACCGCGGTCGCGATCGCGGCCTGCCTGGTCACTTCTCTGACGCTGATGCCGGCGCTGCTGTACCGGCTCGCAAGGCGCGAGGAGGAGCCGGCGGAGGAGAGGCTCACCGAGGAGGAAGCAGCTCCTCAAAACGCATAACGCAAAATAGGGGTCAAACCTCTTTCTTGCGTCATTCGGGGTGGATCATCACCACGGTCGAGGTGGCGGTCGCCACCAGGTCGCCTTCCTCGTTGGCGATCTTTGCCTCCAGAAAGCCGATGTGACGGCCCCTCCTGATGACGAAACCCTCGCCCTTGATCGTCTCCTTGCCGACAGGCTTCATGTAGTTGATCTTCAGCTCGGCGGTGGTGAACGACTCGCCCTCTACGAGGGTCGTCGCCATGCACGAGCCCATAACCTCGTCGGCGAAGACGGCGAGGAACCCGCCGTGCAAGGTCCCGATGGGATTGTTGAACCGGTCGTCGGCGATGGTCCAGCTCCACCTGGAGTACCCCTCCTTCAACTCCTCGGTGATGAACCCCATGGTCGCGTCGCAATTTGAAGGAAAGACAGTCCTGGTTATGCTGTCCATGTCTGCTGATCTCCTCGCTGGGTTGTGTCGACACTGCTAGGTTCCGGCAACGAGCCCGCTTTCCTGTCGCGCCGTCAGCCCCGTCATTTTACACGCGCGGGAAATGGGTCGATAATGTGAAAACAATTTGAAGCCTCGAGGAGGCGACGGTTAACAGGGCCGCCGGAGAAACGAGCGAAATCCGGGCGGCTCGATTGTCACTTATGGATGAGATTAAAGAGCAAAGTGTTGAAGGCGGCCTCAAGCAGCACAAGGGGCTGTGGCTCTACGTCCTGATCGCCGTGGGCATGAGCGTCGCCGCGATAATTCTTCTCTCCCTCTTCACCATGGACCACAACACCTTCAAGGCCATCTCGCACGTGGAGATCTTTTCTCTGATGATGGTCACGGTCCTGGTCCTGGGCCGCTGGGCGAGCGAGGCACTGCGTTACAAGCTGATCATCAAGGCCGTCGGCAAGAAGCTGTCTTACGGCAGGACGGCCAAGTCGATCATGGGCGCCGCGTTCACCGGCGCGGTAACGCCTTATCGCTCCGCCTCGCTGCCGACGCAGGTGTTCTTCCTGACCCGCTACGGCCTGACCGGCGGGGAGGCTACGGCGATCTCGCTGACCGGCGGCGCGATATCGCTCCTGGTCATGACCGTCGCGATGCCGATAGTGCTGATCCTGAGCCTGTCGGAGATACACGTGAGCCTGGGGATGAGCACGGTCATCATCTGCGTCGCCGTGATCGCCTTCTTCGCCTTCATGGTCGCCGTCTACTCGATGAGGGATCCCGGCCGGGTATCGCGGGTGCTCGGGCGCATCACCCCCGGCTTCCTCAAGAGGAAGCCGAAGTACGAGCGCTTCGAGGAGCGGCTAACCAAGGGCATGGAGGACTTCTCCAGGAGCCTGCGCACGCTCGCCAAGGCGCGCAAGAGCCTGCTGGTCGCGATACTGCTGCTGACCATCGTGTTCTGGTTCGCCGGCGCCTTCGTCGCCTCGTGGATACTGCGCGGGCTGGGATACCCGCAGTACTTCTGGAAGGCCCTTCTCGGCCAGATGCTGGTGACCAGCATCCTGCCCTTCACCCCCGTGCCAGGCGAGAGCGGCGTCGCCGAGGTCGCCTTCGCGGGCGTGTTCAGCATGTTCATCGCGAAGAACACCCTCGCGCTGGTGACGATGACCTGGCGGTTCTTCATGCTCTACCTGCCGATGATCGGCCTGGGCATCGCGTTCGTGCTCGCGGCGAACGACGCCCGTCGGATCGGAGCGGAGCGGGCACGCGAGGAGGAGAAAGTCGTTCTGCCGGTCGAGCCCGCGGTCGAACCAGTTCCCGAGTGACGGAGGAGGAGCCGTGGCCCCCACGGCTCCTCCGCAGGAACCCTCCGCCGAGGACACATCGACCGAGGACACACCCGGTGCGTTTTGCGTCTATTTCACTGGTCCTGCCGGCAGCGCCGTCAGCAGGACGAACTGCCCGTTCTGGACTCTCAGCATCACCGCTCCCCTGACCGGGTCCCTCGAGTTGGCGGTGAAGGCCATGTCGCCCGTCACTCCCTTGAACGCGCGCATTTGCAGCATCGAATCGTCCAGCGCCTGGCGGTCGAGCTTGCCCGCCCCCTCCAGCCCCTTCTTGACGAGCCCCACCGAGTCGTACGCCAGGGCGGCGACGTCATCGGGCGTGGACTTGTAGCGCGTTGTGTAGGATGCGACGAACGCCTGCGTGGCCTCCGCGGGTGATTGCGGCGAGTACATGTTGAAGACGCAGGAGCCCTCGATCGAGAACGCCGCCGCATCGATGAGGTCGGGGCTGCTCCAGGCGTTGCTGCCGATCATCTGCGCGGTCACCCCGTCTGCCCGCGCCTGCTTGAGGATCATAGGAACATCGTTGTAGTAGGCCGGGACGAACACCACCTCGGCGCCGGAGGCCGCGATCTTTGACATCTGCGGGCTCATGTCTTTGGTGCCGGGCTTGAAACTCTGGTAGGCAACCACACGCCCGCCCGCCCGCTCAAAGCTCTTCTTGAAATCCTGCGCCTGGATCTGGAGCACCTCGGCCGTGGAATCGTACAGGACCGCCGCGGCCTTCGAGCCGAGCTTGCCGGTGGCGAAGTCGGCGACCTGCCTGCCCTCATAAGGGGCGGTGACGCACGCGCGCCAGACGTACTTCTTGGGCTTGCCCGACGCGTCCAGCGTGATGCCGGGGCTGGTGGACCAGGGGGTAACCAGGACCACCCCCGCATTCTCCGCGGTGTCGGCCGCCGGGACGGCCGTGCTGGTCGCGTCCGGCCCGACGATAGCCACCACGCCCTCGTCGATCAGGCTGGAAGCCATCCTCGCCGCCTCCTGTGGGCTGTTGCCGCAGTCGCGGACGACCAGCTCGACCTGGTAGTCCTTGCCCCCGACCGTTATCCCGCCGGCGTCGTTGATGTTGCTGGCGGCGAGCCGGGCTCCGTCGCGGCAGGAGTCGCCGACTTCGGGGATGCTCCCGGTGAGCTCCGCTATCACACCGATCTTGACGGTGGTGGGCGCGCCACAGCCGCCCACGGACAGGCCCGCCAGCAGGAGGGCGCCGGCCGCCAGGATCGTAAGGCATCTTCTCATCGCTAATCCTCCATCACCGGGGAGCTGCGGGCTCACGGCGCCAATGTTATCACGAGGCCGGCCGGCGGCTTCTGATAAAATTGTCTCCAAGGAGGGGTGAGATGTTCTGCCAGCAATGCGGCGCGGTAGTGGCGGAAGGCCAGACCTTCTGCGACGACTGCAACCGGAAGTTGTTCGAACCGAGCTGTCAGGGCTCGCCCGGCGACGTCTTCGCCGAGGCCCCACCACCGGCAACCCCATCGTCACACGTCTCCCAGTACCTGGAAGCGCACTCGACCGTCGTGCAGGGCGGCCGCCCCACTGGTTACCAGCCGGCGGTCCGGGAGGCGCGAAGCCAGGCTGTGGCTACGGGGCTTTCGTGGGCCACGCTCGCGCTGGGTTTCCTCGTAATCGGCACGACCTTCCTTCCCTGGGTGAGCAGCTCCGAGTTCGTGGTCGGCGGCAACCCTACCGGGTGGACGTTCCTGGCGCGCGGCGGGAGCGTGGCGGGGGGCAGCTTCGTCTGGATCAAAGGCGACGGTATCTTCTACTTCAGCGGGCTCTGGGCGCTGCTGGCGGGCGTCGCGATGATCGCGGGTGCGGTCCTCCTCCTCCTCGGCTGGCGGCAGGGGCGCTGGGTCGCCGGAGTCGGCGGCGTCATCGGCCTGGGCGCAGCCACGGTCAACGTCATCATGACTTTCAAGCTCGAGAGCGGGATAGGAGTGGGGGTCTGGCTGTTCCTGCTCTTCTCCCTCGCCGCGGTCCTGACCTCGGAGTTCGCCGGAAGGTACTCGGAATAGCCCTTCTGATGTCCCGCTGAGATCCTTCGCGCCCATCACACTCCTCACTTTGCCCGCTCTACTTAGACAGGGTCAGCGCGTCCTTCGGAGAAATAGACGGCTGTAAAAAGCGAACTCGTGAAAGGGCACTGACGATGGAAATGAACCAGGGACCCGGGATGCCTCCGACGCAGGCGCCTCCACCACAGGGCATGACGCCTCCACCACAGGGACCGACAACCCCCCCGCCCCGGCAGCCGGTGCCGCCGCCGGCGCAACCGCCCCGGGGACGCGGTAGGAACATGATGACGGCGATAGCCGCCGGCTTGATAGGTGCGCTGGTGATCCTGCTGGTGATGCCGGCCATCTTCGGCGTCAACCCCTACGACCTGGTGAGGGGCAAGATAAAGAAGCTCGAGACCCACGAGGAGGTCAGCCTGCCCAGGCAGGTCACGAACGTCGTCAGCCCGTCGGGGGGCACGGCAGACGTGTCGGCGATCGCACGGACCGTGATCCCCGCCATCGTCAACATAAACGTACGCCTGACGGCCGCCGCGTCGTCGGCCGCCCAGGGCGCCACGGAGGGGATCGGCTCAGGGATGATCTACACCTCGGACGGAAACATCGTCACCAACAACCACGTGGTCGAAGGGGCGCAGAGCATAACTGTCACCCTCGCGGATGGGCAGAACTACCCGGCCACCAAGGTCGGCACCGATGCTGAGTTCGACGTGGCCGTCATCAAGATCAACAAGACCGGCCTGCCAGTGCTCAGCTTTGGGGACTCCGGCAACCTGGCCGTGGGGCAGCTCGTCGTCGCGGTGGGAAGCCCGCTCGGTTTCGAGCAGACGGTGACCTCCGGCATCATCAGCGCGCTGCACCGGAACGTCCCCGAGGGCAACCCCAACTCTCCAAACACCACCGTCCTCACCGACATGATACAGACCGACGCGCCCATCAACCCGGGGAACAGCGGTGGCGCGCTGTGCGACTCGGGGGCGAACGCGATCGGCATGAACACTCTCATCGCCAGCCAGTCGGGCGGCTCGGTCGGGATCGGCTTCGCCTCGCCCATCAATGTAGTGAAGCACGTCGCGGATGACCTCATAGCCGGGCGTCCGGTGGACCACCCCTACGTCGGGGTCACCGGCCAGACGGTCGACCCGGCGGTGGCGAGCCAGTTCAAGCTGCCGGTCAACAACGGAGGGTATATAACGGATGTGACGCCCGGTGGGCCCGCGGAAAAGGCGGGCATCAAGGTCGGCGACATCATCGTCGCCGTCAACGGGAAGTCGATCACGACGATGGAGGACATGTTCGGCGTGGTGCGCATCCAGCCGATCGGGACGCCACTTACGATCGACTACTTCTCGGGGTCTCAGAAGAAGACCGCCACCATCACGGTCGCGAACAAGCCCGCAAACGCCTCGGGGCAGTGAGCCGGCTCAGTCGATCTTGACCAGCGAGTACTCTCGGCTGCCGAGCCCGATGCTCTCGGCGTAGGCGAGGCCGGCCTGCCAGTTGGTCTCGCGGTGCACCGCGCCGAACTTGTCGTCCCCGCGTGTAAGGTCGCTGTCCTCGAGGATGGTCCCGGGCGCCAGCGGAGCCTCGTTAACCATGTCCACGCATGCCTGGTCCAGCGCCACGGGGTCGCGGGACGCGGCGATGCCGATGTCGGCGACCAGCGCCTTGTCGTTGTAGCCCCAGCAGTCGCAGAAAGGCGACACGTCCATGATGAAGCTCGCGTGCAGGCTGGGCTTGTCCTTCACCGCCGCGAGGGCGTACTCGGCTATCTTCTCGGCGGCCACCGACGCCGATTCGTCCAGCACCGCCTTCACCGCGCCGTACTGGCACATCGCTATGCACTGCCCGCATCCGATGCAGCGGTCGTAGGCGATCATCGCCTGCTTCTCCGCGTTCCAGAGGATCGCCTCCTGTGGGCAGGACTCCTTGCACAATCCACACGCGACGCACTGGTCCTGCTGGATCACCGGCTTGGAGGTGGAGTGCATGAAGAGCTTGCCGCCCCTGGCCGCGCAGCCCATCCCGAGGTTCTTTATCGCCCCGCCGATGCCCGTGAGCTCGTGGCCCTTGAAGTGGCTGAGCGTCACCAGGGAGTCGGCGTCGGCAACGGCGGCGGCGATCTTCGCCGTGTCGGTGTGCTTGCAGCCCACTTCGACCTCCCTGTACTCCGTCCCGCGGAGCCCGTCGGAGATGATGACCTCGCAGCCGGCGCTCAGCCTGTTGAAGCCGTTGGCCGAGGCCGAGGCCAGGTGGTCGACGGCGTTGGACCGGCCGCCGGTATAGAGCGTGTTGGTGTCGGTCAGGAACGGCCTGCCACCGGCCTCCCTTACCATCGAGACGACGCGCGCCGCGTAGTTGGGCCGGATGAAAGCCAGGTTGCCCGGCTCCCCGAAGTGCATCTTCACCGCGACGAACTTGCGCTCCAGGTCCATCTGCTCAAAGCCGGCCGCCTTCAGCAGGGCCGTCATCTTCGCGACCAGGTTTCTGGTCTGGCGCGCGCGCATGTTAGTAAAGAAGACCTCCGCGGTGTCCATCTCTTCCCCTTTGATGATCGGAGCCTCCTCAGACTGAAACCCTCGCTTACTTGACCGTGACGTTGAAGGTCACGACCTGCGCGGGAGCCTGGCCCTTCTCGAACGGCCTGCCGTAGGCCATCACGATCTTGGTGGCGCCGGGGCCGACGGCCTGGAAGGTCCACTGCTCTATCCCGCCCGCGCCGACCTTGCTGCTGCTGCTGACTATGTAGGTCGACTTGATCTTCTTGACAACCTTGGCGTCCAGCGGCGTGGAGATCCCCCACTGGAAGCCCGTCGTCTTGTTCGAGTCGAGCTGGATTATGAACTGCTCGCCGCCGCTCGCGGTGATGCTGGTGTTCGAAGTGCCGTACGTCTTGGTCCCGCCGCCGCCGCAGCCGGCCAGGAACGCGAGGCCAACCGCCAGCAGTACCATGCCCATGCCCAGGAATCGTTTCATTGTGCCCCTCCGATGTAAGTTTGCGCCTGTTAGACGGGCCATGGCCCGATAATGTTCGAGTCAGCCGGGCGGCTCAGTCCAGGCTGTAGGTTATCCGGCCCCTGGTCTCCTTGCCGACGGCGACGAAGCCCGTGCTGCGCTTCCCGATGGAGATAAACCCCGCCGCGCGGAGCAGGCCGACGC
>Ga0066793_10000506_pt1 | contig 15478 bp, 16 predicted proteins | sample PersoiDNA2013189_FD_83876 | JGI IMG/M metagenome (GOLD analysis project Ga0066793, IMG submission 83876) | Permafrost soil microbial communities from the Arctic, to analyse light accelerated degradation of dissolved organic matter (DOM) -... | ecosystem: Environmental > Terrestrial > Soil >... | reverse complement strand
TGAACGACGGCGAGATTTTAGCCGGACACTACTGATGCCTACGATTGCGACAAAATAGGAAACATGTCCGCCGGGGACAGCAATGACATCTTGTACGTGTTCACCTACTCTGAAACCTCACGTTCGTTGTGCTTCGTCACCTACCAACGCGCACGGGAATCCGCCACGCAAAGCAGATCCGAGGTTCTGAGTTCCAACTCTGGTCAGAATTATGGTCGGCAGTTCAGCACCCCGATCGCCGCGGTGCCGGTAGGACACCTCTCGATAAAGTTCCCGGAGTCGTACCTTACGTTGTTGCATTGGAAAACGCTCGCGGATCCGGCGCTTCTGGCACGCGCCGGCAACGCGCAACTTCGGCAGGCAATGCCGCCTTCCATGTCGGTACTCCCGGTTGACGTGTCTCTTCCATTGGCGGAACTGCGGGAAGTCGTAGCACAAAGGTACAACACTGTGAACGCGGTCCTCCTGTCCCTTAGCCTGATCTCGGTTCTGTGTCTGCTTCTTTCGGCGGCTGTGGGTTGGGTTCTCTACAGGCGCGTTCGCCCGGAATGCGCCCGTTGTGGCATGGTGCTCGGCTTTGCAACCTTCATCCGTGAAGACATGTGCGTAGTAGGCGAGCGAGCCCGCACAATGTACCGCTGCGCACAAGAGGCGTCAGCGGAGGAACTGAGAAGAGCGACTGCGCTGCAACAGGCTCGCGAGACCTTGAAGGAACGGCTGCAGTCGTTCTTGGAGGTTGCGGACAGCGAACCGCAACGGCTCCGCATTCGGGACTGTCTGGAGAGAACTGACCTGGAGGACATGAGAAATGTGCTCCGTGATGTCGAGTCGTACTTCAGACATGCGGGGCCGGGGCAGCGGATCTTGATGCTTCTCGAATCACTCAAAGAATTCTGTGGCGACGAAGAATTTGATGGCTATCGAATTGAAGCTTTTGAGATCCTGCGGGCTTTGGGCTTCCGGGAAGCGCGGGCATTCGTCGTGCGGATGCATCACGAACTGCGTAGCTGTGCGAAGCTGCTGGAGCAGGAGCAGATCGAAACAAGTCTTCGACGAACCGGCACAGAAGGGGGTTACGGGCACTAGATGGTACGAGGCACTACAATCGCTATGCGGCTCGAGCAATAGTTCGCCTCGTTGTACTTGGAACCCTTCCTTTTCGGGAGTCCTTAAAGGGTCCTCAAGGGTAGCTCTGCACGGCCGAGCCGTGTGACCGGCAAATAGCGCGGTAGTGGAGGCACATGTGACCGTTGAAAAGATTTCCGCCGTTACCCTTAAGGTGGCTAGTATGCCGGCCTCCGTGCGGTTCTATAGAGATCTTCTGGGCCTGGAGATCATCTACGGCGGCGAAGATGCATATTTCTCGTCGCTCCGCACGAAGCACGGAAAGGACCCGATTCTCAATCTCGAATCGGGTAATTCTGTTGCCCAATGGGGTCGGCTGATCTTCTACGTTTCCGATGTTGACAGGTTCTGGGCATACCTGAAGGAACAAGGACTGCGTCCGCAGAGGCCGCAAGACGCTTCATGGGGCGAACGCTATTTCCATCTATCAGATCCGGATGGCCACGAGTTGTCGTTTGCACGTCCGATCTAGCAGTCTTCCAGTAGCCGCATGAACTCATCTGGGGAGAGGAGAAGCTTGCGAGGGTACTCGTGCAACATTGTTTGGCGCACGTTTTGTCCGGGATTGGTGACAACATTTGGGTTGCGTGTCGAATTACGGAACGATCCTGCCGAACCCGCTTTCCCCTTTTGCTGAGCATAGCCGAGCTTCCCGAGAGCTACAGTACGGAACTACATCCTGATAGCTGGCATAGCGAGAGCCGGTCTATAGGGCCCGCTCTGTCGTACGCGTTGGCTCTCCTCTTATCATCCTGTTCAATGATCCCGTCATCGTGGTATTCGAATCAATGCGATGCCACCAGCTGCGCGATAAAGCGGCGTCCGCGGCTTGCTGCAAAGTATGACAGCGAAGCCACACACAGCGTCACAAGCGCCGTGCGAAGGTACATCGCGGTTGACATTGAAATCCCGATTCCGGTTCCAATCGCAAGATAGGCAGCCAGACATGCGGGGCACTTCGGCAACAGTACCAGGATGCTACTGGGAACCAGCCATCTGGCGGCGTCGAGGCAACGCCGCACTGGCGTCCGGAGATGCGGACCGCCGATAGCGATCCGCACTCCGCTCGTTTTGCAGCTCGAACTGGTCGAAACAACTTCGCAGCAACGCTGAGTGTTCACGACTCGTGCTCCCCCGAACAGCACGAGGTTCCCGAGCCTTTGGGGGGCGCGTACTGCGCCTTCGGGTCAACGAAGTAGCCCTCAGCGTATCGGTCGTGATGTCGAACCCATGACATGCTAAAGGCCAAGCCTTCCTCGTCTCGACCTTTCGGCACGAGGTCGAGAAAGTTGTAGGCCCCAACCAGGATGTCGAGCCCGCGTGCGTAAGCGGAATAGGTGTGGAAAATGTCGGCCGCATCATTCTTGTAGAAGACGCTTGCGCCCGGTCCTTCCTCGCTTGGGAACTCGACCATGTCGTAGTTGTAGGACACCTTTCCTTTCGCCATCTCCTCTTTGGCGAACGATACGTGATAGTCGCGATTGAAGTCGTTCCCGAACGATGACACCCACTGGAAGCGCCAGCCCATGCGATTCTTGAAGGCTTCGATTTGGGCCAGCGGCGCTCGCGAAACCACGACCAGCGTGACGTCGCGATTGGCGAGGTGAACGAGGCTGCCGTCGAAATGATCGGCCAGGAACGAGCAGCTTGGACAACCCTGCTCCCACCCCGGACCGAACATGAAGTGGTACACAATCAGCTGGCTTCTGCCGTCGAAGAGGTCGGCGAACGTTTCCTTGCCGTTCGGACCATCGAAGACATATTGTTTTTCAACCCTCTCCCAGGGCATTTCGCGGCGTTGCTGGCTCAATTCATCTCGTAATTTGGTGAACTCCTTTTCTTTCCGGAGCAGCTCTTTTCGACCTGCAATCCATTCTTTTGGGGAAACAACTTCGTGCTCTTGAGTCCCTGTGCTGGTGGGTAGTGTAGCCATTGGCATTCTCCTATTCTGTTTTTTGTCTTGCTGTTTTCGGTTGCAGACCGCTGATGGCGGCCTAACGCTTTTTTCGCCTGCGCGAGGCTCCTCGCCGTCTGCCCGGGTTCTCCTTCTCAGCCATCTCCTTTATCTGAAGGAGTTCGCCCGACCAAAGCTCTTGAAACGGGCCGACCCACCTCTCATAGATCTGCCGAATGGGTACGACGTTTAAGGAGTTCACCCTCTGCCTCCCATCTTCGCGCGTGTGGACCAGTTGGGCCTTGCGCAGCACGTCGAGATGCTTCATCACGCCAAAGCGAGTCAAATGCGGGAATGACTCCACGATCTCGGTCGTTGTGCGGGGACGATCTCGCAGATAATCCAGAATCGCCCGCCGCGTTGGATCCGAGAGCGCCTTCCACACCGGGTCGAGTTTGTCCCCTATACCAGCAGCGATTTCTGGCACGCCGCTACTCGCAGTCCTTTTTTACTTCGGCGAGCATGTGATTCCAGCCGGTGCCAACACCCTTGCGGTGCTCGGGAGTAATCATGCCTATCGCACGATGGCGAAGGGCGACTCTACAGCCTCCGGAGACCTGTTCGATCTTGACTTCCACATGGTTGTTGGCCGGATACGACATGAACATCGGGCCGCTTAGTTCCAACAGAGTTGGAGGCTTGATGACCTGCACGAACCCCCACAGGTGTCCGATCCCGTCCCCTCGATCCCGGTACCACCGCCCACCCGGTTTCGGCTCGAGTAGCAATTGCAGTGATTGGCCATCGGGCCTGGTGTTGCCTTTTCCGAAACGGTGTAGAACCGCCGCGAATGCCTTTCCCGGTGTGGTGTTGATGTCTATGTGCTGTTCAACGTCGAGCGTCAGGTCTTCCAATGTCATTGCAGTTTTCTCCTTGGCGTTCCATGAAGCGATCCATCATCATGTGATTATATTGTAACGTGACCATATAGTCACGTCAAGGAATTCTTTAGCCCGACTTTTTGGGTGGACTTCGAACATTCGAGAGCCTCATCCAGGCGGCGCTGGGGACGGAGGCTACGCATGTACGGAGAAGAATTCGATCTGATCTCTAATCCGGTTCCGGACGACAACGGCTTTGCAATTGAGGCGATTTCCCGGAAGGCAGGAGGTGCGAGAAGGCTGCGTATTCCCTTGTCCGTCTTGCAGATGATCAAGAAGGACGTTGGGGCGACTACTCGTTCTCGCAGTGCTGCCTGACGACACAGGTCTCGCGCACACAGCCTTGTTGGTCCGGGACTCGTCCTTTACAAGCGTCATCCTGCGGCGAGCAAGCGTTCCATCATCGCGTGCCAGTGTGTGGGTTGGTCGAGTCCCATCGGAAGAGCCGTCGCGCTTTGATTGGTGTGCCAAGTGGACCCGCCAGATGGAATCTATCCAAGTCTGATTGCCGAAAAACGGAACGTCGACTGCGGGTCTATGGCCTGGGAACCGAGGTGGCCGCTGGGTGATCAATGTCATTGAGCAGGGTTTGCATTACCTCGAATACGTCGCGCTGAAGGATCTCCCGCGCCGCTGGGTCCTGTTCGTCTTTGAAATCAGCAACAGCTGTGGGACCCAGGCCTTTCGTAGAATCGAAGTCCTTGTGCACATTTTCTATCGCTTCCCTGACCAATTTGTTATTGGAGAATGGAATGAGGCTTTGCGCGAGCCACTTGGGACCGCCCTTGAAATGCTTGGCAAGCATGAAGAGGTCGTAGTAATCCTTCGCCTTTGTCCGCTGTCCAATTGCGATTCCCTTCATGGCGAAAATAGCGACTTCGTTGGCCACGTTGATGCGGACACGCAGTTCTGCGCCGTTGGGCAGTTTGCCCGGGATCTCGTCCGTGTAGAAATTGTCGAATACGAGATCGGCCCCGCGACCCTTGTGAGCGAGCATCTCCTGGACCTTCTGATGGCGGTGTGATTTCGCCGTTCCGCCGTATTCGCCGGCGAGGAAGTCTATCTGCATCGCGAAGGGTACGTCGCCGATTTTGATCGTCTTCTGAAAGCTGGCAGGAATGGGCTTGCCGGCGGCATTTGTTCGTTGCGCATAGCCAATTCTGGTTAGCGTCTCAACAATCGTCTCGTACTTCTCTTCTGGGATTCGCTTGAAGTTCAGGGCCAGATCGCCATCGAGGGAACCTACATGCTGTTCGTCGGTTTTTGAGCCGAATTTCTGCAGGAGCAAGTATGGAGCCCAGCCGCCAACGATGACCACGTCAGCACCGTAGCCCTTCAGAGCGTCGACCACCTCGAGTAACATCGAAAGACTGATGTCGGTTTCGTCTTGGCGGTACTGGGCCATGTCAATACTTCAGCAGTTGCTCTCGAATCGCCGTAGCCTGTTCTTCGCCTCTTCCTTGGTAATCGATAAGGTCGAGATAGAGTTGGACGTTCGAGACGACTGAGAGGGTCTCGATCGTTTGTTCTCCGTAGTACACCCCTTCGTCATAGGGGCGGAATACCCAAACGTTGGCACCGCTCGCCGTAGGTTTCAGTTGGAGTTCCTGTTCAAGCTCGGGTGTTGAGCCAGAAAAATAGAAAGCTCCGAAGTTGGATCTGACAAAAGGTGCGACGCGTGCTGCGCCGGAGAACATTGTCAGCCCGTACCGAACCCGGCGTGATCGGGTAAACTCGGGCAGCCGAGCTTCCACGTCTGACGGCGAACTCGGAGAGTAGTACTTGAGTATTCTATTCTTCTGGTAGCTGTATTCCTTGGCCCACAGGTCGAGCAAGTCACCCGGCTTCGCGAGGCTGACTCCGGCCTTCGTTTCACCTAGGAGTTCAAGATCGACCAGACGCTTTTTGAGTCTTGAAGCGAGTCCGATGCTAACGGCCGCCTCGGCGGCAAGGTCCCGCACGTACCATGTCTTGCCCGGGTTCGTAAGGAGGACACGGACAATGCGTGAAGTCTTTGGGGCGAACAACGATTTTAGTGCTTTTTGTGCGGGTTTGGGATTTGGTTTACCAGCCAAGCTGATGTAGAGCGGCCCGGCGTCGATCAAAGCATTGCCTGCAAGGTCGAAGTAGCCAACTTCCCTGCTTCGTAGCAACTCGGCGGTCTTACCGCTTATGTAGGGAGCGACGACGATGGGATAGGCGCCGGGGAAACCAACCATGAAGTCGCGCAGCTGATCTGCTGCTTGGCGAATATAGCGCGGTTCTCCCTGTGCTTTCGCCTCTGCCACAAGTGTGATTGGCTTGCCTCTGATTTCGGCATCGATGAGCAGGTCCGGGCCCGGACGCACCGGTTCTCGACGGAACGCTTTGAGGGTTCCACCGACATTGTTCAGAAAATCTCTGAACTGTGGCTCGAAGGCATCAATGAGTTCTGCTTCTAGCATGTTGACGGTTTTGTTTCACTACACTCAATGATTGCACCGTACGGTAATTGTAGCATATAAGTGAAACATTATGTCATCGTAATTAATAATTTCACCGAACGGTGAAACTATTATAAATGATGAAATTAAGTTATTACATACTTATTTTCAACGACATACGGCGGTAGAAGCGCTGCACCTCGTCGCCTAAAAACCCAAGAATGAGGCTCCATTCCACTACCCTGGAGGCCTTTCCGGACCGCGCGACTCGTAGCGGGTGCGCCGCCTAACCCACGGAGTACCGCATTGAGCCGCCAGACGCCCTAATGTGTCCTGATGCCAGCGCGAGATCAAATTACCCTACGGCCTAAAGGTAGCAAGACTGAACACCGCGAGAGGCTGAACCGATAATTCTCACGCCCTCCCGGCCCAAGCGCAGATCCAGTCTGGAATGTTCCGGGAATCCGACAGCCCGGGAACGTCAAAGTCAGTACCGAATGCCCAATGAGTGAGTCGGTTGCGCGCCCGGCCAATTTGAGTAGACTCGACGCAGAAGACAGCAGAGTCAGAGCTGACAGTTACGGGCAGCTATCCTGTTCCCCGGAGATTGCGGTTGAAGAAGGCGAAACTTCCCCCGATGCGCACCACTGCCGTCCAACTCCAGCGCCTGGCCCGGGAGCGTGCAGACGAACAAGCCCGCCGGATCCCTTGGCGACGCCTGCTGGATACACGTCACCAGTACATCGGCTGGCAGGAGTTCTACCTGTGGGCCCGCTCGATCTTGGAAGTCGAAGAACAAATCCCGGATTGGCTCGTTGATACTCTGAAGGAGCGTTGTCCAGGATTTCTCGAACGCGACAAGACACTGACGGCGAAGGCCATGAAGGAGAAGCCACTTGCTCTCCGCCTGGAGGATTGGATTGATGAGCACATCTTTGGCTTTGCCAAGAACGAAGGCTGGTTCAACGCGATTACGTATTACGCGGTGCGAGATCCGCGTTACCAGCGAGCCGAAGTCTGCTGGTCGGAGTGCGTGGAGAAGTGGAGAAGGGCCAAACCGATCCCCTATCCCTCATTCGAGGAATGGAAAGGCATGGCGTCGCAATGTGACGACACGGCCCATCTTGTGCCCAATGAAAGAAGAGCCAGAGCGACTTCTAAGCTCGTCGATCCGGATCGCCTGGCTGCGGCGGCCTCTCAATACATGGACTGGGAGGCTCTCGCGTATTGGGCTCGCCCAGTACTGGAATGCCCATCCCAACTCCCCGCCGAAGTTCGAAGCGAGCTGCGGTCCCGTTGTCCTGGATTCCTGGGCCTAATCGACAGTGCACGTGGACATGAATGCCGGGCTACTTCGCAAGGCTGGCACCAGCTCATGTGCTGGATCGCTGACCACTTCTTCCAGCATGCAAAGGCTGAAGGATGGTTCGATGCCATTCTCATCCAAGTACAAAGCCACCCGCGAGCGATTCGCACCATGGAATATGCAGATCATTGCGATGAGGTCTGGGGGGCGCACCTACCAAACCCCTACCCATCACTTGAAGATTGGCGGAAAGATGCGGACGCCTACGTCGAGCTAGCCGCAGGTCAGCCCCTGCGCGCCAGTCCGCATAGATGATCCCTGCTCGTGAGCCAAGGGCTTAGGAATGCTATCGCCACTTGCAAAACGAACCGGCCTTTTCTGGAGCGGGAGCCACTGCGACAAGCCCACATCGGTCGTGGATAATCGCCCCACACATAAGGACCGCCGACGAAAAACGCGTGCACTGCTCACCATTTCATGTTAAATTGACGTTGTGAAGCGCCTGCTTCAATTTCGATCGTCATTACGGCTCCGTCGATCCCGACTGAGTTATTAACTCCTGCACAATTTCTAGCTTCAGGCCCGTGACGGAACTGGCATACGTAGCTGCCTCAAGAGCAGCCTTTTGTGGGTTCAAATCCCACCGGGCCTACCAGAATTCCTTTGTTCTTTGACAAATCAAACGGAGAGTGGGCCGGACGGTAAGGCACTTGTCTGCTAAACAAGGGCTCTCGCAAGAGGCTAACGGGTTCAACTCCCGTACTCTCCGCCATGCGGAAGGTACTGCTGAATGGCCGGCAACTGGTCCTGAAAACCGGGGCATCGTGATGAGCGATGGGCGTTCGATTCGTCTACCTTCCGCCAAGTTTGCACAGGTGCGTGAGCCCGGCTGAAACGGACCGGCTGTAACCCGGTTTCCCCGAGTGGGACGCGGAGGTTCAAATCCTTCCCTGTGCACCAGTGTGCCAGCGTGTGCGAATTGGAATAGCAGCCTGTCTTAGAAACAGGTGTTTGAGAGTTCGAATCTCTCCGCTGGCACCAGATTTCTCCTTTGAAATCGGTTTTGACTAAAAGCGGCAAAGGTGATGTAGGCTGCTCACCAAGGAGGTTTCAGGTGCCACGTCTTCCCGCTTTCGAACCACATAAGCAAATCAACCACTCCCCGCACGTGGTCATCTTGGGTGCCGGTTCCAGCAGGGCGGCGTTCCCGGACGGGGACGCAAACAGAAGACGGCTTCCTCTGCTGGTGGATTTGCCTGACTGCCTCGATCTTCGCACTGCTCTCAGTTCAGCAGGGTTCCCGCCTGACGCAAATTTTGAATCGATTTACGACGAACTTGCGACAAGCGGTCGCTGCCCTGCGCTGAAAGCTGACATTCAATCAAAGGTCCGATCCTATTTCGAATCGCTGGTTCTTCCGGAGGCGCCCACGCTCTACGACTACCTACTGCTGGCGCTCAGAGAGAATGACCTGATTGCCACTTTCAATTGGGATCCTTTCTTGGCCCAAGCGTTCATGCGTAATCGCGGCGTATCAAAGTTGCCAAATGTGGTGTTCCTCCACGGCAATGTCGAGACAGCGGTGTGTATTAAGGACGGCGTGAAGGGGTTCCGGGGCAACGAGTGCGAAAAATGTGGGCAACCTCTAGAGCCAACGACGCTCCTCTACCCCGTTCGAAACAAGGATTACAGCACAGACCCGTTCATCGCCAACGAGTGGTCCGTCCTGAAACATTTCTTGAACGAAGCATACATGGCCACAATCTTCGGCTACAGCGCCCCGACCACAGATGCCGCGGCGGTCGATTTGATGGTAAAGACGTGGGGCGACAACCCCACATTTGAGCTCGGTCAGGTGAGTATCGTTGATATAAAACCAGAAGCGGAACTTGAGAAAACGTGGAAACCATTTTTCTGTCGGTCTCACTATGGGATTCACGAGAAACTGTGGACCACGTGGATCCTGCGCCACCCTCGCCGGAGCGGTGAGGCACTGGCTATGGCGACGCTGCAGAACGCGCCTTGGCCGGACAATCCGTTCCCTCAATTTAAATCACTGCCGGAATTGCACACCTGGATTGCACCGTTAGTTTCCGAGGAGAACGAAGGTCGATTTAGCGGGGAACCATGCCCGAAACCTCAGAATGCTATCCAACCCGAGCCGCCAAAGCCATCGACGGCAATCGATTGGGTTCTTGATTGGCTGAAAACGATGTGCAAGGCAAGTGAGCCCATTCCCCCGCTCTGCGTAGAAGTTGTTCTCAAGGACGGCACTCGATACTACCTGCATTCGATTGTGGCGTGCGAGGATGAGACCCGAACGTTTTGCGCAAGGATATGGGATCTCAGGGCGTTCGACGCTACTGAGATTGAGGAACTGAAGCAAAAGCTCAACCAGGTTCGCGAGCGGCGTGATCTCGCTCAGGCGGAGGCATTACATCCCAAACTCGATTGGGCCAATCTACATCTCCACTATGACGATATCGCGTACTGCGTCGAGTGGCACGACCGTATTTGGCCGGATCACAAAGAATCGAAAACTGTGTCGTAAATAGCGAGAACAGCTACTCGGACCAGCGAAGCAGTCCAGAGAGGCTTGGTTGCGCGGGCAGGATTTGCACCTGCGTTTAGAGGTTATGAGCCTCTCGTATCGTCCTACGCTACTACGGCGCCACAAACCCACATGAAAAAATGGTCCGGGTGGCAGGAGTTGAACCTGCGTGGACATGTGCCCAAGACATGTGGGTGGCCGCTACCCTACACCCGGATCTGAAGAGAGGGCCTTTCAGCCCTCTCCTTTTTACCCCTTCACGCAGACCACCTGGCGCAACGTGTGCACCACGTCTACCAGATCGCGCTGCGCTTCCATCACTGCGTCGATCGACTTGTACGCCATCGGCGTCTCGTCGATAACGTCCGCGTCCTTACGGCACTCGACGCCCGCAGTCGCTTTGGCATGGTCGTCCAGCGTGAAGCGGCGCTTGGCCTCCGTACGCGACATGGCCCGTCCGGCTCCATGACTACAGCTCATGAAGCTTTCCGGATTGCCCTTGCCGCGCACGATGTACGAGCGCGCCCCCATGCTGCCGGGAATAATTCCCATGTCGCCCTCACGCGCACGTACCGCTCCCTTACGAGTGATCAACACGTTCTCGCCGTAGTGGTGTTCCCAGGTCACGTAGTTGTGGTGACAACTCACCACTTCCACATTGGCTTCGAACGCCGGGACTTCTCCTGAGCCCTGGACCGCCGCGATCATGTTGCGCATCATCAGCTCGCGGTTGGCCAGCGCATAGTCCTGCGCCCAGTGCACGGCGCGGACGTAGTCCTCGAAATGCTCCGTACCCTGCGGTAGGTACGCGAGGTCCCGATCCGGCAGGTTAATCATCCACTGACGCATGTCGTTCTTCGCCAGCTCGATGAAAAACGTGCCGAAGCGATTGCCCACGCCGCGCGACCCCAAGTGCAACAGGAACCAGACGTTCTCGTTTTCATCGAGGCAAACCTCGATGAAATGGTTCCCGGTGCCGAGCGTTCCCAGGTGATTGATGCGCTGCACATGGTTCAGCTTGGGATACTTCTCGATGATCGCCTTGTGGGCCGACTCCATCTTCGCCCACACTTCCGAGTGATGCGCCGGAGCATCGCTCCATGCGCCGCGGTCGTTCTTGCCGCCGTTGTCGGTACGCCCGTGCGGCACTGCCTTCTCAATCACGGTACGGATGCCGTGCAGATTGTCTGGCAGATGGTTGGCGTGCAGAGAAGTCTTCACTGCCATCATGCCGCAACCAATGTCCACACCGACCGCCGCCGGAATGATCGCTCCGCGCGTTGGAATCACGCTGCCCACCGCCGCGCCGATACCCCAATGCACGTCCGGCATCGCCGCCACCCACTTGTAGATGAACGGCAGTTGCGCGACGTTCAGAAGTTGCTGGCGTGCGGCGTCCTCCAGCGGGACACCCTTGGTCCAAGCCTTGATAGGAACGCCGTTATCGGGCTTGATTACGTTGTAAATTGCGTCTGTCACCTTATTACCTTTCTGGCAGAGCTAATACCTGCTTGACTGACTCCTAACGAACCCGGTGAAGCGCTGAATACTCAGGAATTCTTTGGTTTGGGCACAAAGGATCCGTAATCAGTAACAACCAAACCTCCATTGACAAGTCCATACGTGTCTGCTTTGCCCGTATCGGTATTCTTTCCCATCAAAATAGCGGCGGCTTGCATCTCCTCAAAGGTCACAAAGCCGTTCGACATAAGATCCTGATCCTTGTCTACTCGTCCTTCTGGGACTGGGTCTGCTTTCCTCATCACGACCAGAAGCCCACGCGGCAGGTGAAATAGAATGGGACACAACCCAACCCCGCTCATTTTCTGTGCCCCCTTTCGCTGCCATTCCTGCCATCGTTGAACTTCTGCTTGATTCGACATGCAGTTCTCGTGGAATAGGCCGCACCAAGTCTTCCACAGCCATGAAATTGATTTAGGCCTTCCGAATCTTCTCCAATCAGACTTCAACTGCCTGAAATTGAAAACGTACGGAGTCTTGAATGCTAGACTGCCGATCAAACGGACACAGCGAAATGCACCATTGGTTTTCGTCTTCCAGAACATGCCCCTCCCAACCCAAGGCTAGATTCCTACGAAGTCTCCTCGCCGCCGGATAGTTCACAATTTGTTGGTCGGGGAGGGGAGATTCGAACTCCCGATCTCGTGCTCCCAAGGCACGCGCCTTCAACCAGCTAGGCCACTCCCCGACATCTGGTGGCTCGGCACGGAGTCGAACCGTGTCCACTGGCTTTTCAGACCAGCACTCTCCCGTCGAGTTCCCGAGCCAAAGTTGGTGGACGGTGCGAGACTCGAACTCGCATTTCACGGTTGCAGGCCGTGGGTAATCCCCTTATACGAACCGCCCATTTGGGGCGAGATGAGAGAATCGAACTCTCGTGACTGGAGCCACAATCCAGTGCCTAAGCCATTCGGCCAATCCCGCCATCGAATTTGGAGCTGCTGGCTGGATTCCCACCAGCATGGACCCGCTTACAAGGCAGGTGCCTTTGTATGTCGGCCACAGCAGCAAACTTTGGAGCTGGCACGCAGCCTCGAACTGCGGTCGGGCGCTTACCGTGCGCCTGCTCTTCCCGTTGAGCTATACCAGCGAAGCTGGCGCGGCGATTCGAACGCCGATCACGGACTTACGAGGCCCGCGCTCTTCCCACTGAGCTACGCCAGCGCAAAACGTCTTTGAGAAATCTGGAGGCGGTGGGGAGAATTGCACTCCCGATGATCTGCTCTGCAGGCAGACGCCTTGCTGTCTTGGCTACACCGCCTCAAACTTGGAGCGGAAGGCGGGACTCGAACCCGCGATTTCGACGTTGGCAACGTCGCGTCTTCGCCGCTAGACGACTTCCGCCCTCAGGGCTACTCCTTAAAATCATGGAGCGGGCGGCGAGAGTCGAACTCGCGTCATCAGCTTGGAAGGCTGAGGCACCAGCCGCTATACCACGCCCGCTCATGGCGGGAGATGAAGGACTCGAACCCTCGTACCTGGATCTGGAGGCCAGTGTCCTAGCCGCTGGACGAATCTCCCGCAAACTTATGGCGGAGCTAACGGGAATTGAACCCGTCCCTGCTGATAGACAGTCAGCCATCCTGCCGATAGACCATAGCTCCGGCTCCCTCCCGTGGACTCGAACCACGATTTCCGCGTTCAGAGCGCAGGGTCCTGCCATTGGACGAAGAGGGAATTTCAAATTGGTCAAAGAACTGGCTGCTGGGGAGCGATTCGAACGCCCGTACCCGGATTCAAAATCCAGGGTCCTGCCACTAGACGACCCGGCATCACACCGTTAGCGGTATCGCCTTCATGCAACGTATGCACAACACCGCTGATTCATCGACGTCGTGGCCGAGTCTCGTGCGATCCGTACGTGCGCGATCCACCAACTCGCGGTGATCTCCGCCGCGATCGCAGTAAAGCTCCGATGCAAGCTCAATTTCAAAGCCTTCGAGTTCAATCGTTTGTGTGCTCATAACTTTGGTAGCAGCGAGGAGAATCGAACTCCCATCTCAGCCTTGAAAGGGCCGCATCCTGGCCGTTAGACGACGCCGCCTCCTATCTGCGCATTGGCGAAATGTGCCCTAAAAACCAAAAGCCCCCGATTTGTATCGGAGGCTCAGAAAAACTACGCGCTATGGATCGCCCCCGTTACATGAACGTACCTTCCCCCGCTCCTTGCCACGTAAACGTGGCCGGTGTCGGGAAGCAATCGGTATGGGGTTTGCGCATCATTGCTGGAACTCAGTTATCACTCTGGCATCATTTCGCAAATTCGTCAATAGCCAAAAGTGTGGGTGTCGTTAGCACATCATATGTCCGGTTGAGATAGCAAGTGATCTGTCCGCTTTGCAGGCGGCGAGGGTAGGAGAGCATGGAAGGCATGTTCTCTTACACGCAGGCCGCGATGGAGCGGACGATGAAAGTACAGGAAGTTATTTTGCGGGCCCTGGCGAAGAAGATCACGTGGTGGCAGGCGGCCGAGATCATCGGCATCAGCGACCGACAGATGCGGCGCTGGCATGAACGCTATGAAGAGTTCGGGTTCCGGGGTTTGTTTGACCGACGGCGGGGGAAACCGTCGCCCAAGAAAGTGCCGTTGGCGGTGGTGGAGAAAGTCCTGGGGCTGTATCGGGAGAAGTATTTCGATCTGAACGTGCGGCACTTTCACGAGAAGTTGCAGGAGGAGCACCAGGTCGAGATCAGCTACAGCTGGGTGAAGGGGTTGCTGCAAGGAGCGGGGATGGTGGCGAAAGGGCGCAAACGCGGGGTGCATCGCCAGCAGCGCCCCCGGCGTCCGCTGCCCGGGATGCTGCTACACATCGATGGCAGCGAGCATCGCTGGTTTCAAGGTGAGCGCTGGTACGACTTGCTGGTGATTATGGATGACGCCAACAGCGAAATTTACTACGCGCAGTTGGTGGAAGAGGAAGCGACGATTCCGGTGCTGACGGGGCTGAAAGAAGTGGTCGAACACAAGGGCGTGTTCTGTGCTCTATATAGCGATCGCGCCCGTCATTTCTGGCTGACGGCCAAGACCGGAGAGGCGGTGGACCACGACCGTCTCACGCAGGTGGGACGCGCGCTGCGCGAGTTGGGGGTGCGCATGATTCCGGCCTACTCGCCGCAAGCGCGCGGGCGCAGCGAACGCAGCTTCGGCACCTGGCAAGGCCGATTGCCGCAGGAACTGCGCTTGCGTGGAATCCGAACGGTGGAGGCGGCGAATGCCTTCCTGCGCCAGCATTACATCGGGGAGTTCAATCGCCGCTTCCAAGTCAAAGCGGCACAACCGGGCAGTGCGTTTGTGCCCTATCGCGGCAAGGATCTGGAGCGCATCTTCTCGCTGCAATTCGAGCGCACGGTGAACCGGGACAACACGGTCAGCTTTCAGAACCTGACTTTGCAGATCGAGCCGGTGCGCTGGCGGGGCACGCTGGCTGGCTGCGCCGTGATTGCACACCAACACCTGGACGGGACCTTGAGCCTCAGCTATGGGCCCCACTGCCTCGGTCGCTATGACGAGCGCGGCGGTCCGATTCTCAACCGGAAACTGGCGTCCGGCAAGGCCGTGGAAAAGACGCGCGCTGGAAAAGTCCAAAGACCGACTTTCCCACCGCGCTTGGAAATCCCGCAAAGTGCGCGGGATTCCCACTTTCCCACCGCCTCGGCGGCGGCTACGGGAGATTAACGAAACCGGACATTTCACTTGCTACAAAAAGCGGACATTTT
>Ga0066793_10000505_pt1 | contig 15511 bp, 17 predicted proteins | sample PersoiDNA2013189_FD_83876 | JGI IMG/M metagenome (GOLD analysis project Ga0066793, IMG submission 83876) | Permafrost soil microbial communities from the Arctic, to analyse light accelerated degradation of dissolved organic matter (DOM) -... | ecosystem: Environmental > Terrestrial > Soil >... | reverse complement strand
GGTGTGGCCTATGCCCACCGTGCCAGGCAGATGCGTGCCCTCCGCGAGCGCCTCGACCAGGTTCCCGAGCTTGCCGGCCCGCTTCTCGGTGATCATCTCGCCTCCGCCGATCACGGCGACCCCGGCCGAGTCGTACCCCCGGTACTCAAGGCGGCGCAGTCCTTCGATCACCACATCGAGCGCCTGGCGATGGCCTGCGTACCCCACGATGCCGCACATGACAGCCAGGCTAACGCCTGGGGTGGGTCGGCCGCCTGGCTGACCCACCGCGAGCCCCGCAAACAGCTTGTGACACTGACATAACAATACGCAACGACAAACCGCGGCTGGTCACATCATCACCCGGACTCACGCCATCACCCGGACTCACGCCATCACCCGGACTCAGGTCATCACCCGGACTCAGGTCATCTCCCGGACTACTGCCGCCAGCCGATCGGCCAGCAACTGGGCCTGACTGACGTCCGCGGCCTCGACCATGACCCGGACCATCGGCTCGGTGCCGCTCGCCCGGACCAGCACCCGGCCGGTCGTGCCCAGTTCCTGTTCCGCCGCGGCCACGGCGGCGGCGAGTTCGGGTGCGGACGCGACTCGTGCCTTGTCTACCCCGCGAACATTGACGAGCACCTGCGGGTACCTGGTCATCACAGCCGCGAGCTCGGCCAGCGGGACGCCCTGGCGGGCCGTGGTGGCGAGCAGGTGCAGCGCGGTCAGCAGGCCGTCCCCCGTGGTGGCGTGATCGAGCATGATGATGTGCCCCGACTGCTCCCCGCCCAGCGTGTACTGCCCAGCGCGCATCGCCTCGAGGACGTACCTGTCCCCCACCGCGGTCTCAATCACCGAAATGCCAATGTCACGCATCGCCACCCGGAAACCGAGGTTGGACATGACAGTGGAGACGACCGTGTTGCCCGGCAGCCGGTCGGAATCGGAGAGGGCCAGGGCAAGCACGGCGAGGATCTGGTCCCCGTCGATCACCACTCCATCGGCGCCGACCGCCAGGCACCGGTCGGCATCCCCGTCGTGCGCGATGCCCGCGTCCGCGCCGTGCTTGAGCACGGCTGCCGCCAGCGTCTCCAGGTGCGTGGAGCCACAGCCTGAGTTGATGTTCAGCCCGTCAGGCTCCGCACCGATCGCGATGACCTTGGCGCCCGCCCGCTCCAGCACCTGGGGCGCGACGTCCGAGGCGGCCCCGTGCGCGCAATCCACCACGACCGTGAGCCCCGCGAGTGGTGCCCGCCCATTGGTTTCGGTCCCGTCCGGCAGCGAGGCCAGCAGGTGGTCCTTATACCGCTCGCGCTGCACTGAGGCGTCGCTGACCCGGCCGAACCCCTCGGCGGTGCTGGGCTTCCGGCCAGCGGCGAGCATGGCCTCGATCTCGTCCTCAGCGGCGTCGGGCAGCTTGAAGCCTCCGCGGGCGAAGAGCTTGATCCCGTTGTCCTGGGCAGGATTGTGGCTCGCGGACAGCATGACGCCGAGTTCCGCGTCGAGATCGCTGGTCAGGTACGCGACCGCCGGGGTCGGAATCACGCCAAGCCGCAATACATCCACACCGGACTCGGCCAAGCCCGCGACCACCGCGGCTTCGAGGAATTCCCCCGAGGCTCTCGGGTCGCGCCCGACAACGGCCGCCGGTCGCCTGCCAGCCTTCTCGGCCACTGCGAACGCGCCCGTGTCACGGAGCACCGCGGCGGCGGCCGCAGCCAAATCCATGGCCAGTTGACCGGTCAGATCATCACCGGCCACACCACGGACACCATCAGTTCCGAAAAGCCGGCCCATGAAACATGCCCCCGCATTCCGTGCCTAGTGACTGAGGGGTTTGCCAGCCGCTTCGCACGCCGGTCCGGTCAGCGCTTCGAGTACTGTGGCGCCTTCCTGGCCTTCTTAAGCCCGTACTTCTTGCGCTCCTTCACCCGCGGATCGCGGGTCAGGAATCCGGCCCTCTTCAGGGTGGGCCTGTTCTCCGGGTCAACCAGGATCAGGGCACGCGCGATCCCCAGTCGCAGCGCGCCCGCCTGCCCAGTGACGCCGCCGCCGGTGATCCGCGCGACAACATCGAACTGGTTATCCGCCCCCAGGCTGACGAAGGGCTCACTGATGAGCTGCTGGTGAACCTTGTTCGGGAAGAAGTCGTCCAGCGTCCGGTCGTTGATCCGCCATTGACCGCTGCCGGGGACGATGCGTACCCGGGCGATGGCTTCCTTACGGCGGCCGGTGGCGAGCGCGTTGCCGGTTACCACCGGCTTGCGTGTCGCCTGCCGCGCTTCGGCGTCGGCCGTCGTCTCTGTGGTGTATTCCGACACGTGCTCCGCGGCGGTTTCCGCCGTTTTCACGCTAGCGTCCTCAGCGAGCGCCTGCGTGCCAGTGGACTCGGCCACGGTTCCCTTCCTCGTACTTCCTCATCGGCTTTCGTCAGCGCGCCTGGCCGCGCCTGATGCCCCAGTGGATGACACCGCGGGCCAGGGTCGCGACCTCACCGGTCAGCCGGTGTGTGCTGCGCTATCTGCTTGATCTCGAATGCGGCGGGCTGCTGCGCCTGATGGGGATGGTCCGGGCCCGCGTACACCTTCAGCTTGGTCAGCATGCTCCGGCCCAGCGAGTTCTTCGGGAGCATGCCCCTGACCGCCTTCTCCACCACCCGTTCCGGGTGCTGGGCGAGCAGGTCACCATAGGCCATCGAATGCATCCCACCGGGATAGCCCGAGTGCCGGTAGGCCCGCTTGTCCTTCAGCTTGTTACCGCTCAGCGCCACCTTGTCCGCGTTCACCACGATCACGAAGTCGCCGGTGTCCACGTGCGGGGCGAAGATCGGCTTGTGCTTGCCGCGCAACAGGATCGCTACCTGGCTGGCCAAGCGGCCGAGCACCACGTCAGAGGCGTCGATGACGTGCCACTGATGCTGGATGTCAGCGGCCTTCGGGCTGAATGTGCGCACAGTCATAAGCCTTCGTGTGGTGGGGCCTGATACTTGGATCCGCATCGGGGGGCAACCGCCCGGTGCGAGAGTCCGCCGCATCCGCCGCCGCGTAACCAGCCCCGCTTAGCGGGCACCGCGGGCATGCAAACGCGCCATGGACGCTACAAGAGGATACCGGCCCTGGCGGTGAACGGTCAAAGCGAGCCGAACGGCGCCCCCACCGCCCGCCAGAGAAGCTACCTGCCCCGACACAGAAACAGTATCCGCAGCGGAGCCCAGACGCCACGTCTACCGGCGGAAATGCCGACCCGCCCGGTGCACGGTCGAGGGTCTCGCGCGGCCCAGATCCACCGGACCGGCCATGGCTTCGCCGACCAAAACGGTACGCTCACCGCATGGGCCATCCGGATGATGAAGGCATCGGCCCGCCGCCGGACAGTTGGCCGGAGCGATCGTCGCGACATAGGCCGCCGGCGCAGCCGACAGGCGAAGGGCGCCCGGCAGACGCCAAGCGCCCCGCAGGCGCGGAGCAGCCCGCAGGCGCTGAGCAGCCCGGGGGGTATGCCCGGCCGCCCGCCCAGCCGTCTGAATACGCCCAGCCGTCTAGCTACGCGCCGCCGTCTGGGTACACCCAGCCGTCTGAATACGCCCAGCCGTCTGGGTACGCCGAGCCGCCTGGATACACCCAGCCAGCCCCGGGTAGTCAGCCGCCCCTGGGCACCCAGCCACCGCGAGGCGCCCAGCCACCGCCTAGCGCCCCGTCACCTCGAGGCGGTCAGCCTTCACGAGGCGGTCAGCCGCCCCTGGGCACCCAGCCACCTCGAGGCGGTCAGCCGCCCCTGAGCACGCAGCCCTCGCCTGGCGCCCAGTCACCGCCAGCCGCCCAGCCCGCCCGAAACGGCGGATCGCGCCACACCCGCCACGGCCGCTCAGCAGAGCCGGAACGCAATTCAGGTGCCTCCGATGGGCGGCCCGCAAGCGGTGGCCAGCGCGCGCCGCGGCACACGTCCGCGGCGGACCGACCGGCCTCCCCAGGCGGAGTCCCCCTGGCCGCGCCCACCGGCTCCCGGGATGACGTCTGGCGGCGCCCGCTCGGCAGGCCGGAGCGTGAGATCCAAGGTGGCGGCGGTCAGCGACCTGGCGCTTCCGGAGATAAGCCGAGAGCGAGCGGATCGCTGTGGGGCGTGGGGGCGTTCCGGACGGCGGGCCCGGCAGGCCGGGGGCCGTTGCGTGGCTTCCCCCCGGCGCCGGGGGCTCCGGATCCGGTCTACCCGCCCGGGCAGTTCTCCCCCTGGAACCCACCGGCCGTGCGCTCGGCCGGGCCTGGGGGGCGTCCAGAAGCACGCTCGTGGCCCAACGCTGCCGCGGAACCGGGGTACTCCCTGCTCGCCGTCAGCGATCCGTCCGCCGATATGACCGCAACCCAGACATGGGCAGTGCTCGACGCGGCCCAACTCGGCGACGGATGGGCCGACCCCACTGCCACCGGTGGCGCGCAGGCGGCCACCGGCACCGGTTCGGGCCTGACCCAGGGCGGAGCTTACCCCTGGGATCAGGACGTGGCCGACCCCTGGCCAGCCAGCCCGGCCGACGCTCAAGCGGACGATCCCGCTACCGCCTGGGCGAACGGCCCTGCGGAGGCTGCCGCGCCGCCCGTCCCGGAGCCGGGGAGGCAGTCTCCTCGACGGGGCAGAGCGAGTCGGCGCGCTGGTGCCCCCGACCCGCCTGCGAACGCTCAGTGGCCTGGGGACGAGGAAGCCACGGGCCAGTTCCCGGCCGCCGCAGGAACCACCGGCAGGTACCAAGCGGATGCGGGAACCACGGGCCGGTACCAAGCGGACGCGGATGCCACGGGCCCGTACCATGCGGACGCGGATGCCACGGGCCCGTACGACGCCGACGAGGAACCCACGGGCCGGCACGACGTGGACGCGGAACCCACAGCAGTCCGCAGCGTGGCCCGCAGGGATGCGGGAACCAGGGTGTCCCGTGCCGCCGCCCGCGGCCGCAAACCACGCAAGACCCCTAGCCGCGCCCGAGTGTGGCTGCTTCCCATCCTGATGGCGCTGGCCGTCGGCACATTGGTCACGTTGGCGTATCTGCACTTCGTCAAAGGGCAAGCAAGCGGCGCGCGGGCGTCCACGCCGCCGCGGACGACGGTCGCATCCAACAGCCCAGCACCATCCCTGGGACCCTGGAAGCACATCACCACCCGCACCGAGGATCCCATTCCGCTCACCCTCACGGAGTTGTTCCCGGCCCAGTTCTCCTCAGGCGGGACCACCGGCACCAGGACCATCGATCAGGCGGGGACCGACTGCCCCGCGGCGGTGCTCGGGGCAACGCTCCAGGCGGCCGTGCACAAGCCCGGCTGCACGCAGGTGATGCGGGCCAGCTATATCACCACTAGCCAGCAGATCATGGGCACGATCGGCGTGCTCAACCTGGCTGATGCCACCGCTTCCCAGCGGGCTGGGCAGACGACGGGCGCCGCCGAGTTCATCGACCAGCTCCCCGCTGCCCAAGGGCCCACGCACAACCTGACCAAAGGGACGGGTCTGGAAGAAGCGGTATACAAGGGCCATTACCTGATCTTGATATGGGCCGAGTTCAGCAACCTGCACACGCCGACAACGGCGACCCAGCGCGCCCAGCTGAAGACGTTCTCCGACAACCTGGTCAGCGGTACCGCGAATGTGAGCCTGACCAGCCGCATGGTGATCGGGAAGCCGCAGACCTGATACGCCGTGCGCTCCGCGTCGTCAGCCGGATGTCCGGATGCGGCGGGTCGCCTGGGCGCGGCCTGACAGTTGCGCCGGTGGCGGGTAACGGACCTCCTCCAGGCAAAGCCCGTGCGCGGCTACCACCGTCACGCCCGGGTCACGCACCCGGGCCGCGAGCACGCGGCCCGGCCAGCTGACGGGCCTGCTTCCATCACCGACAAGGAGCAGGGCACCCACCAATGCCCGCACCATGTTGTGGCAGAACGCATCGGCAACGACGGTCGCGGTGAGAACCGACGGAGATGTCCTCGCCCACTCCAGGCGCAGTAGTGCCCGCACCGTCGTGGCCCCCTCGCGGCGTCGGCAGAAGGCAGCGAAGTCATGTTCGCCCATGCAGTCCGCGGCGGCTTCGTTCATGACTCCCACATCCACCGGGTGCCGGTACCAAAGGGTGTCGTGCCTGCGCAGCGGCTCCGCCGCCGTCAGATCGTCACACACCCGGTAGGAGTAGCGCCGCCACAGGGCGGAGAACCGGGCGTCGAAGCCGTCTGGAGCGGGGCGGATCGCGTGCACCCGGACATCCGGCGGGAGCAGCCGGGACAACCTGCGGGCCGCGACGGGGGCGGCCTGCGCCCACGAATCGGCTGGCACATCGACGTGAGTCACCTGCCCGCGGGCATGCACCCCGGCATCGGTCCGGCCGGCCACCGTGAGCGCTGGCGGCCTGGCCATCCGCAGCAGGCGACAGAGCGCCTCTTCGACAACGTCCTGGACAGTCCGCTGACCGGGCTGGCGGGCCCACCCGGAGAAGCCGGAGCCGTCGTAAGACAAGTCCAGCCTCAGCCGGGTGAAACCGGGATCCGCAGCGCCGTCGGTGTTAGCTGCACCCGTGCTAGCTGCGCCCGTGTCGGATGCGATGCCCCCGGCGTCCTGCTCGCTAGTCGTCGGCTCCGTGCGCCGACTTGGCGTCCGTGTCCTCCGCTGACTCCTCATCGGCCGATTCGGCGTCCGCCTCGTCGCTGGGCCCAGTCGCGCCGGCTTCGGCGACGTCCGCCTGGCCAGTGCTGGTCTCGCCAGCCGCAACCGGCTCTTTGGCGGCGTCTTCCGCGACAGCCGCCTGCGCCGCGGGCGTGGGACGGGCAGTCCTGCCGGGCTGGGCGCGGCGGGCGCGGCGGCGGCGCGGCTTCGCGTCAGCTTCCTCGCTGACGAGTTCGATGACCGCCAAGGGAGCGTTGTCCCCCTTGCGGGGCCCGATCTTGGTAATCCGGGTGTATCCGCCTTCACGAGTCTCGAACCGTGGCCCGATCTCGGTGAAGAGCGTGTGCACCACGCTCTTGTCGGTGACCACGGTGAGCACCTTGCGGCGGGCGTGCAGGTCACCCCGCTTGGCAAAGGTGATCAAGCGCTCAGCGTAGGGCCGCAGCCGCCGCGCCCTGGCCTCCGTCGTCGTAATCTTGCCGTGCTCGAAGAGCGCGGTGGCCAGGTTCGCCAGCATGTGCCGCTGGTGGGCCGAGCTGCCGCCCAGCCGGTGGCCCTTGGTGGGCGTGGGCATCGAAAGGTTCTCCTAGGTTCGGTGCTGACGGGCGTTCCGGCCCGTCAGTACTGCTCAGTCTCGACGTAGCTCTCGTCGTCGTCAGCGCCGTAGCTGTCCGCCGCGCTCCCCGGGTCAAATCCTGGCGGGGAGTCCTTGAGCGCGAGACCCATGTCGGTCAGCTTCTGCTTGACTTCCTCGATCGACTTCGCACCGAAGTTACGAATGTCGAGCAGATCCTGCTCGCTGCGGGCGACGAGCTCGCCCACGGAGTGGATGCCCTCGCGCTTCAGGCAGTTGTACGAGCGGACCGTCAGGTTCAGCTCCTCGATCGGCAGGGCCAGGTCCGCGGCCAGGGCCGCGTCGGTTGGCGACGGGCCGATATCGATGCCCTCGGCGTCGACGTTCAGCTCCCGGGCGAGGCCGAAGAGCTCGACGAGGGTCTTGCCCGCGCTCGCTACCGCGTCCCTGGGCCGCATCGACGGCTTGGTCTCGACATCGAGGATGAGCTTGTCGAAGTCGGTCCGCTGCTCGACACGTGTGGCCTCGACCTTGTAGGTAACCCGCATCACGGGCGAGTAGATCGAGTCGATGGGCACCCGGCCGATCTCCTGGCCGGGCTGCTTGTTCTGCGCAGCGGACACGTAGCCACGGCCGCGCTCGACCGTCAGCTCCATCTCCAGCTTGCCCTTGCTGTTCAGGGTGGCGATGTGCATGCCCGGGTTGTGCACCTCGACCCCGGCCGGCGGCGCGATGTCCGCCGCGGTGACCTCTCCTGGGCCCTGCTTACGCAGGTACATCACCACAGGCTCGTCCTGCTCGGACGATACGACGAGTTCCTTGAGGTTGAGGATGATGTCGGTGACGTCCTCGGCAACGCCCGCCACGGTGGAGAACTCGTGCAGCACGCCTTCGATCCTGATGCTGGTCACGGCCGCACCCGGGATCGAGGAGAGCAGGGTACGCCGGATCGAGTTTCCGATCGTGTACCCGAATCCAGGCTCCAGAGGCTCGATGACGAACCTCGACCTGAACTCGTCGACCTGCTCTTCAGTGAGAGTTGGACGCTGAGCGATAAGCATTGCTACCCCTATTTCCCGCGACACCCGCTATTTGATGTCGCGATTCCTGTTGACGGCAAACCGCCGCCGCTGCCGTGGGCCGCCCTGCGGCGGACGGCCCCGGCATGGTGTTACTTCGAGTACAGCTCGACGATGAGCTGCTCTTGAACCTGTGTATCGATCTGGGCCCGGACCGGGAGCGTGTGGACCAGGACCCGCATCTTGTCCGGGATCACTTCGATCCACGCGGGCGACTGGCGCTCGCCAGCCTCCGCCCGCGCTACCACGAAAGGTGTCATCTCCACGGACTTGGGTGCAACATCGACGATGTCGCTCTCCCCGACCCGGTACGACGGGATGTCCACCTTCCGCCCATTGACCAGGAAGTGGCCGTGCGTCACCAGTTGGCGGGCCATGTCCCGACTCTTCGCGAAACCGGCCCGGTACACCACGTTGTCCAGGCGGCTCTCCAGGATCTGGAGCAGGTTCTCGCCGGTCTTGCCGCGCTTGCGCGTGGCCTCCTCGTAGTAGCCATGGAACTGGCGCTCAAGGATTCCGTAGACCCGGCGTGCCTTCTGCTTCTCCCTGATCTGAAGCAGGTACTCGCTCTCCTTGGGCCGGTTCCGGCCGTGCTCACCCGGTGGGTACGGCCGGATCTCGATGGGGCACTTGGGCGAATCGCACTTGGACCCCTTCAGGAAGAGCTTCATCTTCTCGCGGCGGCAGAGCTTGCAGTCCGCGCCCGTGTATCGAGCCATCTGTCGCTTTACTCCTCAGACCCGGCGCCGCTTCGGCGGGCGGCAGCCATTATGCGGAACCGGGGTGACGTCCTGAATGGATCCCACCTCAAGGCCGGTCGCCTGCAACGAACGGATAGCGGTCTCCCGCCCAGAGCCAGGGCCCTTGACGAAGACGTCGACTTTGCGCATCCCGTGCTCCATGGCGCGACGTGCGGCAGCCTCCGCCGCCATCTGCGCGGCGAACGGTGTCGATTTGCGCGATCCCTTGAAGCCGACCTGGCCAGAGGAAGCCCACGCAATGACGTTGCCGATCGGATCGGTGATCGAGACGATCGTGTTGTTGAACGTGCTCCTGATGTGGGCGTGCCCATGAGCGACGTTCTTCCGTTCTTTGCGGCGCACCTTCTTGGCGCCGGTACGGCTCTTCGGAGGCATCTGCTCCCTGCTCCTGGAGGTCGTCGGATCGCGGTGAGCCGCGAACTACTTCTTGCCGGCCTTCTTCTTGCCAGCCACTGTCTTCTTCCTGCCCTTGCGGGTACGCGCGTTCGTCTGGGTGCGCTGGCCATGCACTGGCAGCCCGCGCCGGTGACGGATTCCCTGGTAGCACCCGATCTCCACCTTGCGGCGGATGTCGGCCTGCACCTCGCGGCGCAGGTCTCCTTCTACCTTGTAAGTGGCTTCGATCCAGTCACGGAGGCGGACAAGATCGTCGTCTCCCAGTTCGTGGACTCGCGTATCGCCGCTCACGCCCGTCGCTTGCAGCGTCTCGAGCGCACGGGTCCGGCCGATCCCGTAAACGTATGTGAGAGCGACCTCCAGCCGCTTTTCGCGGGGGAGGTCAACACCAACCAGTCGAGCCATCTGCGGGCAGTTCTCCTTCGTGTCGAGGAGGTCGTACACACCGCTCCCCTGCCCCTGCCCGGGTAGGGCCCCGGCCTCCTACCGGGGGTGGCCCGCGTCGGCTTGTCGCCGACGCGGGATGCGGTGCGTGCTGGAGTTGTTACGCCTTGGCTTGGTGGTGCATCAGCCCTGGCGCTGCTTGTGCCGCGGGTCAGAGCAGATGACCATGACCCGGCCATGCCGCCTGATAACCCGGCACTTGCTGCAGATCTTCTTCACACTTGGCTTAACCTTCATCGTGGCCCTCCTCGGGAGCCGGGCCGCTGTGGGCCCCGCGCCGTCAGTTCGTTACTTGTACCTGTAGACAATCCGGCCGCGACTCAGGTCGTACGGACTCAGTTCCACGACGACCCGGTCATCGGGCAGGATGCGGATGTAGTGCATCCGCATCTTCCCGCTGATGTGGGCGAGGACCTTGTGCCCGTTGTCTAGCTCCACCCGGAAGAAGGCATTGGGAAGTGACTCGACAATCTTGCCCTCGATCTCGATGGCGCCGTCCTTCTTGGGCATATCCTCCGCGCTTCGCTGTCAGGCCCGCTGGCACTTGCCGGTGGCTTCGTGCTGGCTGGGGCTTCGATTACTGATCGTGCCGTGCTTGTCATGCGCGTACGCTCGTGAGATTCCCCCACGACCCGGTTCGTGTTCGTGCGTGCCGATCGGATACAGGAGGCCCTCCAGAGGACTGCCTTCGCGTATCCGGCGAAAGCCACACACACACAACAGCTCACGGACCGCAGCAGATTCTACGCGACCCCGCGCAACAATGCGAACCAGGGCGGAGCCCGGAACATTCCCGGCACTCCTGCCGGGCAGGGCCCGTGGTCACAGAGATAGCAACGCAAGTGTAGCGCCATTGTAGTCATGGTCGGACGGCTGGATTCCATGATCACGAAAGATTCACGCCACATGGCGGACAGGAACCCGCGTGCCTCCCAGCGCATGTGCGGCGGTGGCGGGGAAGGGAAACGAACGGGCAGGAACCCGCGTGCCCCCCAGCGGCCGCGCGGTTCGTGACTCGAAGGACCGGGAAGGTCCGGTGCTGGTACTCACCCCCGATGAGTGGCCGGCGTTCACCGCTGGAGTGCGCGGTGGCGACTTCGACCTGGCCTGAGGTGCGCTGAGGCTGCGTCATGGGACTTGGGCCACTGGGCTGGGCCGCTGAGGCTGCGCCGTTGGACTGGGGGCCGTCGGACTGGGGGCCGTCGGCTGCGCCATTGGGGCTGGGCCGTTGGACTCGGCCTGGACTGGGCCGCCGGGCTGGGCCGCGCCGGGGACGGGGACGGCTGAGGGGGTTAGCCGCGGTCGGCGTCGCCCCGGTAGCCACGGCCACGGTGTCGGTCCCGGCCGCGGCGGCGATCACGGTCCCAGCCGCGGCCCGGGTCACCGGGCCGACCGCGGTCCCGGCCACGGTCACCGGGCCGGCCTCCGTCACGGTCCCGGCCACGGTGACGGTCGGAACCCGGCGCGTCGGCGCCCCCTGGGCCGTGGCCCCCTGGGCCGTGGCCGGGTGCGCCAGTGATCCAGCGCCCGAGCATCAACAACCCCCACGGCCCTACCACCCACAGGAACCAGGGATTCGTCAGGCTCGCGCCGCTCAGGAGCCAGACGACGAAGCAGATGGAACCGATCGAGAGCCAGCCACCCCAAGCTGCTTGCCAAGCCGGCGAGAACCCGCCGTGAGTGGCCATCAGCGCGCCCGGCGGGCGCCACCAGGGAAGCCGCGGGTCCCCGCCTGGCCCACGCCTCAGCGATGCGTCAGGGAGCTGATAGAGGTCGATGGCGGGCAGATCCGCCATCAGGGCGTCGAGTTCCCCCACGGTCTTCGCGGCATAGACCTTGTCGAGGCGCTCATTGAACTCGTCCAGGGTGAGCCTGCCCGCTGCGTGATGCTCGCGCAGCAGTGCCGCAGTCCGGTCACGGTCCTGGTCGGAGGCCCGGATCTTGGGATCGCTCGGCATCGGCAACCCTCCTCAGACCTGCGGACGTGACGCTGAGTCGGCCAGGCCGTGGGCAGAATCATTCGCGGGCTCAGCCAGCCGGGAAAACCAGTCGCGGCCGCCGTCCGGCGCGGTGAGTACCCAGGGCCCGTCGGCGGTGATGGCTACCGTGTGCTCAAAGTGCGCGGACCAGGTGCCGTCCGCGCTCACTACGGTCCAGCCGTCATCGAGCAGCACTGTGTCGGGCTGACCGAGGACCAGCAGGGGCTCGACCGCCAGCGCCATCCCCTCCACCAGCACAGGCCCCTGGCCCGGCTCCCCCTGGTTGGGGACCGGCGGATCCATGTGCATCTCGCTGCCGATTCCGTGGCCGACGTAGTCCTCGACGATGCCGTAGCTACCGGCGGAGCCATCCGCGCCGGGCGCATGGGCGCTGCGCTCCACCGCGTGGGAGATATCGGTCAGCCGCGCGCCGGGCCGCGCCTGAACCAGACCATGCCACAGGGCCCGCTCACACACCTCTATCAGCCGGGTCAGTTCCTCGGAGATCGCTCCTACGCCCACGGTCAGCGCCGCGTCCGCATGCCAGCCCTCAACGATCGCGCCGCAGTCGATCGAGACCACATCGCCCGTCCGCAACCTCCGGTTCGCGCTGGGGATGCCATGCACGATTTGGTCGTTGACCGACGCGCAAATCGTGGCCGGGAACCCGTGGTAGCCCTTGAACGAGGGGATGGCGCCCGCGGCCCGTATCTCCTCCGCGGCCACAGCGTCCAGGTCCGCCGTGGACACTCCGGGCCCTACTGCGCCGGCCGCCGCCGTCAGCGCACGGGCGACCACCAGCCCCGCCGCGCGCATCACAGCGACCTGCTGGGCTGTCTTGACCTGAATCTCCGGCTCACGCCTAATTCGCATCGGGCCTCCGCGTCCTCCTCAACCGTACCCGGAATGGCCTGCCGGGTCGTCAGCGGTTGAAGCACCCGGTGCCAGTTAGCGGTTAAACCGCCGCAGTGCTGGCCTAGCGGCTAACCGCCGCAGTGCTGGCCTAGCGGCTAACCGCCGCAGTGCTGGCCTAGAGGTTAAACCGCCGCAGTGCGCTGAGCGCCCGCTCGGTGATCTCGTCCACCGGGCCGGTGGCGTCGATGCCGAGGAGAATGCCCTCGTCGGCATAGAAGGCGACCAGCGGGGACGTCTGCTCCTGGTAGACCTCGAGACGATGCCTGATGGTCTGCTCACGGTCATCGTCACGCTGGAAAAGCTGACCGCCGCAGTCGTCGCACGCATCGACGTGCGCGGGCGGATCGAACAGCGCGTGCCAGACCCGGCCGCATCTTCGGCAGGTCCGCCTGCCGGACAGCCGCCGCACCACCTCATCGTCATCCACAACGAGTTCCAGGACCACGTCGAGCCTGGTCTCCCAGGACGAGAGCAGCTTCTTGAGCGTCTCAGCCTGAGGCACGGTCCTGGGGAAGCCGTCCAGCAGGAACCCGGCCTGGGTGTCGTCGTCCTGGAGCCGGTCGGTGACCATGGCAATGGTCACCTCGTCAGGAACCAGGTCCCCTCGCGCCATGTACGACTGGGCCCGGCGGCCGAGCGCGGAGCCATGGCTGACGTTGTCGCGGAAGATATCACCTGTCGAGATCTTCGGGATAGACAGGTGAGACGCTACGAACTGGGCCTGTGTCCCTTTGCCCGCACCGGGGGGCCCGACGAGGACGACGCGCACTACCGCAGGAAACCCTCATAGTTGCGCTGCTGGAGTTGGCTCTCGATCTGCTTCACCGTATCCAGTCCTACCCCGACCATAATCAGGAGGCTTGTCCCTCCGAACGGGAACTGCTGGCTTACCCCGAGCACCGCGAACCCGACCATCGGGATGAGGGCCACGATGCCCAGGTATGACGAGCCTGGCGCCGTCAGCCGGGTGAGCACGTAGTTCAGGTACTCAGCGGTCGGCCGCCCCGGGCGGATGCCCGGTATGAACCCGCCGTACTTCTTCATGTTGTCGGCGACCTCGGTGGGATTGAACGTGATCGACACGTAGAAGTAGGTGAAGAACACGATCAACAGGAAGAACGCGACCATGTAGGGACTTGAGTCAGACCTGACAAAGTAGCGGTCGATGAAGGTCACCCAGGCCTGCGGCTTGGTCTGGCTGCCGAACAATGAGGCTGCGAGCTGCGGGATGTAAAGCAGCGAGGAGGCGAAGATGACCGGGATGACCCCCGCCTGATTCACCTTGAGCGGTATGTACGTCGATGACCCGCCGTACATCTTCCGGCCGACCATCCGCTTCGCGTACTGGACCGGGATCCGCCGCTGGGCCTGCTCCATGAAAACCACGAAGCCCACGATGGCGACTGTGAATACCAGCATCACGGCCAAGGCGAAGCTGCCCTTGGCCTGGTAAGCGTTCCCAAACAGACTCGGGATCACCGCGATGACCTGGGTAAAGATCATCAGCGACATGCCGTTGCCGACGCCGCGGTCGGTGATCAGCTCACCCAGCCACATGATGACCGCCGTGCCCGCGGTCATGCAGACCACCATCGTGGAGATGGTGAAGACGGAGGGGTTCGGGATCAGCGCCCGGTTGCAGCTCGTTCCAAACAGGTTCCCGGAGCGGGCGAGCGCCACGATGCCGGTGGACTGCAGGATGGCCAGGCCCACCGTGAGATACCTGGTGTACTGGGTGATCTTCGCCTGGCCGGACTGGCCCTCCTGGCGCAGCGTCTCCAGGCGCGGGATGACCACCGCGAGAAGCTGCAGGATGATGCTGGCCGTGATGTAGGGCATGATGCCGAGCGCGAAGATCGACAACTTCAGCAGGGCGTTGCCGCTGAACAGGTTGACGAGCTGAAAGACCCCCGCGTTGCCACTGCTGCTTTCCAGGCCCGTGCAGTAGTTCACTGCCTTCTCGGAGATTCCCGGCGTCGGAATGGTTGCGCCGAGCCGGAAAAGGGCGATGATGCCGAGCGTGAACAGCAGCTTCCTGCGCAGGTCGGGCGTCCGGAACGCCCGTAGGAACGCGGTCAGCATGCGCCGTCCTCACGTAGATGGGTCAACGTCGTGGTGCCACGCCGATCCGACGGATGACCGCGGTGGCGGGTTCGCCGCAGTGTAATGCCTTCGCTGCACTGTAACAGGCGCGCACGCATTCCCCAGAGGTACGCGTAGCGCCCGCCAACCGCGGTCGGCCAACCAGGACCAGGACCGCCGCCGCCATTGGCGCATCGGTTACAGCTCAGTGACCGTTCCTCCGGTCGCGGTGATCTTCTCACGGGCGGACGCGGAGAAGGCGTGCGCGGTCACCCGAAGTGTGACATCAGCATCCCCGGTGCCCAGCACCTTGACAAGGCTGCCGGCGCGTACCGCGCCCTTGGTGATGAGATCTTCGGGCGTCACGTCACCGCCCTGCGGATACAGCTCAGCGAGCCTGCCGGTGTTGATCACCTGGTACGTGGTCTTGAAACGCAGGTTGGAAAATCCCCGCAGCTTCGGCACCCGGCGCTGCAGTGGCATCTGGCCACCCTCGAAGCCGGGATTTACGGTCCCGCGTGCCTTGGTGCCCTTGGTCCCGCGGCCCGCGGTCTTGCCCTTGGATGCCTCGCCGCGGCCCACCCGGGTCTTCGCGGTGCGCGCCCCAGGCGCGGGACGCAGGTGATGAATCCTGAGCCCAACACGGCCGGGCAGGCCTTC
>Ga0066793_10000502_pt1 | contig 15536 bp, 11 predicted proteins | sample PersoiDNA2013189_FD_83876 | JGI IMG/M metagenome (GOLD analysis project Ga0066793, IMG submission 83876) | Permafrost soil microbial communities from the Arctic, to analyse light accelerated degradation of dissolved organic matter (DOM) -... | ecosystem: Environmental > Terrestrial > Soil >... | reverse complement strand
CGGCGCCGGGCTTCTGATCCAGGTTCCGCGGCGCCTCCTCGGGGGTGACGTGGCGGTCGCGGCCCTGTTCGAATGGGACGGCAGAGCGCGGGACATCGTGGCCGAGTCGATCGCCTCCAGCGGCCTGAGGCTGGTCGAATGGCGAAAGGTCCCGGTCGACTCGGACAGCCTGGGCGAGCGCGCTCAGGCGTCGCAGCCGGCGATCTGGCACGGCCTCATCGCGAAACCCGACCTCGATCCCGAGACGTGGGAGCACCGCCTCTACCTCGTTCGGCGTACCGCGGAGAGACGCGCCGAGGCCGACGGCGTTCGCATGTACCTGCCGTCGTGCTCGAGCCGCACGCTCGTCTACAAAGGCCTCATGGCGGGCACGCGCCTGGCGGACTTCTACCTCGATCTTCAAGATCCCGCGAGCGAGAGCCGCCTGGCCGTCTTCCACCAGCGTTACTCGACCAACACCATGCCCGACTGGCGGCTTGCCCAGCCGTTCCGCATGCTCGCGCACAACGGCGAGATCAACACGATCACGGGCAATCGCGCCTGGATGCGCGCGCGGGAAGCCGAGCTCGAGCCCGAGCTGCGGGGTGCGATCTGGCCCGAGGGATCCGACTCGGCGTCGCTCGACAACGCGCTCGAGCTGCTGGTGAACCGCGGCTGGGAAGTGTCGGAGGCGCTGATGAGCCTGGTCCCCGACGCCTGGGAAGGTCGCGGCGATCTCGCCGCGGCGGTGCGCGATTTCTACCGCTACCAGTCGATCCGGTTCGAGCCGTGGGATGGTCCAGCGGCCCTCGCGTTCAGCGACGGCGACGTGGTCGGAGCCGCGCTCGACCGCAACGGGCTGCGACCCTTGCGCTGGCAGCGCACGAAGGACGGCCTCGTGGCCGCGGCGTCGGAGGCCGGCGTCGTCACCATGCCGCCGGAGTCGGTGGTCGAACGCGGGCGCCTCGGACCCGGCCAGATGCTGCTGGTCGACACGCGCGACGGTTCGCTGCTGCGCAACGACGACGCGAAGGAGCGCGCCGCCGCGCGGCACGACTACGGCCTGCTCGCGGACCACATCCTTGTCCCGGTCGAGCACCACCACATCGAGGTGGACGCGCTCGAAGACCTCCCCATGCATCATCGCCTGCACGGCTGGGGTGTCGAGGACGTCAAGTTCGTGGTCGAGGCGATGGCGGAAACCGGCGCCGAGCCCGTCTACTCGATGGGAGACGACATCCCGATCGCGTCGCTCGGCCGCACGCCACGCCGTATCTACGGGTACCTGCGCCAGCGTTTCGCGCAGGTGACGAACCCGGCCATCGACCCGCTGCGCGAGAAGGCGGTGATGTCACTGCGGGTGCTGCTGGGCGCGCGGCGCGGCACGCTCGAACCTGAAGGCGGGATCGACCGCGAGCTGCGCCGGCAGCACCATCCAGCCGTCCCGATCGATGCCACCTTGCTCGAGCTGGATTCGCCCGTACTGGGCGCGGCCGAGCTCACACGGGTGCTCGAGAACGCGACCGTGCTCGACGCAACCTACGCCTCCGATGAATCGCTGCGCGACGCGCTGCTGCGGCTGTGTCGCGAGGCAACCGAGGCCGGCGGCGTCATCGCCCTGAGCGACCGCAGGACCGGGCCGGACCGCCTGCCGGTCCCGATGGCGCTCGCCGTTGGCGCCGTGCACGAGCACCTGCTTGCGACCGGCGTTCGGATGGCCACGGACATCGTCGCGATCGCCGGCGACGCGGTTGACGTCCATGACCTCGCCTGCCTGATCACCGTCGGCGCGACCGCGGTGCATCCGTACCTCGCGCTCGCGACCGCGACTTCAGCTCCCGAAGGTGACATCCGATATCGCAAGGCGCTCGAGGCCGGACTGCTAAAAGTGATGGCGAAGATGGGCATCTCGTGCGTCATGAGCTATCGCGGCGCCGAGGTGATCGAGGCGCTCGGGCTGGGCGCCGAGGTGATGGAGCTCTGCTTCCCCGCAGTGCCATCCCGCATCGGCGGCGCCGACCTCGCCGACCTCGAGCGCCTGGCCCGCACCCGGCCCGAGGCTATGCCCGACCACGGACGCGTCCGCTTCCGCAAAGCAGGCGAGCACCACGCCTACAACCCGCTCGCGGTGCGCGCGGCGCAGAAGGCCGCCCAGACCGGTGACCGCGAGGCCTACAGCGAGTGGCGCCGCCTCTCGGCGATGGGTCAGCCGCAATCGCTGCGCGAGCTGATTCAGATCAAGGAATCGGGCACGCCGGTGCCGCTCGGCGAGGTTGAGCCTGCCAGCGAGATCGTCAAGCGTTTCGTCAGCACGGCGATGTCGCTGGGCGCGCTGTCACCCGAGGCGCATGAGGCCCTGGCGATCGCGATGAACCAGGTGGGTGCGCGCTCCAACTCCGGCGAAGGCGGCGAGGACCCTGATACGTACGACGACGACACCGGTATGCGCCGTGACAATCGCGTGAAACAGGTCGCCTCGGCGCGATTCGGCGTCACGCCTCGCTATTTGAAGCGAGCCGACGAGCTGGAGATCAAGATCGCGCAGGGGTCTAAACCTGGCGAAGGCGGCCAGCTGCCGGGGATGAAGGTGACGAGCCTGATCGCGCGCCTGCGTCACGCCCAGCCCGGCCAGCAGCTGATCTCGCCGCCCCCGCACCACGACATCTACTCGATCGAGGACCTGGCGCAGCTCATACACGACCTGAAGACGGTGAACCCTCGCGCGCGCGTCGGCGTCAAGCTCGTCTCGGAGGCCGGCGTCGGAACCATCGCGGCGGGCGTGGCCAAGGCGAAAGCCGACTACATCCTGATCTCCGGGCATGACGGGGGCACCGGAGCGTCTCCACTCTCGTCGATCAAGAACGCGGGTGCGCCCTGGGAGCTTGGGCTGGCCGAGACGCAGCAGGTTCTCGTGGCGAACCGGTTGCGCGACCGCGTCAGCCTGCGCACCGACGGAGGCCTGCGCAACGGCCGGGACATCCTCATCGCGGCGTTGCTCGGCGCGGAGGAGTTTGGGTTCGGCACGGGCCTGCTCGTCGCTCTCGGCTGCGACATGGCGCGGCAGTGCCACCTCAACACCTGCCCCACCGGCATCGCCACGCAAAGAGAGGACCTGCGCGCGAAGTTCGCAGGGCGGCCGGAGCATGTCGTCAACTACCTGTTCCTGATCGCCGAAGAGGTCCGCGAGCACCTGTCCCGGCTCGGCGCTCGATCCTTGCAGGAGGTGATCGGCCGCGCCGAGCTGCTCGAGCCGCACGCTGATGCCGTGCTCGACCTGTCGTTCGTCCTGGCGCCGACGGACGAAAACCTTCCACGCCGGCGGATCGCGGCCCGCAACGGCGACCTGCCCGCCGCCCCGCCGCCGAGCGGAGCCATCGACAACTCGCATCGAACCGTCGGGGCCGCGCTGCACGACGGCGAATCCCGGCACTACCAGGGCAGCGCCGGGCAGAGCTTCGGCGCCTTCCTGGACGAGGGTGTCGAGCTGAGCCTGGAGGGCCAGGCGCAGGACTACGTTGGCAAGGGCATGGGCGGCGGTGTGATCGCGATCCGGCCGTTTGCGACAGACGCCGCGAGCGATCCCGTGCTCGCTGGCAACACGATCGCCTACGGCGCGACCGGCGGGCGCCTTTTCGTGGCCGGGCGGGTGGGCGAGCGGTTCTGCGTGCGCAACTCAGGGGCGACCGCCGTCGTCGAAGGGGCCGGCGATCACTTCTGCGAGTACATGACTGGCGGCGTCGCTGTCGCACTGGGACCGATCGGTTGGAACGCGGGCGCCGGGATGACCGGCGGGGTCGCGTACGTCACCTCCTGGAACCAGCTCAACGTCGACAGCGTGGTGGCGCGCGAGGTCCCGGCCGAGGATGGCGTCGAGCTCCGGGCCCTGGTCGAGGAGCACCAGCGGCGCACCGGCAGCGTGCTCGCGGGCAGGATGCTGGCGGACTGGGCTCGCTCGTTGAAGGAGTTCAGGCAGCTCGTGCCCGTCGCAGCAATCTCAGTACCAGCGCCGGCGCCAGAACAACTGCCGGAGAAAGAGCCGAAAACCGTTAACCAGGCCTAGGATGCTCCCTGTGCGCCGCCTGGTTCTCGTGGCATTTCTTGCGGTCGCCTGCGGCGCGGTACCGGTCCAGGCAAAGTCTCTGTCGCTGGCCTTCCACAGCGGCGATACCTACCGCTACTCATTTCACTCGAGCACCAAACAGACCATCGTCGCGGCCGGTGTAACGCTCCCGACCGACATCGAGATGACAGCCGGAGAGACTGTCAAGGTGAACTCCGTGGACTGAACCGGTATGGCAGACCTCGCGCTGACATTGAATAACTTCGTAATCAAGAGCACGACCGGCGGCGTAACGAACACAACCACAGGGATTCCGGATACGACCACGGACATCAAGGTCGCGGCTGACGGGCGCGTCGTTAGCGTGGACGGGAGCCAGGTGGCCGCCGGCAATCCATTTCTCGCCTTCTCGGGCGTGGGTGGAGGCTTTTTCGTCACCACCGTCCTGCCGAGCAACACGGTCAAGCCCGGCGATACATGGTCCAAGGACTATGACCAGGCGAATCCCGGCGGCACGGGCAGCATCCACGTCACGAGCAAAAGCAAGTACTTACGCGATGAGTCCCTGAATGGTGTCAACGCAGCGGTGGTCGAGACCACCAGCAACGGTGCGATCGACATCAACATCGGTGCGCCCGCAGCGGCCGGGGCAACCCCGGTTGGATTTGGCGATATGTCAATCAAGGGGACCGTGACTTCAGACGTCACGACGTGGATCGATCCGAGTGGTCATCGCGTGCTCAAAACCCACTCCACGGAGAGCAACGACGGCACGATGACGATCAACCTGTCGTCGAGCACAGCCCTGCCTGGGCTGACAGGGCCGGTGACCATCAAAGGCTCCGGGACGACCGACCTGACACCGGCTTAGCCGAATGGAAGGCGTTCATCGCGTCCTCGAGGCGCAACAGAAGCTCGAGCATGAGTTCGTCGCCGGCGCCGTCAGGTCTGAAACCCAGCCGAAGGGCTGGCCGGCGGCCCTGGTCATGTTCCACATCAGCATGTGGCGCGAACGTTTGCGCGACGCGCTGACCGAGTTTCGCCAGGCCCGGCCGTACACCGCACCACCTGAGACCATCGATGAGGTCAACGATGCTGAGCTGGCAAGCGGCATTGGGACTCCCCTCGCGGACGCGGCTGCACGTTCGGACACGCTGCTCACCGAGCTGATAGCGCTGTCCGATGAGCTTGGCGATCGTCCCTTCAAGTGGTTCACCGCCAACACCACGGGCGAAGCGCTGCTGCGCAACAGCTATGTGCACCCGCGCAACCATATAACCGAGTACCTGAAAGAGAACGGCGACCAGGCGGCCGCCCAACGCCTCGTGGAGGATGGCGCCTCCGAGCTACGCGCCATCGCAGCGGCGGCGCACATCCTCGGACCAACCATCTACAACCTGGCCGCGGTGCGTGCCGCCCAAGGCCGGCTCGACGACGCGCTGCTTCTGCTCGAAGAGGCGATGCCGATGCGACCGGACGCGAGACTGGTCGCGGCCGCCGACGCCGACTTCGCGCCTCTCCGCGACAACGCACGGTTCAAGGCGCTGGTTAGCGAGTAGCGGAGGCCTCGCGGATCCGGTCGAGGGTCTTCATGTTCGCGATCGACTCGGTGAGCGGAATCGCCACCGGCCGGTCGTCGAGAATGCTGTCCGCGAATGACTCGACCATGAGCTGATACTGATCGGGCTCGTCGAGCCAGTTGAAAGGGCGCCCGAGGCGAACCGCGCCTTCGCGTGCGACCACGGTCAGCTCCTGCGATTCCGGTGACTCGAAGCTCGCCCACACCGCTGCGGTGCGGCCGCCGGAAAACTGGAGGAGCGCGGTCGTCGTCAAGTCCACCCCACCGCTCAGCCGGGAGCGCGCGAACACGTCTGTAGGTTCACCCATGATCCACCGCGCAACGCTGACCACGTAAAAGCCGATGTCGAGCAGGGCGCCACCGCCCAGCGCGGCCTGAAACCGGTAGTTCGATTTGCCCTTGAGCGTGAACCCGAAGTTTGCCTGCACATAGATCGGGTCGACGAGCGCCTCGACGAAATCACGCGTCCGGGGATGGAATCGGTACATGACCGCCTCCATCAGGTGCTTCCCGGCGGACTGTGCCGCCGCGGCCATCACCTCGGCCTCCGTCGCCTTCATGGCCAGGGGCTTCTCGCACAGCACGTGTTTGCCGGCGGCCAGCGCACGCAGCGTCCATTCCCTGTGCACGCTGTTGACCAGCGGGATGTAGACGGCGTCGACCTCGCGATCCTCGAGCAGGGCCTCGTATGAATCCGGCGCCTTGGCCCCCGGATACCTCTCCGCGAGCTCTCGCGCCCGCTGCGGATCGCGACTCGCGATGGCGGCCACGCGGCCGTTCTTCGACGCCGCGATCGCCGGCAGCACCGCCCCGCTGGCGATCCCGGCGGCGCCGAGCACCCCCCACCCGATTTCAGTTGCTATATGTCCACCTCGAGCTGAGCGCCGCCGCGCGCGATCGATTGCGTCGCGGCTTCCATGACGGCTACGGTGCGGCGCGCCTCCTGCGGGGTGACGGCCAGTGGCTCGTCCCACCCAAGATGATCTGCGACGTTGCGGTAGAACCCGTGGTCGTCGCGCGGCGCGAGCGCGAGGACCTCTTCGTGCGAGACGCCACCGGCCGCGGCCCGGAAAACCTTCACCCGCGCTGGGAAGTCAGCCGGCACCGCCTCCGCCTGCCACTCACCCACGACAGCCCCCTGCGTGCCCAGCACGTACCACTTCGGCTTGCGAGCGGCGGCGATGTCCGATTGGAGGAAGCTCGCCTGCGCGCCGCCGGCGAAGGTGAGGTCGACTCTCACCTGGTCGGAGTTCGTGACGTCGTGCCACACACGCTTGTGCGCGTTGGCCGAGACGGTTCGCACCGGGTCGGGCATCAGCTGCAGGATCCAGTCGAAGTAATGCGAGCCCCAGTCGTAGATGGTTCCACCAGAGATCGGCTCGTGGCTGTGCCAGAAGTCGCATGGATGGTCGTGGCCGCCGATGAACGACTCCATGTAAAACGTCTCGCCGATCCGCCCTGAACGCACGACTTCGCGAAGGGCCAGGTAATCGGGATCCCAACGGCGGCTTTGAAAAACGGTCAGGACGCGATCACGCGCGACCGCCGCATCGATCATGCGGTCGACCTCCTCGACCCGCAGGGCGAACGGTTTCTCGCATACGACATGCTTTCCGGCACGCAAGGCCGTCACCACCGAGTCCACGTGGATGCTCGGTGGAGTGCCGACCACGACGAGGGCGACGTCCGGGTCGTCGAGCAGCTCCTCGGCGCGCGCGTGCGTCCGCACCGACCAGTCACGGGCGGCCGCCTTGCGGCGTTCCTCCGATACATCGCAGACCCCGGCCAGGCTCAGGCCCGGTGTGGCGGTGATCGACGCTGCGTGCGCCTGTGCGATGGCCCCATATCCGATCAGGCCGACGCCGACCGAGGGCGCGGCCGACTGGCCCGCGGCAAACATCAGCGTCCGCTGCACCAGCTTCTGAAAGCTCTCGAGTTCGTAAGTCGACGCGTCGTGGCCGAGACCGAGCTGCACGAAGCGTCCATCCCCGACGCGGCGCTCGTACGCGACGACCTGCTCGGTGAATCGCCAGCTCGCGCGCAGCAGCACGGACGCATCGCTCGGCGGCCCTTCGGAAAAGTAGAGCTCGTCGTGCACCTTGAGCTCGGCTCCCAGCCGCGACGTCAAGGAATGCGCGGGATCCGGCCGGACGACGAGCTCCGTCAGCGGCCCAGGCCCGCCTGGCGCCCAACCGGCGAGCTTGGAGAGGTCGCCACCTTCGGTCCATGCCGCCAGCGTTCCATGAAGAAGGACGAGGCCGCCGCCACTGCGCACGAAATCGGTGAGCTGCGCCGCCTGGCCGGGCCGCAGCGCGTGATCGCTGGCCGCGAGCATCACCTTTGCACCTCGCAGCGGCAGCTCGGCCCCCTCGGTGACCACCTCGACCGTGAAGTGATGCGTCGCTTCGAGGGACCTGAGCAGCGGGCGGGCCATGTGCAGGTAGTCGTGGCGCGTTCCAGCCAGCAGCACGGCGACCGGGATCCGTTCGCTCACCTAAGCGACTTTACGCTGGGAGGCGGTCCCGATCTGGCGCAAGACCGCCAGCGTTTGCTCCGCCGCGCGGTCCCACGTGAAGTCGGCGGCCCGGCGCCTGCCCTCCTCGCCAAGCTTCAGCCTCAGCTGCGCATCCGAGAGCAGCCGCCCGAGCGCACCCGCGATCGCGTCGACGTCATCGGGCTTCACCGAGATCGCCGCCCCCAGAGCCAGCTCGGGCAGCGCACCGGCCGCGCCGACCACGGCCGGCACCCCGCGGGACATCGCCTCGAGGAGTGGCAGCCCGAATCCCTCATAGAGGCTTGGAAACGCGAGGACGGACGCGGATTCGTAAAGGGCTGCCAAAGTCGGCTCGTCGACGTGTCCCAGGTAGCGGACGCCCGGCTCCGCGGCGATTCGCTGCAGCGTGTCGCCGTACGCCCAGCCAGGACGCCCGGCGATCACGAGGTGCGGCACCCCCGGCCGGCCGTTGATGATGAAAGGTAGGGACCCGTGCCGGTCGCGCATCTGCCGGAACGCAGCCAGCAGGCGCGGATAGTTCTTGCGAGGCTCGACAGTGCCCACGGCGAGGATGAACCCGGGCTCGATCCCATCGGGTAGGCGACCCGCAGGGACCTGCGGTGGAACACCTTCGGCAATCACGTCGACCTTCGATTCGAGGCCCGGGATCTTATAGAGGTCGAGCAGGTCGCGCCGCGTGGACTCCGACGGCACCAGCACGGCTGCCGCGTTGCGCAGCGCCGGCCCGAGAACCGTGCCCATGTACGCACGCTGCTGCCACGGGACCTCATGTGGGCGCAGGCGGAAAGCGAGGTCGTGGACGAAGATGGCCGCGGACGGCGCGTCGTGGCGTCGAAAGGGTGGGCTCGGCCAGTACGGGTAGAGGATTGCGTCGCAATCCAGCTGCGGTTCGACGGTGCGCAACCATCGCGCCTTCAAGATGAGCTCGTGCCGGTACGGCGAGAGCACCGCCTCGCAATCCAGGCCGGCGAGGTCCGGCGGCCGCTCGCGGCTGCACAGGAGGGTGATGCCGTCTTTCCCCTTATGAGCGACCAGGGCCTTCGACAGCTCGATCGCAACCGTGGTCATGCCGACTCGCAGCGGCCGCCAGCAAGCCGTGACGTCAATCGCAAACCGCACAACACAGGGACTGTAACAAGCGTGGCGGGCGCACTATTGGCGGCACGTGCAGTCGGCCTCGCGCAAGGCGCACTCAATGGAGGTGAGCACTCGTGATCGTCCATTTCAAACTTCAGTCCACGCTGCAGCCCGAGGCAGTGCTGGCTGCCCTGACCAACTTCGGGCCGAGCCGCTGTGAGGTCTGGCCCAACATCGACAGCGCCCATTTCAAGCTGCACGGCCAGGGACCGGGCTGGGCCGAGGTCACGGAGGGAAGCTCGGTGGCCGGTGGCGTCTGGGAACGTGAGCGATACAGCTGGGATACCGCAACGCGAACAGTGGCGGTCGAGACCATCGACTCGAACACGTGGGGCCCCGGCAGCCGCTGGGACTATCGGCTCACTCCGGGCCCGGACGGAGGTACATCGATCGAGGTGACCGTCGTTAGAAACGGCAAGGGCGTGAAGGGCCGCCTGATCGGCATCGCCCTTTCGTTTGCGGGCGCGGGCATGCTTCGCTCCCAGATGAAGCAGGCGCTGACTCTGATCTCACAGTAGGCGGAGTTATCGAGGCCCTTCTCATCCTTTGAGAGAGAAGGTCCCCCGCCCGTCGGCAGGGGACCTTTAGAAAGGAGGGAGGGCGAAATCAGAGCCGAGCCGATCTCGGTCAAACCGATGTTACGTCGACCCGCATAACAACCGGCGCAACAAATTCGAGTGACTTAGGTCACTAAGTTTCGACGGATCGAATCGCGAAAACGCAGTCGAAAGTGCCCGTCACGGAACCACACTCGACCTCTTCCACGTACCAGTCGTTGGCCAGGCCGGCCCAGCGGAGGATGGTCTCGATCGTGGCCGTCCAGATGTGGCATGACTTCACCGTCTTGATGCGCCCGAGAGCGAACATGTTCGAGAAGTTGACGAGCCAGAACTGGTGCTCGTCCACCTGGAGCCACGCGTGCGTGTGCTCGCCGCGAACGTTGTCCATCGCTTCGGTAAACCCCTTCACGACACCCGCGAGCTTGCGCTGGCGTCCGGGAACAAGGCGCCGGGGCCCTCCCATTCCATGCCGCCCGTCGGCCAGCCAGCGCTCCGTGGCACGGCGTCCCCACGTGCGGATCATGTCTTCCGCCTCCGGCCCGTAGACCGTCTCGAAGGCCTCGTTCAGGCGGCTGAGCGATTCGACCGGCGAGGAGAGCTGATCGTCGTGCGGCGGGTCCTGCTCGACGTACTGCACCAGCCCCGCCGCATACGCGATCTCCGGCCAGCGGTCGCCCGTCACGTCGCGCGCGACGTGGACGAGATTGCTCACGTGCGAGTTCAGGATGAATCGCCCGCGCGCCCTCGACGCGCGCACGCCCATCAGCTCGAGCGTCCTGATCGCCGAGCCGCCCACGCCCGTCGGAGTCGGGATCGGCGACCCGTGCAGCGCCGGCGGCGGCGGAGCAGGCGCCCGTGGTGCCACCACCCGCAAGTTGTTGGAGGCGGTAGGCGGATCGAGCGTGATGCCTGGTCGAGGCGGCGCCGCCGCCACGCCCCCCGGTGAGGCGGCCGCCGCAGGAACCTGCGATCGCCGCTGGGGCAGCTTGGCCATCTGCGCCAGCAGGTCGCGCACCGTCTGCGGGCGCTGCGCCGGGTCTTTGGCGAGGATCTTGGCGAGGAGCACGTCGAGCTCGTCCGGCAGGACCGCGTTCAGCTTGACCGCGGAAGGGATCGGCGCGTTGACCGTCGAGTACGCGACCTCCATCCGGTTGGACCCGATGAACGGCAGCCGGCCGGTCAACATCTCGAAGGTCAGTACACCCATCGCGTAGATGTCGGCGCGCTTGTCCACGTCGTGGCCCATCACCTGCTCCGGCGCCATGTAGCCAGGCGTCCCGATGGCGAGTCCGATCGTGGTCAGGTGCGTCGGCTGGCCCGCGCCACGCGCAAGGCCGAAGTCGGCGAGCATCGCCCGGCCGTCCGCGTGGATCAGCACGTTGGTCGGTTTGAGGTCGCGATGGACGATCCCCGCGTCATGCGCGTGCTGCAGGCCGTCACCGATCTCGCGCAGGTAGCGCCATGCCGTCACGGTGTCGAGCGGACCGCGGTTGAGGATGTCTCTCAGCGTGCCTCCGCGGATCAGCGGCATGGTGAGGTACGCGACGCCATCGGTCAGCTCGAAGTCGTAGATCGGAAGGATATTGGGGTGGTCCAGCTTCGCGAGTGTCTTGGCCTCAGTCTCGAAGCGCTTGACGAACCCGTCGTCCTGGAAGAGCTCCGAAGACAGCGCCTTGAGGGCCACCTCGCGGCCGAGCGGCTGCTGAACCGCCCGGTAGACGACCGCCATCCCACCGCCGCCCAGGCGCTCGACGATCTCGTACTGCCCGATCCTGGTGCCGGTGAGGTCTTTCACTTACGGTCCAGAGCCAGCTTCGCGACGATCGCAACCAGGTCGGCCAGCCGGAACGGTTTGCTGAGCACGTTGTCGGCGCCGGCGGCGAGGAATCGCTCGCGATCGCTCGCCATCGAGTGCGCGCTCGCGATGACGATGGGCATCACCGGCAGCTCGGCCTTGATGCGCCTCATCGCCTCCAGGCCGTCGATTCCCGGCATCGCGACGTCCATGAGGATCATCGACGGGTGCTGGTTGAGCGCGACATCGACCGCCTGCAGCCCGTCCGACGCGATCAGCACGGCGTAGCCGGCCTTCTCGAGGACGCGCCTGCACAGGCGCTGCGCCACATCGTTGTCGTCCGCCACCAGCACCGTGAAAGGTCCTAGAGCACCAGTGGTCGTCGCGTCAGGCATGCAGGCGCTGCAGCGGCGTGACGTTTTCCGCCACCAGGGGAACGGTGAAGTGGAAAGCCGACCCGTGCCCGACCGCGCTCTCGACCCAGACCTTGCCTCCATGCATCTCCACGATCTGCTTAACGATCGTCAGGCCCAGTCCAGTCCCCGGAATCGACTGTGCGGCTCCGCTGCGCACCCTGCGGAATCGCTCGAAGACGTGCCCCATCTCGTCCGGCGGGATGCCCAGGCCGGTGTCTGTCACGCTGACCAGCGCATACCCGCCCTCGGACCGGGTGGAAAGCGTCACCGTGCCGCCATCCGGTGAGTACTTGATCGCGTTGTTGACCAGGTTGCTGACCACCTGGATCAGCCTGTCGCGGTCGCCCACGACGATCGGCAGCCGGGGGTCCAGGTCGGCCTTGAACTCGACGGCGGTCGCCGCCGAGCCGGCTCGCGCCATGGCCTCCGTCAGGACCTCGTTGATGTCGACGTCCCCGGCGCGCATGCTCATGCGCCCGGACTCCATGCGGTCCAGGTCCAGCATGTCCCCGATCAAGCGGTTGATCCGGTCCGCGTCATTGAATATGTAGCCCCCGTACGCGCGCACCTCGTCCGCCTCGAGGCCGCCGTCGCGGATGAGCTCGCTGAAACCCTGGATGCCGGTGAGGGCGGTTCGGAACTCGTGACTCACGATCGAGAGGAACTCGGTCTTGGTTCGATCGAGCTTCTCGAGGTTGACATTCGCGCTGCGCTGCGATTCGAGAGCCTCGGCCAGCTGGTCCGAGGTCTCACGCACCGTGGTGACGTCCTCGATCATCACCAGCAGGTGCTCCGGCCGGCCGTTCGAGTCCGGAATCGAGGTCGCCGTGAGCTGCAGCCACAACCACTTACCGCCACCGGTCGCGGCGCGCACCTGCACGCTGCCGCCCGTCGTAAGGCCGGCCAGAAGAGGCGCGAATCGTTGGCGGGCGGCGGCCTGGTCGTAGGCGCGAAGCAAGTCGGGCCAGGCGCTTGCGCGCATCGCCTCGAAGTCGTGCTCGAGCATTCCCAGCACCGCCGGGTTGGATTCGACCAGCTCGCCCTCGCCGCTGATGCGAACGATTCCGATCGGGGACCGCTCGAAGATCGCGCGGTGGTCCGCTTCGCTGCGCCGGAGCGCCTGCGCCGTGTCCGAGCGCCGGATGAACTGCCCCATCTCGACTCCGACTGTCGAAAGCATCGTGACCTCGTCGTCCTGGAAGCTGCGCACGTGATCCGCCAGCAGCTCGATCACGCCGATCACGACGCCTCCGTCGACGACGGGGAAGGCGATCACCGACTTCAGTCCGGCCGCACGAGCGACCTCGACACCCGCGTAGTCGCCGGCTTCCGCGAGGTCTTCGAGCGCCGCCACCACGCCTGCCTGCCAGACCCGGCCGAGCAGTCCAAAACCCATCGGAACGACCGCCGCCCGGCTCTGGTCGCGAAAAGCCTCGAAGCTCGATGCATCGCGATGCCAGAAATGCCGCACGCGAAGCGCTTGCCGTTCCGAATCCGCCGCCCAGAATTGAGCCAGGTCCTGGTCCATGTAGGCGCAGAGGCTGCTGAGCAGCTGCGGCACCGCCTGCTCCCAGCTCACACCTCCCACCATCACGTGCCGGACTGCGACCAGGCAGTCGCGCATCCCGTCGAGTCGCTTGCGAACGGAGATGTCGCTCTCCTGCACCAGCAGCAGCGACTCACCAGGGGTATGCCCCGGCGCGGCACCGATCGCGATCGCGACAGGCACGCGAGTGCCGTCGCCTCGGACCTGGTTGAGCTCCGCCTCCCAGCGGACGATGTCGCCGCTGCGGAGCAGGGCAAGGGCCTCACCGAGGACCGCGCGGTCGCTCTCTGCCGTGACCGCCTCGAGCGGCAGCTGAAGGAGCTCCTCGCGGGGGCGGCCCAGGATCGTTCCCAGCCTCTCGTTCACCTGGAGCCACCTGCCTTCGCCGTCGACCAGCGCCAATCCGACCATCGCCGCCTCGAGCATCAGCCTCAGACGTTCTTCGCTGGCCGCGATCTCGTCCGTCTGCCGCTGGGACTGCGCCGCCGTCTCGCGGACCTGCCGGACGACCTCGGTGATTGCCACCGCGGCGACCATCAGCACGGCGGCCAGCAGGACGGCGGGAGCCATGTCGCCAATCAGACCGCCCCCGACCAGGGACGGTATGAGGATCGCGATCGCGGCGAGAACGGCTGTCGCGAGCGACTCCACCCGGCTGAGCTGGAGCGCGGTCAGCAGGATCACGATCAGGTAGAGCGGAAAGGCGAGCACGGGGCCCGCCCCGGCGGCGGCCTGGACGGCGAGGACCGCGGCGATGGCGAAAAAGGGCGTCGCTCGACGCACCAGGCTCACGGTCCACGACGGCTTTGGGGCTTTCCGTGGACGGGCGCCCAGCAACACCTCAGAAACCTCGCCCCCCCTGGCGGGATGGAAGGTGCGCAGGTGGCAAAGTGTACCTGCGGCCCTTTGCGGTTTAGCCGTCTTAAGGCCAACTGTCGGGATCCCGCCCACCCGCCGGAACATCCAGGGACCGTAGGGAGCGCGACACTTTAAGCTGAGCCCCCGGCCGTTGAAGTTGAACGCCCTGACCACGCCTCTGCAAGCCGACGGACTGAGCCGCCGCGTTTACCCGTTCCTCGGGCTCGCCATCGTCGGCCTCGTAAGCCTGCATGGCTATTCGGCGGTGATCGCCTCCCCCGTGCTCGCGGGGGCCGCCGTCGTCGGACTCATCCTCGTTCTCATACCGCTGGGCGCAGATCGACTCCCCCGCCCGTAACGGCATCCTGACCGCCCTGCCCGTGGTGGTCGGGTTTGGCATGGCCCTCTATCCCGTGTGGGGGATGTCGGGGTTCGGCCTTGGCATCTCGATCGTGCTGACAGCACTCGCGAGCGCCCTGGTGCTGCTGCCCTGGGAGCGCATCCCGAGATACCTCCACGCCGTGTCGCCGATCGGCGGTCTTGCGATCGCTTTCGCGCTCGAGGTCCAGTTCGGCCTGAGCATCGTCCGCGCATTCCCGTTCGTACTTCTTCCTTTGATCTTCCTCGCGCTCTACTACACGTCCGTCGAGTTCGCGGTCGGGGCGGCGCTCGCGGTGGCCGACCTCGTCCTGGTGACTCTGGTCAATCCAGCCGCCGGCGACCCCGCGGCAGCCTCGCTCGAGGCGCTGCTGCTGATCGCCTTCGGAATCCTGGTCCGGCGCGTCGTCATCCAGCTCGAGCAGAACCGCTCCGTCGCCGCGGACGCTGAGTTGGCCAAATCGGAGCTGCTCGCGGACCTTTCACAGCGCAACCAGGAGCTGCAGGAGCTGACGCGACTCAAATCCGAGTTCCTCGCCACGATGAGCCACGAGATCCGCACGCCGATGAATGGAGTGATAGGCATGACGGGGCTCCTGCTCGACACTGAGCTGTCGCCTGAGCAGCACGAGTACGTGGAGACGGTTCGCACCTCGGGTGACGCGTTGCTGGAGATCATCAACGACATCCTCGATTTCTCGAAGATCGAGGCT
>Ga0066793_10000501_pt1 | contig 15551 bp, 18 predicted proteins | sample PersoiDNA2013189_FD_83876 | JGI IMG/M metagenome (GOLD analysis project Ga0066793, IMG submission 83876) | Permafrost soil microbial communities from the Arctic, to analyse light accelerated degradation of dissolved organic matter (DOM) -... | ecosystem: Environmental > Terrestrial > Soil >... | reverse complement strand
GGACGTGCCCCGAGGACCTGCGGCTGATCCCGACCGACAGGCTCCGCGTCGGCCAGATCCTGCTGAATCTCATGGGCAACGCGGTCAAGTTCACAGAGCACGGGTGCATCAGCGCGACCGTGTCGCAGGACGGCTCGGGCGTGGCGATCACCGTGGAGGACTCGGGGTGCGGCATCGCCGCCGAGGACCTGGAGCGTATCTTCGACGACTTCTACCAGGTCTCCCCGCACATCAGTGCCAAGAGCGAGGGCACGGGCCTCGGGCTCGCGGTGTCCCGGCGCCTTGCTGAATCTATCGGGGCTCGGATCGAGGTCACGAGCGAACCGGGACGCGGGTCGGTCTTCACACTGCGCATCCCCGAGCGGCCACGGGAGCGCGACCTGCCGGTCGGACAGTCGCGTATCGAGCTTTAGGGCGCAGGATCTGGCAGAGACCAGCCGACGCGCGGCAGGGTGGGACCTGCAGGAAGGAGGGGGACGTGGGGTTCTTGAACGCTTGCTTGGCCAGCGCGGCACGGGAAGCAGAGGCGTGCCCAGCGGGCCGGCGGACATGGCGGAAGCGAAGCTTGCCCTGGTGCGACATCTTGGAGAGTGCCGCCCTTGGCGTCCACGTCGAGGAACTGACAGAAGTCGTGAGGGCGCTCAAGCAACTGCCACCGAGTTCCGGCACGGTGGCGCTCTTGAAGCGCATCATTGACGAAACGGACCAGCTGCAGCGCGCGGCCGCGCAATAGGGCAGGGCTTCTGGGCTGAGCCGAAGCCGAACAACGGCATCCAGCAGACTTGCTTCGCTCGGAGCTCATGCGCGGACATTCGACGGACGCTCTGGAACCCGAAGGGGGTTCCAGTGAGGAGGTGCTCATGACCTTTCTGCGCAGACTCTTCGGAGTTGGATCGAGCGGTCGGGAGGATCGACCGAACAAGCCGGCGTCGCCGATCGACCTCGGAGAGATCGGAGTTCTGTTCGACATCGATGGCCTCGGAGGGGGTTTCTACAGGTATTCGGCGTTCAAAGTGCTGTTCAAGTGTCTCGATCCGAAGCGCCTGGCGGGCTGTACGCTTCTTGACGGAGACACATCAGAGACCCTGGCTGGTCATGCCAGAACGTACTGCGTAGCCTTTCAGGGTGTTGACTCGGCACAGGCCGGCTATATTCGCGAAGCTCTCGGCGACTGTCACGAAGAGGGCCTGCTCCCAACGAGGAGCCGCTTTGTTGAAGGCGCGGTGACCGGACGCCACCACCTCGTGGTTGCAGGCCGGGTCGACGGAGAGGGTCGGCTCGTTGTTCGAAAGGAGGAGGGCATCGGCCAGGGGTGGGTCGAGGGCACCCACTGGACAGTAGTGAATCAATAGTGCGGAGGAGGCATCATGGCGACATTCGAGAAGGACATCGTCAAGGGCTATGGCTCGCTCGACAAGTTCGCCCAGGAGGACGGCTGCTTGAAGATCTACGAGAGCGACTCGAACTATCACGTCGTCCGCAAACCCGCGGACGAGCAAGCCATACTCAACAGCCCGTACGTGAAGAATCCGCGGTTGGTCTGGTCCAAGTAGCCGCTGAGCGGCTGCAGCATCCGGCTCTTCGAACAGGAGGAGACAATGGGTATTCTGGATGGTCTGTTCAGAAAGAAACGGGCGGAGGACACGAATAGCAATCCCACGCCCAAGCAGGAAGACCACAGCGTTCGTGAATCAATGCTTCGCGAAGAGAAAGCCGGGATGGCAATAGTCGACTTCGACGAAGCAACGAAAGTGCTGACCGACCTCTATGAGAAATGGTTGACCGGGAAGGGAAGCACGGATTGGGATCTGGTAGGGGGATACAACTACATATCTGGCAAGAAGGATGCGTGCTTCTCGATCAATCAATACCTGAGCGGCAACAAGGATTACGACAGCAAGAGGATTCGCGACTTTGTCGGCTACCACAAGGGCTTTCCGGGAGATGCTTTTCACCAGGGAAGCCTGGAAGTCATCGAATGGGCATCGGCGCGTGTCATCACGGACCTCAAGCCGAGGTAGCACAAGTCGGGCCGTTGCGGGCCAGGTCCTCACTGCGCCTACACCTCGGCGACTGCGTCCCACTTCAGGCGCTCGACGTCGAGAGGCGTCTTCTTCTCGGCTGGATAGCCGAGCGAGACGATGCACTCCACGCGCGTGTGCTCGGGCAGACCGAGGGCGGCGGCGACGTACCCCTCCGCGCTCGAGTCGTCGTCGTGCGGCCGCATCCGAATCTGGATCCAGCAGGAGCCGAGGCCGAGGCTCGCGGCCGTGAGCTGCAGGATCGTCGCGGCGATCGAGCAGTCCTCGACCCAGGCGTCGGATGCGCCCTCGTCGGCGCACACAGCGACGCCGAGGGCCGCGTCGGCGAGGAACCCGGCGTACCGCGGCTTCGCCCGCGACGACTCCGCCAGCCTGACGGTACGCTTCGCCGATGGTGCGACCGGCACGATCTTCGTCAGCGCCGTAGCCGGCCTTGGAGACCTCGGACAGGAGCATCGCGTCGTCCTCTACGGGGAGAATGGCACGCTGGAGGCCTACGCCGACGCCTCCACGCAGACCGTGCGCGGGCTTCGCAACGGGGAATCCGAGTTTCGAACCCTTCCCGTCCCTGAGAGCATCCTGCTCGGGATCGACCAGAAGGCTTCCTTGTGGAAGGAGCAGTTCGCACGGTTGTTCACCGAGCAATCAGTCGGCACACGTCTCTTCATCGACGGGATCGTCGACGACAGACCGGTGTCCCCAGGCTTCTACGATGGCATGAGGGTGCAGGCCGTGCTCGAGGCCGCGTTCGAGGCTGATCGCAGCGGCTGCTGGGCCACGGTGCGGTGAGTTCCTCCACGATGGCTCACCGTGATGCCGGGCGCCGCTCTACCGGAGGCGGTAGATGTGGAACCTGCCCGCCTGGCCCACGAGCGTGTAGTCGGCCATGATACGCGCGAGCATCGGGTCCACTGCCGGCGCCTTTGCGTAGCCCCCCTCGTGCCTTACGTCGACATCGTCCACGAAGGCGACCTGTGGCAGACCGCCGTGCCGTGCGTAGTAGGTGAGTGAGGCGCTGTCGGACCGCCTGGGGATGAGCCACGTGACGTTCGTGTAGGGACGCCCTCCGACAAGCATGTACACGGCGCGCTGACCGAGGAATACCACGGTCGAGTCGGGTGAGACGAACGTCTTCCCCGCGGTCACGAGCTCTTCGATCTGCAGCCGGCGCTCGTTCCCCATGGTGATGCCCGCGTACGGCCCGCTCGTGACCAACGTGCGGGGAGTGCCGATGGGAGCGTCACCGAAGGCTGTCGCGAACAGTATGAGCAGCGCGGTGAGCAGCACCGCAGCCGTCCCCGCCATCGTGGCTGCCCGTCCACCGAGTTCCGTGATAGCCGCGGCCCAGCAGGCGAGCAGGACGAAGGCGAGGGGCGCGAGACCGACGATCGCCATTCCGCGGGTCCACGATGAACTCGTCACCAACGCGACGATCACCGTCCCGACGATCGAGGATGGCAGTGCCAGGAGGGTGAGCCGCAGGCGGGCCGTCGCTCGCGTGCGGACGGCATGCATGAGCGCGGGCGCGGCGGTGCCCGCGACGCAGATGAGGAGCCATGCCGAGGACGATGTCCCGAAATGGAGCCCCGGCGCACCCTTTGCGATCAGGACCAGCCCGGGGACTGCCGCCGCGATGGGGATGGCTGCCAGACACCAGGCGCGGACCCCGGAGCGAACGACAGGCAGGCACGCGATGAGTGCGAGCGCCCACATCGGCAGGAGCAGCGGGTCGAGGAGCGCGAGCGCACTGCTGGAAAGCACATAGGCGAGGTGGGCAAGGGGAGACGAGAGCGAACCCACGACGCTCGAGGTGTAGGCCAGCGCCGTCCGTATGTCGTCCAAGGAGGCGGAGGTGAGGATGTATGCGGCCGTGGGCGCGGCGACCGCCAGCCCACCGGCGATGGCCGCCGCGGTATGGCGTGTACTGCGAGCCAGCAGTGCGAATGTCAGCAGCAGGGTCAGCGCACCGAACGCCAGAGGCGGATAGGCGACCGAGCCGAGTGCCGCCGCGGCCCCGCCGAGCGCGCAGAGCCAGAGGCGGTCATCGCGAAGTGCGGCGAAGCAGCAGGCGATCGCGAGCGTGAAGGCGAGGACCGCGATCGTGTTGTAGCTCGGCGCGAGCAGGTTGTAGGCGGGCGCAAGCAGCACGACGGCCAAGGCGAGCCCCGCGGCAGGGGACGTGAATGTCGGGCGCACGAGGCGCGAGACGATGGCCACGACCCCCGTGGCCACGACCACATACAGGAGCCGGGTCGCGAGAACGAGGCCGGAGAGGCCGAACAGTGCCATCCACGCCTTCACGAAGGGGACTACCGGGACCTGGCCCAGTGCCTGCAACGACATCTCGTCGACAAACAGACGGGCGCCCTGTGCGAGGCGTACGGCGCTGGTCACGTAGTAGGTATCGTCGTAGAACGATGCTCCGAGACTTGCTCGGTACGCCGCCAGCGCGACGACAACGAACGCGACTGAGAGTGTGCCGGCAGTGAGCCGACGTGACACGGCAGGTGTCTGCATATGGCTAGGATAACCTCATAGCCACAGAGGGCCTTGACAGCCCCGCGGCTCAGGTTCGCGGCAATCACCCAAGTGGATCCTTGGTCCCAAGCTCGTCCACGATGGCCCACCATGAACACAAGGCCCGCCACCTGCGGAAACGCAGGGAGGCGGATTTCTTGTTTCCAGGCGACCGTACTCGCATACACCAACCTGTACACCATCATCCACGGGGACACGGAGTGGGGTTGACGCGGTTGCGGAGCGTCGGGAGTCCGCTCGCGACAGGGGGCTTGCCTTGGTGCCGCCCCGCTACCAGAACATGAACGAACGGCCGTCCAATCGGGCGGCCGTTCTGTGTGTGGCGCTGTCGGTCGTCCGACGCAGTGTCGGGATCGCGGGAATGCGGGCCGTACGCCGCCGTCCTTGCTACCCACGAGGGCGGGGGTCACTACGCGACGGGGATAAGCTTCCGTTCGAGCTCGGGGAACGCGCGCAGCACCATGTCGACCAACCGATCAGGTGATCGCGTGCCCGAGATCAGCATCACGCACGCCGGCGACCCGGAGACGCACCGATGCGACGCATCGCTGAGTCGAGTTGGTCGGACACAGGGTCGCCGTCGCGCTCCTTCAAGCCGGCGTCCAGGCCGGCGAGCGCACGATCTCGCCACTCTCTAGGCGGTAGATCTCGACGCCGAGCCGGGGCCTGCACCCGCGTGGGCGGATTCGAACGAGCCGTGTTCCGCCGGGTGCCAGTCCTGCGTGGCGACGACGAGGCTGAAGCGCGGGATGAGCGCGTTCGCCACGGGTACGACGCCGTCGCCGCCTGCCACGGGCAACGCGCCGAACGGCATGAAGTCGTTCTGGATGTCCACGAGAACGAGTGCTCTCACGGCGTGACACCTCCTTCGTTGTCGAGGCCGCGTGCCTTCAGGATGAGCCGTGTCCGGAGATCGTGGAGCGACTGTTCTACGCCCACGGGATAGCGGTGCGGGGTGAGGAACCGTTTCACGCTCGGGTCGAGCATCGCGAGCTGCTCCGCGGTGCGGGCACGGGAAGCCTCGATCGTCGGCAACCCGCCCGTGAGGGCACCGCCTCGCAGAACCGGCGCGAGGAGGTCATCCGCGGGGTCGCCACAGAACGACTTGCGCCTCGTCGAGTCTTCCGGATCGACCATCACGCACTCCCGGGGAGGGTTGGCGAGCTCGTTGTAGAGCATGTCGCCGTCGAAGGAGCCGTCACGCACGAACCGGCGCACCTGCAGTAGGCCCGGCGTCGTCACCTTGGCGGTCTGCTCGGACACCTTGATGCGCGGCTCCCACTCGCCGCCCGGGCGCCGTACCGCGGAGAGCTTGTAGACACCGCCGAGCGAACCCTCGCCGTCGGCCGTGGCCAAGCGCGTGCCGACCCCCCAGACGTCGATCGCGGCGCTCTGGTCCTTGAGGCTCTCGATGAGGTACTCGTCGAGTTCGTTGCTCGCGTAGATTCTCACGTCGGGAAGCCCGCCCTCGTCCAGGATCTCACGCGCGCGCCGCGAGAGCCACGCCAGGTCCCCCGAGTCGATCCGGATGCCGATCATCCGGTGGCCGCGCTCGGCCAGCCACCGGCCGGCCGTGACGGCGTTACGGACGCCGTCGAGCGTGTCGTATGTGTCGACCAGGAACGTCGCGTTGTTCGGCAGGGCTTCCGCGTAGGCCATGAACGCCTCTAGCTCGGTGTCGAACGCCATCACCCAACTGTGCCCGTGCGTGCCGCCGACCGGGATGCCGTAGCGCTGCCCGGCGAGCACGTTGCTCGTCCCGGCGCACCCGCCGACATACGCCGCCCGGCTTGCCGAGAGGCCGCCGTCCGGCCCCTGAGCGCGGCGGAGTCCGAACTCGAGCACCGGGTCTCCCGCCGCCGCCAGACACACGCGGGCAGCCTTCGTCGCGACGAGGGTCTGGAAGTTGATGATGTTGAGCAGCGCCGTTTCGATCACCTGGCACTGCACGATCGGCCCGGTGACCCGAACGAGTGGTTCCCGCGGGAAGACGACGGTCCCCTCGGGCACCGCGTCGACATCGCACGTGAACCGGAACCCCTTCAGCCAGCCGAGGAACTCTCCGGCGAAGAGCGGACGGCCGTCATTGCCGGTAAGCGTGCGAAGATACGCGATGTCGTCGTCGGTGAATCGTAGGCCGAGGAGGTAGTCGACCGCCTGCTCGAGCCCGCACGCGACGGCGTAGCCGCCATCGAACGGGTTGCGCCGGAACGAGGCGTTGAAGCAGGCGTCGAGTTCCGCGGTGCCGGACCGCCAGTACGCGTTCGCCATCGTGAGCTGATAGAGATCGGTCAGCAGGGCGGGAGTATGCGGTCGCGCTTCTGGCGCCATGGGTTCCTCCGTCGGCCGATTGTCACAACGGTACCCCGAACCGCCGCGACTCGCACGTCTCGCGAGGGGCACGAAGGTCTCGCGACCGTCTCCTGAGGCTCCGACCCTGTTCCACGATATCGCGTGAGCGTGAGGGCAGTTGGGCGATGCCTGGCGAGTCCGGACCCCTTCGAGCGGCGGTGCGGCACTGCCTCAGCAGCATACGGTCCCTGCTCGGTGTCGAGGACCGGAACGGGCGCCTGCGGATCGGCAGCCGGGTCGAGTTCGTCGACGCATTTCCGGTGGGGATCGACTACGACCGCTACGTTCGCGGCGTCGAGTCACGAGCCGCGAAACAGCCGACGTCGCGCTCGTGACGCCTCTGCGCGACGGCATGAACCTCATCGCCAAGGAGTACGTCGCGCACTCCGACAAGCCCGGCGTCTGGTGAAGATCTCGACATGAGCAGTATCTTCGACTCCTTCGCCAGCGTCGACCGGGAGGGGCCGACTCGAATACCTCCCTTTGTGAGGCATCGAATCGGTTTCGAGTACATTCTTTCTGAGTCAACGCGTACATTCCTGGTGAGGCGACTCGCCCCCTTCCGTTGTGACACCCGATGCCATACACTGAAATTTGGGTGGCATTCGTGGACTAGCGAGACTGTCATCGCCGTTTCCGTTGTGGTCGGAAAGGAGCCCCTATGAGCGTCATCGTCGTCGCTACCATCTACCCCGCGCCCGAGCACCGTGCGGAGGTCGTCGCCGCGTTGGAGTCCATCATCGCCCGCGTCCACGCCGAGGACGAGGGCTGCGAGCTGTACGCCCTGCACGAGGGTGAAGATCGGCTTGTCATGATCGAGAAGTGGAGCAGCCCTGACACACTGACCGCGCACGGGAAGGGCGACGCTTTCGCGGAGTTGAGCAAGCAGCTGGACGGCAAACTGACCCGCGACCTCGACGTCCAGGTGCTGCAGCCGCATCCGGCGGGTGCCGAGCAACAAGGACAGCTCTGAACGGCGATGGCCTTCTAGGGTACCCACGCATCGCTGTTTCTTCGATGAGCTCCGACCCGTTATTTCGAACGCTGTTCACTTTCGTGCTGACGATACGGGGGACGAGTCTTGGTTCTGGCATCGCGTCTGACGACGCGAGTGGGGCGTGTCTAGAGAGACTTGCTGATGCTACGCCGGACGGCGCCGCGGCGCCTCTGTTGGCGGGATGCCTTGAGATCCCGCTCGGCAGCCTTCAGTAGCTGCTCGCGTACCGCCGGGTTGTTGAGATCCGCGTAGGACCGTCACCGGGCATCAGTCGCTTACCTTCGTGACCAGGCCGCCGGCGCCCGTCAGCGTCGCCAGCGCCGGCGCCGAGACCGAGTGCGCCGCATCTAGGAACTCAATCGGGGGTGTCCCGACCGCCTGCCGCCGTGCCTCTTCTCGTCCTGCTGCATCGTCACGAAGGATCTATGCGAACTGCACTGGCCAATGTCTCCCAGCGTGGTGCTAGACTTTGCAGCGACCGGCCTTAGAGGGAGAAGGGGTTGATGCGCATGAGGAAGACACGTACGTTGGTCGCGCTGATCGCGGCCGGCGTGCTTGTGGTCGCGTTGATGGGCGGCTGCACGAGCACGCCAACGACCACCCCGGCGGGTGGTGGCGGTGGTGCCAAGGGTTCGGTCATCAAGATCGGAGTCGAGACCGGCCTGACCGGGCCGCTGCCCGACTACGGGTACACGGCGGCTGAGGCCGCGAAGCTCGCGGCCAAGGACCTGAACGCCAAGGGCGTCACGATCGGCGGCAAGAAGTACACGATCCAAGTCGTCGTCAAGGACGACAAGGCCGACCCGGCCGAGGCCCCCGTCGTGGCCCAGGGCCTCATCGACGAGGGTGTCGCAGGCGTCATCGGCCCGTTGACCTCCGGCGCCACGAACGCCGCGGGCCCGATCTACAACAAGGCGACGATGCCGCTCATCACGGCCTCCGCCACCCAAGCGAAACTCGGGTTGAACGGCTGGAAGAACTTCTTCCGCGACTGCGTCTCGGACAACATCCAGGGCAAGGCGCTGGCCGACTGGGTCAAGGAGCTCGGGTTCAAGAAGGTCGTCATCATGGACGACAGCAGCGACTACTCCGTGGGCCTGTCGGACGTCATCCTCAAGAACATGGCGGGTACGCAGACGCTGAAGCAGTCCGTCAAGGACACCGACACGAACTTCTCGGCTCAGATCGCCAATATCAAGAACTTCGGCGCGGACGCCGTCGTCTTTACCGGCTATCACAAGCAGGCGGCCCTTCTGCGCAAGCAGATGGTCGAGGCCGGTCTCGGCAAGGTGCAGGAGTTCGGCGGTGACGGCGTCAAGTCGTCCGAGTTCGCCAAGGAGGCCGGCAGCCCCGAGAACGCCAAGGGCGTGCTCGTCACCCTCGGCGCCTTCGGCACGTCGGACCCGGCGCAGCTTTCCGGCTACGCCAAGTTCAAGACCGACTACAAGGCTCAGACCGGCAAGGACCCGGGCACGTACTCCGAGGGCAACTACGACGCCCTCGGCGCGCTCGTCGCCGCGATGGAGAAGGCGGGGTCCACGGACCACGGCGCCGTCATCAAGGCGCTCGGCGAGATCGAGTACTCGGGAATCATGGGCACCTTCGGGTTCGACCCGAACACGGGCGAGATGGTCGGCAAGGGCGCTTCCGCCAGCGTCAAGACCATCTTCCGTTACAAGAACGACGGCAAGGACTTCGTCGTTACCGCGAAGTAGCGGGTGATTTGAACGGGACAAGTACTCCCCGAGACCGGAGTGACCGGGGGAGGCGCAGGGGAGACTCTGCGCCCCCTCTGTGTGCGACGCTTAGTGAACGTCCGGCTTCCGGGCGCGAGACCCTTCTGCTAGTGTCGTCTCGCGCTACCCCACGAAACGCCCCCCAGTCCGCGGGAGCTGATTGATGAGTTTCGACCAGGTGTTCAGCTTGACGGTGAGCGGCATCACCGTCGGGATGATCTACGCGTTGATCGCTTTGGGTTACACGATGGTCTACGGCGTGCTCGAGTTCATCAACTTCGCCCACGGCGACGTCTTCACGTTCGGAGGGTTCGTCGCGGCGACCATCCTGATCCGTGCCGGCCTGAGCGACTCGTCGCCGCTGCCCGTGCGCTTGTTGTGGCTTCTCGGCGCGATCGTGCTGGCCGTGCTGATCACCGTGGCGCTCGGGCTGAGCATCGAGCGGATAGCCTATCGCCCGCTGCGCGGCCGCTCTAGGATCATCCCGCTGCTGTCGGCGATCGGCGTGTCCATCATCCTCGAGAACATGATGATCCTGGTCTTCGGGCCCGAGTCGATCATCGTGCCGCAGGCGGTCATACCGATGCAGTTCGTCACGATCTTCGGCTCGCGGATCCGCGTGCTGGCGCTCATCATCATCGGCGTGTCGATCGTGCTCATGCTGGTCCTGACGTACATCGTGCGCTCGACACGGGTCGGAAAGGCCATGCGTGCGACCTCCCAGGACATGGAGGCCGCGGAGATGATGGGCATCGAGACGAACCGCACGATCGCGTTCACGTTCGCGGTCGGCTCGGCGCTCGCGGCGATCGGCGGACTGCTCGTCGCGATGTTCTACGGCTCGCTCACGTGGGACTCAGGGTTCATCTACGGCCTCAAGGCGTTCACCGCGGCCGTCCTCGGCGGCATCGGCAGCATCCCCGGCGCCGTCATCGGCTCGCTCATCCTCGGGCTGGCCGAGAACTACGGCGTCGGCCTCAACCTCGGCCTGCTGGCGTGGTTCTTCGTCGTGGGCCTGGTCGGCGGGCTCTACATCCAGTTCGTGCGCGCGCCGCAGCAGCGGCTCAAGCACGTGCGTGAGGAGGAGCGCACTCCGGCCTACGAGCGGAACCTCGTGCGGCAGTACCGCCTGGCGCCGTACTACGCGATACGCACGATGCTGGGGCCCCGAACCGACGCGCTCGTGGCCGTCTCGGCGCGGCACGCGCTGCGCATCATGCTCGGCAACGTCTTCCTCGCGGTGGCCGCGGCCGTGTTCTTCCTCAACGGCAACTACCAGATCGACCCCGAGTGGCAGAACGTGATCGTGTTCGTCGTGCTGATGATCGTCCTGCTGTTCCGCCCCGCCGGGATCCTTGGCGAGCACGTCCCGGAGAAGGTGTGATGGCGAAGGCAACCAACGGCGGCACGGGAGCTCGCCGCGGCCGGATCGCTCGCGCTCTGGGGCGCGTCCCCAGGTGGGTGTACCTGCTGGGCGCGCTCGTGCTCGCGCTCGCGTTCCCGATGCTCAACACGAGCGGCCTGATGGGGACGATCTGGATCCGGGTCGGGATCCGCTCGCTCACGTTCGTGCTGCTCGCGCTGGGCCTCAACGTCGTCATGGGCGAGACGGGCCTGCTGAATCTCGGCTACATCGCGTTCTTCGCAGTCGGCGCGTACACTACGGCCATCCTGTCGTCGCCGCCGCTCGGCTACCACTGGCCCTTCTGGTCGCTGCTGCTGCTCAGCACGGTCGCCGCGATGGCGTTCGGGTTTCTCGTCGGACTCCCGACGCTGCGGCTGAGAGGCGACTACCTCGCGATCGTCACGCTCGCGTTCGGCGAGATAGTGCGCACCGTGTTCCTCAACTGGCGCAGCGTCACGAACGGCCCCGGCGGCGTCCCCGGGATCTATCCGCCCGTCATCTTCGGCTGGGTGGTCGACAAGCCGGTCGAGTTCTACTACCTGGTGCTGATCTTCGTGGCGATCGTGATGGTGCTGCTCACGAATGTGAAGAACTCGCGCATCGGGCGCGGATGGAACGCGCTACGCGAGGACGAGATCGCGGCCGTGCACTCCGGCATCGATGCGACGAGGATGAAGGTCCTCGCGATCACGATGAGCGCGGGCGTCGCGGGACTCGCCGGCTGCCTGTTCGCGTACTACCAGCAGTTCATCAACCCGACGTACTTCGTCTTTCTGCAGTCCGTGATCGTGGTCTGCATGGTTGCGCTGGGCGGTATGGGCTCGATCCCGGGCGCGGTTCTCGGCGCGATCGTGCTCGACTCGCTGCCCGAGATCATCCGGTCGCTGTTCAGCGACTGGCTGCCCGGGTGGTTCGGCCCGAATGTGCTCGCTACATGGCCGGACTGGCTGCGGACGTTCTTCACCGACTTCGATCGCTACCGCATGCTGCTGTTCGGCATCATCGTCGTGCTGGTCGTCATCTTCCGGCCCGAGGGCCTGCTGCCCGACGCGATGTGGCGGCGCGAGACGCACGAGGAGGACCCGCGTGAGCAGGAGCGGACCCGCCAGGGGCTCTTCGACGTCGAAGAGGGCACTCAGGATCTGGAGGCATGACGATGGCGCCGGTTCTCGAGCTTGCAGGAGTCACGAAGTCCTTCGGCGGCCTGAAGGCGGTCAACGACATGTCGCTCTCCATCGAGAGCGGCGAGATCGTGAGCATCATCGGCCCGAACGGCAGCGGCAAGACGACGCTGTTCAACCTCGTCACCGGCCTGTACGAGCCGGACTCGGGCGACGTGCTGCTGCACGGCGAGAGCATCGCGGGACTGCGGCCCGACCAGATCCAGGCGAAGGGCGTGTCTCGTACGTTCCAGATGGTCCGGCTCTTCTCGAACATGACGGTGCTCGAGAACGTGCTGGTGGGCATGCACAGCTGCACGAAGACCCGCTTTTTCGGCGCGATGTTCCGCATGCCGTGGGTGGCGCGCGAGGAGCGCGAAGCCGCGGCGAAGGCGCAGGAGATCCTCGCCTTCTTCCCGGGCCGCTTCTCAGGCCCGCGGCAGAGTCAGCCTGCCGCGTCGCTCTCGTACGCGAACCGCCGGCGTCTCGAGATCGCCCGCGCGCTCGCGAGCGAGCCGAAGATCCTGCTGCTCGACGAGCCGGTCGCCGGTATGAACCCCGCCGAGTCCCTCGAGGTCATGCAGCAGATCAAGGACATACGGGATCGCGGCTACACGATCCTCATGATCGAGCACGACATGAAGGTGGTGCTCGGTGCGTCCGACCGTCTCATCGCCATGGACCGCGGCGTGAAGATCGCCGAGGGCGACCCGGAAGCTGTCGCGAACGACTCGGCCGTTGTGGAGGCATATCTTGGAAAGCGCGGCGAAGCCGCTTCTTGAGTTTCGGCAGGTCCGCACTCGCTACGGGCGGATCGAGATCCTCAAGGGCGTCGATTACACCATAGGCGAGGGCGAGATCGTCTGCCTGCTCGGCGGCAACGCGTCGGGCAAGTCGACGACGATGAAGACTATCCTCGGCATCGTGCGTCCGTTCGCGGGCGAGGTCCTGCTGGACGGGGCGGTCATCAACAACATGCGCACGGCCGAGCGCATCAAGCGCGGCATCGCCACCGTGCCCGAGAACCGGCGCCTGTTCCCCCGCCTGACCGTGCTCGAGAACCTCGAGATGGGGGCGTACACGCGCACGGACAAGGAGGGCGTCAAGGCCGACCTCGAGGAAGTCTACCGGCTATTCCCCCGACTGTACGAGCGCAGGAACCAGCGCGCGGGCACGATGTCCGGCGGGGAGCAGCAGATGGCCGCGTTCGGCAGGGCGCTCATGTCGTCCCCGAGGCTGATCATCATGGACGAGCCGTCGATGGGCCTCGCGCCCGCGCTGGTCGACCAGAACTTCGAGATCATCAAGCGCATCAACGAGGAGCGTGGCGTCGCGATCTTCGTCGTCGAGCAGAACGCGCGTGCAGCGCTGTCGATCGCGGATCGGGGCTACGTGCTGCAGGGCGGCCGGGTCGTCATCAACGGCACCGCCCAGGAGCTGCTCGACAACGACGAGTTGCGGCGCGCCTACCTCGGCGAGATGTAGCTTCGCCTTCGTCCCTCCGCGGCAGTACTGCAGCCCGGGTCGCCGAGCAGGTGGCCGGGGCTGCAGTACTGCCGCTGCGCCCCTTCCATGGTTGTGGCGACTCTGGGCAGGGTATCTAACGCCCAGCGAACGACGTGATTCCCGGAGGTGCGTCATGGCTGCATGTAACCAGACCAAGGTCGGCGAAGTGTACGTCTGCGAGAAGTGCGGTTGGGAGATCGAGGTCAAGAAGACGTGCTCATGTGGCTGCAAGGAGGACGTCTCTTGTTGTGGCCAGTCGATGACGGTGAAGAAGGCCGCGGACGAGGACGACTGATCGCTGAACTGTGCTACGTCGCCGTCGCTTGTACTCTCTCGTGAAGCGCCTGAGTCGGACGCGACTTCGAGGAATGCCCTTCGTCGCGCCGGAATGGCATATCTGAGCGAGTCGCCTTCAAGCAGGACGGGGTTGCAGCGACCTCGTGACCCAAGACCGCATGGCGCTCTTGGTCTGAACAAGAGCAGACGGGAACCTGGCACGGCTCGCGCAATCCTGTGACCTCAACAGACCGGTTGATTGGGTCTCGCGCATCTGGATGTGCATGGCGTGGCGCAGCTCCAGAAGGAGCTCGACGACCTGAAGATCCAAGCAGCGCGTTCGTGGGACGTCGCGGACGATTCGTGGGACTCCACCCGCAAGGATCTCGAGTTCCAGTGGCAGGAATGGGAGGTCCGCGCGAAGCGGGCCTGGAGTGAGCTGTCCAAGTAAGCCCGCGCACGTGCGCCTCGGCGCTGAGTCTGAGGACGCATGAACGCTGCTCGCAGCATTGGATCCACAGACTGGGAACCAGGGGTGCGGCTAGGCTGAACATCCCGAGAGGAACGTCATGAAGAAGTCTCTTGGAGCCAAGACCATTCTGTATCCGACCCCCGTGCTGGTGATTGGCACCTACGGTGCCGATGGCCGAGCCAACGCCATGACCGCCGCGTGGGGCGGTATCGCATGCTCCAAGCCACCGTGCGTGTCGGTGTCTCTCCGCAGTGCCACGGCATCTCACGGCAACATCATGGACCGCAAGGCGTTCACCATCAGCCTGCCGAGTGAGGACAACGCGGCCCAGGCGGACTACTTCGGCCTAGTCTCGGGGCGAGACCACGACAAGTTCGAAGCCTTGGGTCTCACCGCTGTGCCGAGTGATCTGGTCGATGCTCCGTACATCGCCGAGTTCCCGCTCGTACTCGAGTGCTCGGTCGTCGGCGTGCACGAGCTCGGCCTGCACACTCAGTTCATCGGCGAGATACGGGACGTGAAAGTCGACGACGCGCTTCTCGGTGCCGACGGGCGGATAGACATCGGCCGTCTCCGGCCCATCCTCTTCGCGATGGATCCAGGGAGCTACTACGCTATCGGGCCACTCGTCGGGAAAGCGCACTCAATTGGCAAGGGTCTCGATGGAGCGTCGTGAGGTCGATGATCCCCCTCGAGAATCGTTTGGCGCTGGTTCATCGTGTTCGACTGCCTCAAGCGATCCAGCTCGTGTGAACGCGAACGCCGTGACACCATTAATGACACCATTACTCGCCGAGGGGCACTCAATGACACCAAAACTGGCCGAGAAACCGTACCGGCCGGCGGGCTTGGCCGAAGACAAAACTGCAGCTCAAGTGGCATAAGACCTGTTGGAGTCGAACTCCGAGCACTTCCTTGACGCGGAAGGGGTCGAGGGTTCGAATCCTACAGTGCCCACCATGAAATGGCAGGAGGCCCCGGCAGTTGCTGCCGGGGCCTCCTGCCATGCACGGCCGCGACGGCCGTCCTGCCCCGCAGGGCCAATCCCTACCTGAACGCTCATGTGT
>Ga0066793_10000498_pt1 | contig 15581 bp, 16 predicted proteins | sample PersoiDNA2013189_FD_83876 | JGI IMG/M metagenome (GOLD analysis project Ga0066793, IMG submission 83876) | Permafrost soil microbial communities from the Arctic, to analyse light accelerated degradation of dissolved organic matter (DOM) -... | ecosystem: Environmental > Terrestrial > Soil >... | reverse complement strand
GGTCCGGCCCCTAGAGTGTCGACCAGGAGGCAGCGCGCCTTGATCCCCCGCTACGCCCTCGAGCCGATGGCCAGCCTCTTCACCGACGAGGCGAGGTATGCGGCCTGGCTCGAGGTCGAGGTGCTGGCCGTCGAGGCGTGGGCGAAGCTGGCGGTCGTCCCCTCCGAGGACGCCGTCGCCGTCCGTGACCGGGCCGGGTTCGACGTCGCCGCCATCGAGGCGCGCGAGCAGGTCACCGACCATGACGTCGCGGCGTTCGTCGACGTCGTCCAGGAACGAGTCGGCGGTCGCGCCGGATCGTGGATCCACTACGGGCTCACGTCGAGCGACGTCGTCGACACGGCCTTATCGGTGACCCTGGTGCGGGCCGGTGACCTCCTGCTCGAGGCGGTCGACGCGTTGGAGGCGGTCGTCGCCCGGCGAGCTCGCGAGTTCCGTGACACCGCGATCGTCGGGCGGACCCACGGCATCCACGCCGAGCCGACCACGTTCGGAGCGAAGCTGGCGTTGTGGGCGCTCGCGCTGCGGCGGGACCGTCGCCGCCTCGAGCGAGCCCGCGACGGCATCGCGGTGGGGAAGCTGTCCGGTGCCGTCGGGACCTACTCGAACGTCGATCCCGAGGTCGAGGCGTTCGTGTGCGAGCGGCTCGGGTTGCATGCAGTGCCGGCCACGCAGGTCCTCGGCCGTGACCGGCACGCGGAGCTGCTGTACGCCTGCGCGTCGCTCGGCGCCACGATCGAGACGTGCGCGCTCGAGATCCGCCACCTACAGCGAACCGAGGTGGGGGAAGTCGCGGAGCCGTTCCGAACCGGAGCCCAGAAGGGCTCGAGCGCGATGCCACACAAGCGCAATCCGGTCAAGAGCGAGCAGCTGTGCGGGCTCGCTCGGGTGCTGCGCGGGTACGTGGTCGCGGGACTCGAAGACGTTGCGCTCTGGCACGAACGCGACATCTCCCACTCGTCGGTGGAGCGGATCGTGCTCCCCGACGCCTGCCAGCTCGCGTTCTACATGGCGGTCCGCCTGGGGACCGTGATCGACGGGCTCGAGGTCTACCCCGACCGCATGCGCGAGAACCTGCACGCCTCGCATGGACTGGTGTTCAGCCAAGCAGTGCTGCTCGCCCTGGTCGAAGCCGGTTGGACGCGCGACGACGCGTACCGGGCGGTGCAACGCGCCGCGGCGCGGTCATGGGAGGACCGGCGACCGTTCCTTGACGTCCTGCTCGAAGATCACGATGTCGTCGACGCGCTCGGCCCGGCTCGGCTCGAGGTCTGCTTCGACCTGGTCGGCGCGCTCGCTCACGCTGGGCGGAGCGTCGACGCGCTCGACGCGGCGGGGTCCCGATGACTGACGTCGCGTTGCCGCACCGATACACCGGGAAGGTCCGTGACCTGTACGAAGTCGGACCCGACCGCACCCTGATGGTCGCGTCCGATCGCATCTCGGTGTTCGACGTCGTGCTCGGCGACGAGATCCCCGACAAGGGCCGAGCGCTCACGGCGCTGTCGGCGTTCTGGTTCGAGCGGACCGCTTCGGTCGCGCCGAGCCATTTCGTCACCGCCGACCCTGCGGAGTTCCCGGACGGTGCCGGCCCGAAGGTGGCGGGGCGCGCCATGCTCGTCCGTTCCGCGGCGCCGATACGGCTCGAGTGCATCGCTCGGGGCTTCCTGTTCGGGTCCGCGTGGGATGAGTATGAGGCCGTGGGGACGGTCTGTGGCCGAACGCTTCCACGCGGGCTCCGACGCGCCGAGCGCCTCCCGGAGCCCATCTTCACCACGACGACGAAGGTCGAGCCCGGCGCCGGCCACGACGAGGCGCTCACCGACGCGGCCGCGGCGGCGCTCGTCGGTGACGTGGTCTTCGAGCGGTGCCGCGACTCGACGTTGGCGGTGTACCGCGTCGGTGCGGCCCGCGCCGAGGAACGCGGGCTGCTCCTCGCCGACACGAAGCTCGAGTTCGGCCTGGTCGACGACGAGGTTCTCGTGATCGACGAGATCATGACCTCGGACTCGTCCCGCTATTGGGACGCCGCCGAGTACGACGTCGGGATCTCGCCGCCGTCGTTCGACAAGCAGTTCGTCCGGGACTACTACCACGCGGTGGGGTGGGATCACCGCCCCCCAGCCCCGGCGCTGCCCGCCGACGTCGTGGCCGAGACCCGGGCCCGTTACGTCGCGGCGTACGAACGTCTGACCGACGCCAGCTTCAACGACTGGTACCGCGCCGTTCCCGGACAGTCCGACAGCGCGTCACGGGCGGACCGGTAGCATCGGCTCATGCGATACGAGGCGCGAGTCGAGGTGTCACACCTCCCCGGGATCCTCGATCCGCAAGGTGCGACCGTCGAACGCGCGCTCCCGGCACTCGGCTACGAGAACGTGAGCGCCGTCCGCATCGGCAAGTGCATCCGACTCACGGTCGACGCGCCGGATCTCGAAGCGGCCCGCAGCCAGGTCGAGGCGATGTGCGAGCAGCTGCTCGCCAACCCGGTGATCGAGGCGTACGAGATCGAGCTCACCGAGCTCGTCTCGGCCGGGTGAGCCGATGAGTGCCCGCGTCGCCATCGTGGTGTTCCCAGGCACGAACTGCGAGCTCGACGTCGCCCGAGCTGTGACCGGACTCGGCGGCGAGCCCGAGCTGGTGTTCCACACCGAGACGACCCTCGGGAACGCCGACGCCGTGGTCATCCCCGGAGGGTTCGCACACGGCGACTACCTCCGCACCGGGGCGCTGGCCCGGTTCTCGCCGGTTATGACCGCGGTGGCTGCGCATGCCGCGTCGGGCGGACCGGTGGTCGGGATCTGCAACGGCTTTCAGGTCCTCACCGAAGCTGCTCTGCTCCCCGGGGCTCTCCAGAAGAACGCCGGCCTCAAGTTCCGGTGCGAGACGGTGGCGTGTCGGGTGGAGAGCACCCGTTCGGTGCTGACCAGCCGGGCCCGGCCCGGTTCGGTCCTCCGGCTTCCGATCAACCATTTCGAGGGGGCGTACATCTGCGACCCGGGCACGCTCGAGCGGCTCCGCGCCGAGGACCGCATCGTGTTGCGCTACGTCGAGAACCCCAACGGGAGTCTCGACGACATCGCCGGTGTCACGAACGCCGCCGGCAACGTCGTCGGGCTCATGCCCCATCCGGAGCGCGCCTCCGACCCGCTCTTGGGCTCCGCCGATGGCGTCGTGCTGCTGGAGTCGCTGCTCGTCGCGGCCGGCGAGCGAGCCGTCGCCGCCTGACGCCGGACCTGACCGAGGGTGCTCAGCTCCCTCGGCTGATTCCGGCTCGGGTGAGGACCTCGCTGCTGATTCCCATCTCCCGCCACGTCGCGTAGGTGATGCCTTTGCGCTCGGCGTACGCCTTCGCGACCTTGGCGAAGTCCGCCTCGAGCGCGGCGAGATCCGCCGCCGGCCCGGCCTTCTTCTCGAGCTCGGACTCGAGGTCGCGACGCTCCTGGATCAGCTGGAGTCGCCGCAGCGACGTTGCCGCGCCGAGCTCCGCGGTGATGGCGGTCAGCCGTTGTCGGATCGACTCCGCGGTGCGCTGTCGGCCGCGGCGTGGTCGATGCTCAGCCAGGGCGTCCAAGTAGGCCTTCACGGCGCGGCCCTCGGTCCGGCCCGCGGCCATGGCCTCTTTGTGCTCGGTCGTCAGCTGTTTCGGTGCCATTTGCCATCCTCGGAGAGACTCATTTCCCCTATTCTGTCACTTGGCATTTGTGTAAATCGAGCCGCCGGTAGGCTCCGAAGGTGGCCGTGAGCACCGAGCCTCTGCACCGGACGCTTGGCCTCAGCGACGACGAGCTGGTCGCCATCACCGACCTGCTGGGCCGCCCTCCTTCGGATCTCGAACTGGCGATGTATGCCGTCATGTGGTCCGAGCACTGCTCGTACAAGTCGTCGAAGCTGCATCTCGGTCGCTTCCCGACCCGGGCCCCGTGGGTGCTCGTCGGCCCGGGTGAAGGCGCCGGCGTCATCGATGTCGGGGACGGGCTCGGGGTCGCGTTGCGGATCGAGAGTCACAACCATCCGTCGGCGGTGGAGCCGTACCAGGGTGCGGCGACCGGCGTCGGCGGCATCATCCGGGACGTCTTCTCCATGGGTGCACGCCCGATCGCGTTGATGGACCCGCTGCGCTTCGGTCCGCTCGACGATGTCCGGACCCGGTATCTGTTCGAGAGTGTCGTGTCCGGGATCAGCGGTTACGGCAACGCGGTTGGTGTCCCGACGGTCGGCGGGGAAGCAGTCTTCGACGAGTGCTACCGCGACAACCCGCTCGTCAACGTCTTGTGTCTCGGCCTGGTGTCTCAGGACCGAATGGTCCTGGCCCGCGCCGGTGACGCGGGGAACCTCGCGGTGTTGATGGGGGCGTCGACGGGACGCGACGGGATCGGCGGCGCCAGCGTGCTCGCGTCGGCGGGCTTCGACGAGAGTTCCGACAGCAAACGACCCTCGGTGCAGGTCGGCGACCCGTTCGAGGAGAAGCGTCTCATTGAGGCGTGCCTCGAGCTGCTCGACGCCGGGCTGGCCGTCGGCGTCCAGGATCTCGGCGCCGGGGGTCTGTCGTGCGCGGCGTCGGAGACCGCGGCGAGCAGCGGTGTCGGAATGGATGTCGATGTGGCGCGGGTCGCGCGCCGGGAGCCCGAGATGACTCCGGTCGAGGTCATGACGTCAGAGAGTCAGGAGCGGATGCTCGCGATCGTCGAACCGGCGCGGCTCGACGAGGTGTTCCGGCTGTGTTCCCGCTGGGACGTCCGCGCCACGGTCGTTGGACGGGTCACGGACACCGAACGGTTCCGGGTCTACGACGGCGCCTTCGACGACGACGATCGCCCCGCACCGGCTCTCGCCGACGTTCCGATCGCCAGCCTTGGCGACGGCCCGGTCTACGCGCGGCCGGTCGAGCGGCCCGCGGCTCAGGACGCGCTCGTCGCCGCCGATCCCTGGCCCACCCTCGCCGCCTTGTTCCCGGGCGGCGTCGATCTCGGCGCGGAGTTCCTGGCGCTGCTCGCCACGCCCACGATCGCCGACAAGTCGTGGGTGTGGCGCCAATACGACCACCAGCTCTTCCTCAACACCGTGGTGGGCCCCGGCGGCGACGCCAGCGTGCTGCGACTCCCTGGCACGGGGCGGGGCCTGGCGCTCTCGACCGACGGCAAGGCGGCGTTCTGTCGGCTCGACCCCAAGACCGGCGGTCGCCTCGCGGTGCTCGAGGCCGCCCGCAACGTTGCGTGCGCGGGCGCCGAGCCGCGGGCGCTCGTGAACTGTCTCAACTTCGGCAACCCCGAGCATCCCGACGTGATGTGGCAGTTCCAGCAGACCGTCGAGGGCATCAGCGAGGCGTGTGGCGCGCTGACGATCCCGGTGATCGGCGGGAACGTGAGCTTCTACAACGAGTCGCGGGGTGCTGACATCGACCCGACCCCGATCGTCGGGGTGCTCGGCGTTATCGACCGGCTCGACTCGGTCCCGCCGCCGCCGTCCTTCGCTCCGGGCCAACGGATCGTGCTCCTCGGTGAGACGCGCGTCGAGCTCGGTGGCTCCGAGTGGGCGGCGCGGCACGGTCTCCGCGGCGGTGCCGCCCCGGTGGCCGACCTCGCCGCCGGTCCCCGGTTGCACGAACTCGTCCGCGACCTGGTGGTCGAGCGGCGGGTGCGGGGGGTGCACGACTGCGCCGATGGTGGCGTGGCGGTGACGCTCGCCGAGATGGCGATCGCCGGTGGCTGCGGCTTCCGGGTCACACCGGAGGCCGATGTGGCGGCGGCGGCCTGGTGCTTCGCCGAGTCCGCGTCGCGGGTCGTCCTCGCGGTCGACCCCGCCGAGAGTCCAACGGTCATGCGACGAGCGAGTGAGGCGGGGGTTCCGGCAATCTCGCTCGGCGAGACCGGCGGTGCTCGACTGACGATCGACGCAGCGTTGGACGTCGTGTTGACCGACGCCGAACGGGCTTGGCGCGAGGCGCTGCCGCAGGCGCTCGGTGCGCCACCCGCTCCCTAGCTGGCGACCGGCCGGGTAGGGATCAGGGCGGGCCGACGACGTTGCGTTCCAGCCACGAGACGACCTGCGCCACCGACGCCTCGGCCGAACGATCGTGGGTCGGGACCCGCAGCTCGGGTGCGACCGGCTCTTCGTACTGATCTCGCCCTGGTCCCGCGTCGACGAAGATCTCCACGAAGCCCGGCACTTCGGCTCGGAGCCGGTCCCGGGCGGCGCGGCGCGGATCGTCGGAGGTGATGACCACAATCGCGCCGGTCGCGGTGAGCAGACGGGCGAGCCACCCGAGGGCGTCGATCGGCTCGTCGGAGGACAGGTGTCTGACCACGTCGGGCTCGTCGACGAGGGCGGCCCGAGCGCCCCGGCTGCGCAGCTCGTCGACGACGGCCACCCCGATCGTGGTCTTGCCCGAACCCGGGCGGCCCGTGAGCCAGACGCAGGCACCGGTGCGTTCCGCCACGCTCCCCCACGCTACGTGGCCCGCGCCGGGCCCAGGACGACGCGTGCCCCGTGGGATACTGGAATCGGAATGGACGCCCGCTCGACCGCTCCTAGCCTCGGCCACGCGTGTGGTGTGTTCGGGGTCTACGCGCCTGGTCAACCGGTCGCGCAGCTCACCTACCTCGGCCTCTACGCCCTGCAACATCGAGGGCAAGAGTCGGCCGGCATCGCGGTCAGCGACGGGGAGACCATCACCGTCGTCAAGGACATGGGGCTCGTGACCCAGGTGTTCGACGAGCGGCGTCTCGCCCCCCTCGACGGCCACCTTTCCATCGGTCACAACCGGTACTCGACGACCGGGTCGAGCACCTGGCGGAACGCTCAACCGGTCTACCGCTCGGTGGGCGACGACGCGGGGTTCGCGCTCGGGCATAACGGGAACTTGACCAACACCGCCGTGCTCGCTGAAGGGCTCGGGATGCTTCCGGGGCTGGCGGCGCCGGCATCAGAGGTCGACTCCACGACGGACTCGGCCCTCATCGCCGAGCTCATCGCGCACGAGTATCCGAAGACGCCCCGCTCCGACGGCCGTGATCTCGAGCCCGCCCTCGAGCGGGTGCTCCCGCGTCTTGAGGGCGGCTTCTCCCTCGTGCTCATGGACGACGCCCATCTGATCGGCGTTCGGGACCCGCACGGCTTCTGGCCGCTGGTCCTCGGTCGGGTCGAAGGCGGCTGGGTGCTGGCGAGTGAGACCGCGGCGCTCGACATCATCGGGGCCCACGTGGTCCGCGAGATCGAACCGGGGGAGATGATCGTCATCGACGCGTCCGGGGTTCGCGAGTACCGGTACGCGGAGCCGACGCCGCAGCTCTGCCTGTTCGAGTTCGTGTACTTCGCGCGTCCGGACACCTATCTGTACGGGCGCAGCGTGCACGCTGCTCGGCGCCGTATGGGTGAGGCGCTGGCTCGCCAGGCTCCCGTCGACGCGGACATGGTCATGCCCGTGCCCGAATCGGGGATCCCGGCGGCGCAGGGCTACGCCCACGCGTCCGGTGTCCCGTATGGGGACGGGCTGGTCAAGAACCGCTACGTCGGCCGCACGTTCATCGAGCCCAGCCAGCGACAGCGGATCGGTGGTGTGCGACTCAAGCTCAACCCACTTCCCGAGAACATTCGCGGCAAGCGTCTCGTCGTCGTCGACGATTCGATCGTGCGCGGCACAACCACGCGCCAGGTCATCGCGATGCTGCGCGAGGCGGGGGCGGCGGAGGTGCACTTCCGGGTTTCGTCACCGCCGTACCGCTGGCCGTGCTACTACGGGATGGACACCGGTCGACGATCCGAGCTGCTGGCCGCGGACCTCTCGGTCGGTGAGATCGCCGACTATCTCAAGGTCGACTCGCTGGCGTATCTTGAGCTGGAGCGGCTCACGACGGCCACCGGTGCGTCCTCCGACGCGTTCTGCACCGCGTGTCTCTCCGGGCGGTACCCGGTGCCGATCCCGGTGGGGCGCGACTCGAAGCAGGTGCTCGAGTCGCCGGCCCGGTCACCTGAGGCCGACCCGTCACTGCCGGTCGGCGACGCGTCCCCGGCGTGAGCGGTCGTCGCGAGCGCGGCCCTCGTCTGACCTACGCGGAAGCCGGCGTGGACGTCGCGGCGGGGGAGAAGGCGGTCGAGCTCATCAAGGATCACGTCCGTTCGACGTTCCGACCGGGTGTGCTCGGTGACATCGGCGGGTTCGGTGGCCTCTTCGACCTCGGACGGCTGCCGTACAAGGACCCGCTCCTGGTGTCGTCAACCGACGGTGTCGGCACCAAGTCGATGCTGGCTCGCCAGCTCGGGCGCTACGACACGATCGGCATCGACTGCGTCGCGATGTCGGTCGATGACATCGCGGCGCACGGCGCGGAGCCACTGTTCTTCCTCGACTACATCTCGGTCGGTCAGCTCGTCCCGGACCAGATCGACGAGCTCGTCGCCGGTGTCGCCCGAGGCTGCCGTGAGGCCGGTTGCGCGCTGCTCGGCGGAGAGATGTCCGAGCATCCCGGGCTCATGGAGCCCGGGGAGTTCGACCTCGTCGGCTTCGCCGTCGGTGTCGTCGACCGCGCCGCGCTGCTCCCGGCCGGTGTTGAAGCCGGGGATCTCGTCATCGGCTTCGCGAGCCCCGGACTTCGGTGCAACGGGTACTCGCTGGCCCGGGAGGCGATCGACCGGGCGGGACGCCCGCTGGACGAGGAGGCGTGGCGGGGCGCCGGCCGCTCGCTCGGCGCCGAGCTGTTGCGCCCGAGTGTTCTCTACGCTCCCGCCGTTCTTGAGCTACGCCGCCGGGTGGAGCTCCATGCCCTCTGTCACGTCACCGGCGGCGGGATCGCGGCGAACCTGGCGCGGGTCCTGCCGGACCGCTGCGACGCCGTGGTGCAGCGGGGCCGATGGGAGGAGCCGCGGATCTTCTCGGTCATCCAAGAGGCCGGCGATATCCCTGATGAGGAGATGGAGGCGGTGTTCAACCTCGGGCTCGGCATGTTGGGTGTTGTGGCGGCCAAGGATGGGTATCGTGCCCTTGACGCCGTGCGAGCGGCCGGCCACCGAGCGTGGCTGGTCGGCGAGATCGGTGAGGGACGGGGCCGGGTCGTGTTCTCCGAGGAGCAGGGATAACCTGCAACCCGTTGGGGGCATGAATTGGGATAGATCGGGCGTGGAAACGCCAGGAAAACGCTTCCGAGAGTCGAGCGTCACGCAGAGATGGAACCCAACCCCGAGCCCTCTCAGCACTCCGAGCCTGAGGAGCTCCTCACGCCTTCGGAGGTCGCGGCCATGTTCCGGGTGAACCCGAAGACCGTGACCCGTTGGGCCCGGTCCGGCAAGATTTCGGCGATCCGGACCCTCGGCGGCCACCGGCGCTTCCGCAAGAGCGAGATCACACGCATCCTCGCCGAAGGCAGCCAGAACCACGGCGGCCCGTAGCCGCCACCGGCCCGAGACCGGTCGGTCCATGAGTGGGTTGCGGTTCGGTGGCCGGGGCCGGCGTCGATCCGGCGACCTCGCGCTTTTCAGGCGCGCGCTCTGCCAACTGAGCTACCCGGCCGGGCCAATCCGGCCCCTGCAGGCCGGTATCGCCGGCGGTCCTGACGGGATTTGAACCCGCGGCCTCCGCCTTGACAGGGCGGCGTGCACTCCAAACTGCACCACAGGACCATGTACGACGACGACCACCGTCGCCTGTGCCCCCAGGGGAATTCGAATCCCCGTTACCGCCTTGAAAGGGCAGCGTCCTGGGCCGCTAGACGATGGGGGCTCGTCTCCTCTGAAGAGCACAGCACTCTATCAGCGGGCCTCTCGCCGAACCCTCGGACGTCCACACATCGTTCGACCAAAGGAGGCTGTCTCTGAGACCTCGTGGTGCTCCGTTCCCTGTCGGCACCGCTCGGGAGACCTCCACGGGACCGTTCGTGGGGACGACACCGAGGCCGCCATGGGAGTATTGACGTCATGGTGGTGAGTGAGCTCCCGGTGGGCGTGACGCGCCACCCGTGGAACCAGACCTTCGTTTGGTCACTGCCGGACACGGCTCCCGCGGCGATCAGTGCGACGCAGAGGTCCGCCTTCGACCGTGAGGGCTTCCTCGTCCTGCCCGAGTTGATCGATCCTTCCAGTGTGGCTGCGCTGTGCTTGGAGCTCGACGAGCTTGAGGCCGAGGTCGAGCAGTTCCTCGCCGAGCAGCGTGACGGCCGTTTCCACATCGCCGAGGCCGGCGCCATCACCTTCACCGTCCATGCCGTGCTGCGCTCGGCCGCGGCGCGTGCCTTCGCCAAGCACCCGGCGCTCGTCGGGCTCTGCCGCGACCTCATCGGCCCCGACGTCAACCTCTACTGGGACCAGGCGGTCTACAAGAAACCCGACAAGCCACGCCGATTCCCGTGGCACCAGGACACCGGCTACACGTTCGTCGAACCGCAGCACTACCTGACCTGTTGGATCGCGCTCACGGACGTGACCATTGCGAACGGCTGCCCGTGGATCCTGCCCCGGGTACACCGTGCCGGCACGCTGCTGCACCACTGGGTCGATCCGATCGGTTGGGAGTGCCTACCCGAAGACCCTGCCGGCGCGGTCGCGACGGAAGTGCCAGCCGGGGGCGCCGTGGTGTTCTCCTCCCTCACGCCGCACCTCACCGGGCCGAACACCACCGATGCGGTCCGCAAGGCGTACATCGTGCAGTACGCGCCAGTCGGCATGCGCAGAATCGAGGGGGACTGGCTGCATGGCGGGGCGCCATCAGGTTCGGCCCCGTGTGACGAACCTGACCGCCAATTCGCGGTGCTGCGCGATGGAGTCCCCGTCTGAGGAAGGACGCGCAACGCCGGCCGGTTTAGCGATCAGGAGCCGCCGAGCGCAGTCCGACAACGGCGCCCATGACCGTGACCGCGTGCTCGAAGAGCACCTCGGGGTCCTCGACGACGCCTTCGAATCGTCCGAACACCTCGAAGCTGACCTGGCCGAAGAGCTGGGTCCACCTGACCGCATCCTTCGCCCTGCCCGTCATCGTCATCGTCGCTGGGCACACCGACTGGGTACTCCCGTCCATCGCGATCACGATCGGACCCCTGCCGCTTTGGCTCGACCACCGCGTCGACATCCCCCCGGTACCGCCCGGTCGGCTAGGCGCTGATCATCGGACCAGTGCTGCTCGTCGCCACCATGTCGGGCGCCCCGCTCGCCGCGACCACCGGTATCGCCGCCGGCGTCCTCCTCCTAACCACCGCCTTCGCCGGCTTTCACGACCTCGCGGGTGTTCGACCTCTTGGCTAGCCAAATCCCGGCCCGGCTCAGCACACTGGCCTCATGAACATCCCAGCACAGCCGTATGCGGTGCAATTGGCTCGACTAGCCCGCCGCGAGCCCGGACGCGTCGCGACCGGGGTTCCCTGCGCGCCTGGTCGCCAGATACCCTGACCCTCACGGGAGGGTGAGACCTGCGGCGTGGTTTCCAACACCCACCGGGGTCGCTAGCTCAACTGGTAGAGCAACGGGCTTTTAACCCGGCGGTTCAGGGTTCGAGTCCCTGGCGGCCCACTCGGCATCTTGGTGGTCTCCCAGCCCAACCTGAGCGCCGCGGTAGGAACATGCCGCGCCCAACAGCCCGAGCTGGTCTGGTCGGTTCACCCCGCCGAGGCCAGCCCGGTCGGACACGACACGCCAGTGCCGCCGAGTCCGCAGTAGCCCATCGGGTTCTTGGCCAGGTACTGCTGGTGATAGCCCTCGGCGTAGAAGAAGTCGCCGGCCGGGGCGATCTCGGTGGTGATGTCGCGCTGCCCCGCGGCGTGCAGCGCCTCTTGATACTGGCCGTGTGACCGTTCGGCCTGAACACGCTGGGCGTCGTCGGTGAAGTAGATCGCGGAGCGGTACTGGGTGCCGGTGTCGTTGCCTTGGCGCATGCCTTGCGTGGGGTCGTGATGCTCCCAGAAGGCGCGCAGCAGGTCCTCGTAGGACACCACCGCAGGGTCGAACACGACGAGGACGGCCTCGGTGTGTCCGGTGCGCCCCGAACACACCTCTTCATAGGTCGGGTTGGGCGTGTGTCCGCCGGCGTACCCCACGGCTGTGGTGTAGACGCCGGGGATCGACCAGAATTCCTTCTCGGCACCCCAGAAGCAGCCCAGCCCGAAGACGGCCCGGGCCGTCCCGTCCGGGAACGGCGGCACCAGGCTGGTGCCCAGCATCGTGTGGCGCTCCGGGACTGGCATTGACTCCGAGCGGCCCGGGAGGGCCCGCTCGGCCTCGATCATCTGCGACTTGGTTCCGAACATTCCTGGTGACCTCCGTCTCGTCGTGCTGGTAACAACCCTCGCGCCGCCCGAGATGGTCCCGCTCTTCGTGCCGGCGTTACATCCTGTTCATCGGCTGGACCTCGGGGCGCAATCCGGGTCGGCGAGGATGCGGGGGCCTCGAGCGGCGACCCCGGTGAGGCCGGTTTCGTTCCCCCTGGCCGGTCTCCCGGGCGCCGCTTCGGCGCCCGTCCCGCTCAGCTGGCTGTCGGGCGGGTCGTCGGTCGGCCCGGACCAGCTCGGCGAGCGCGGCGGCGTCGGGCACCAACCGCAGGCCGAACCGGTCGCTGAGCCATGACCGGTTTGCCCGATGGAGCGCATCGGCGGCGTCGAAACGGTTGAGGACCACGACCACCGGGGTCAGCGGCTCGAACGGTGCGGCGGCTAAGCGCACGGAGTTGATCGCCCCGAGGCCCGGGTTGGCGACCAGAACGACAAGATCGGGCTGTAGGCCTCGCACCAGGTCGACCGTGTCACCGTCGCCGGCCAGTGGGCTCCGAGGCCCTCCCGCGGCTTCGACGAGGCCCACCTCGACGGCGTCGGGCCACGCCAGCTCGTCGAGCAGCTCCGTGAGACGGAACGGTGGGCGCCCGAGCGCCTCCGCGGCCATCGGCGGTGCCATCGGCGTCTCGTACCAGCGGTGCCGGGGACAGACCTCGTCGGGTTCCTCGCCGGTCGCGCCCGCGAGCAGCTCGGCGTCGGTTGGTCCGACGCCGGGCTCGAAGGACTGCACCGGCTTGCGGGCCGCGACCCGAAGGCCGTGGACCCGCAGGTGGTGGAGGGCGCGGGCCCCGACCCAGGTCTTGCCGACCTCGGTCCCGGTGCCGGTCACGACGACGAGGCGGGCGGGTCGCGTCACAGGGTGGCGAGCGCGTCGACGAGACCGTCGACCTGCGCCGGGCTGTGCGCGGCCGACAGCGCGATCCGGAGCCGCGCGGTCCCGGCCGGAACGGTCGGTGGCCTGATCGCGGGCACGAGGAACCCGCGGTCGAGCAAGGCGGCGGCCGCGGCGAGGGTCCGGGTTTCGTCGCCGAGCAGGACCGGCACGATCGGCGAGGGATGTCCGGGCCGGACGTGTTCGATGTTCGCTCGCAGCCGCCGGCGCAGGTCCTCTCCCTCGGCCGATCGGACGATCCGGAGGGCGGCCAGTGCCGCGGCCGTGTCGGCGGGTGTCGACGCGGTCGTGAAGATATAGGACCGGGCCCGGTTGACGATCAGCTCGCACAGCGTCGCCGGTCCGGCGACGAAGCCCCCGAGCGCGCCGAGGGTCTTGGACAGCGTCCCGATCCGGATGGCGTTGACACCTTCGAGGAGCAGGTCCGGTTCGAGGACGGCGTGGGCCTCGTCGAGCATGAGCAACGACTCCGACCGATGACAGAGCTCGACGAGCTCGGTGACCGGAGCGACGTCACCGTCCATCGAGAACACCGTGTCGGTGACCACGATGCTGCGCCGACCCTCCGCTCCGGCGAGCAGGGCGCGGAGATGGTCGACGTCGCGGTGGCGGTACACCGCCACTTCGGCGCGGCTCAGCCGGCAGCCGTCGATGATTGACGCGTGGTTGAGCTCGTCGCTGCACACCAGCGTCCCTGGGCCCCCGAAGGTGGTGAGGACGCCGAGGTTGGCCGCGAAGCCGGTCGGGAACAGCACCGCGTGCTCGCAGCCCTTCCAAGCGGCGATGGCCGTCTCGAGGTCCGAGTGGATCGGACGGGAACCGACGATGAGGCGCGCCGAACCGGATCCGGTCCCCCAACGATCCAACGCCGCGTGCGCGGCGGCGACCACGTCCGGATGCTGGGTGAGCCCCAGGTAGTCGTTCGACGCGAACGACACGACCGGGCGCCCGTCGTCGACGAGCTTGCCTTCGGTTCCGGCCGCGTCGAGGTCGTGGGGCTGGCGCCACTGGCCGGCGTCGCGGATCCGCGACGTCTGGTCGCGGGCCCAGCGGTCCCAGCTCACATGCAGCTCTCCTCGATCGCCGCGCTGAGGGTGTCGACGATCCGGTCGAGCTCGGGGGTCGTGATCGTGAGCGGCGGCATCAAGACGACGACGTCACCGAGTGGGCGGAGCAGGACCCCGCGGTTGATGGCCGACGCGCAGACCCGTCGTCCCCAGTGCCGGCCCGGGTCGGGCGCGGCAAGCTCGACGCCGCCCATCAGGCCCCGTAGGCGCACCTCGCGCACCGCGGGCAGGGGCGCGATCCGCTCCGCGAGCCGGTCGCGCAGTTCCGCCGAGCGGGCTCGCACGTTCGCGAGCACGTCGCGCCGGTCGAACAGCTTGAGCTGACGCAGGGCGACGGCGCACGCCAACGCGTTCCCGCTGTAGGAATGGCCGTGGTACAGGGTCTTGTTCGAAAGGTCCGGACCGAGGAAGGCGTCGAAGACTCGACCGCTCGCCACGGTCGCCGACTGCGGCAGATAGCCGGCGGTGAGGCCCTTCCCCAAGACGAGGAGGTCGGGGCGCAGGCCGCACTGCTCGGAGGCGAACAGTGTCCCGGTCCGGCCGAAGCCGGTGGCCACCTCGTCACAGATCAACAGCACGTCGTGGGCCGCGCATGCGTCGCCGAGCGGGCCGAAGGCCGCGGGGTCGGCGAGGCGCATCCCTGCCGCGCCCTGCACCAGGGGTTCCACGATCACCGCCGCGAGCTCCCCGGCGTGCTCTTGGACCAGCTGCGCCGCTCGTTCACAGCAGGCGGGATCGTCGAACCCCGGGGCTCGGATGACCGGGAAGCGCAGCGGATCGAACAGGTCGGTGCCGAAGCCGCCGTCGCCCACCGACAGCGCCCCGATCGTGTCGCCGTGGTACGCCCCTCCGAAGGCGAGGAACCGGGTGCGCCCTTCGACGCCACGGTTCGCCCAGTACTGGAACGCGATCTTCAGGGCTTGCTCGACCGCGGACGCGCCATCCGACGCGAAGAGGAAATGCGGGTCGTTGACGGGAACCCGTGGCGCGAGGGCCTCCGCGAGCTCGACGACAATCTGGTTGCCGTTCCCGAGCATCGTCGAGTGCGCGCCGCGGTCAAGTTGCTCGCGGATCGCGTCGTCCAACTCCGCGACATGGTGGCCGAGCGTGTTGACCCACAGCGATGAGATGGCGTCGAGGTAGCGGCGCCCGTCGACGTCGATCAACTCGTGCCCGTCACCGGCCACGACCATCACCGGGCCGCTCTCGGTGTAACACGACATCTGCGTGAAGCCGTGCCACACGACCGCGGCGTCGCGTTGGGCCTAGCTACTCCCCATGCCGTCGCTGCGCACCGTGCCAGGATGCCCCCGGCATGACCCTGAAGGACAAGGCGGCGATCGTCGGGATCGGCGCGACGCCGTACTACAAGCG
>Ga0066793_10000497_pt1 | contig 15602 bp, 16 predicted proteins | sample PersoiDNA2013189_FD_83876 | JGI IMG/M metagenome (GOLD analysis project Ga0066793, IMG submission 83876) | Permafrost soil microbial communities from the Arctic, to analyse light accelerated degradation of dissolved organic matter (DOM) -... | ecosystem: Environmental > Terrestrial > Soil >... | reverse complement strand
TCGAGGCGCAGCTTGATCAGCTTGCCGCCCTCGGGGACGGGCGTCGGATACTTGCCCTCGAGACAGGCGCGGCAGAAGTTGGTTGCGGGCCGTTGTGAAGCGGCCTGCAGGCCGTCGAGTGACAGGTGCGCGAGCGAGGTGGCGCCGATGTGGCTGCGCACCTCGTCGACCGTCTTGGAGCCGGCGATCAGCTGATCGGCGTCGCCGAAGTCGATTCCGTAGAAGCAGGGGAAGACCACCGGCGGCGAGGAGATGCGCACGTGCACCTCGGTCGCGCCGGCCTCGAACAGCATGGAGACGATCTTGCGCGTGGTCGAGCCGCGCACGATCGAGTCGTCCACGACCACCACGCGCTTGCCGGCGACCTCGTCGAGCGGGTTGAACTTCAGCCTCACGCCCTGCTCGCGCAATCTCTGCTCGGGCTCGATGAAGGTGCGACCGACGTAGCGGTTCTTGATCAGCCCTTCGCTGAAGGGGATGCCGCTGCCGCGTGAGAACCCGATCGCGGCGGGCGTACCGGAGTCGGGAATGGGCATCACCAGATCGGCGCTGGCGGGCGCCTCGGCGGCCAGGATCTCGCCCATACGCACCCGCGCCCCATGGACTTCGACGTCGAGCAAGCGGCTGTCGGGTCGAGCCAGATAGAAGAGCTCGAAGATGCAGAGCGCCGAGTGCTTTGCCGGCTCGACCGCCTGTATCTGGCGGCAGCCGTCGTCGTCGATGATCACGAGCTCGCCCGGCTCGATCTCGCGCTCCAGCTTGGCGCCGATCAGGTCGAGCGCGCAGCTCTCCGACGCCACGACCCAGTCGTCGTCGAGGCGGCCGAAACACAGGGGGCGGATGCCGTGCGGATCGCGGAAGGCGAGCAGCTTGCTCTCGGCGAGAGCGACTATCGAGTAGGCGCCGACCAGGCGACTCATCGCCGCCGCGACCGCCTCTTCGAGCGGGCGCTCGTCGTTGGCGATCATCGCGGCGACTATCTCGCTGTCGGAGCTCGTGCTCAGGCGCACACGCTGCCGGGCGAGCTCCGCGCGCAACTCCTCGACGTTGGTGAGATTGCCGTTGTGAGCGAGCGCTACGGTGCGCTCGCGACCGCGCAGGATGAGCGGCTGGGAGTTCTCCCAGTGGCTGCCGCCGGTGGTCGAGTAACGGCAGTGGCCGATCGCCAGCTGTCCGTGCAGGCCGCGCAGGCTCTGCTCGTTGAAGACCTGCGTCACCAGCCCCATGTCCCTGAGGCCGTAGAGGCGGCCTTCGTCACAGACGGCGATTCCCGCCGACTCCTGCCCGCGGTGCTGGAGCGCGTGTAGCCCGAAATAGGCCAGGCGTGCGTTATCGCGCTCGGGCGCCCTGATACCGAAGATGCCACACATTCAGCTGTCCTTTGAGGATGCGCTCTTAGCTTGCCAGGCGCGGGTCAGCTGGGAGAGTGGCATCCCGTTCAAAGAGTCGCCACCGGCGCTGCCGATCTCGCGCAACGGCACTCCGCCTGCCTCGAGTTGGCTCACCTGTTCGCGCGCGCAGGCGACGACGGCCAGACCGCCGCACTCTCCAAAGAGATGGACGGGGTCGGCGGGGAGATCCAAGCGGGCACCAACGCCGCTGAAGATCGCGCATTCGGCCAGGCAGACGGCGAGCCCGCCTTCGGCAACGTCGTGGGCGAGCGAGAAGAGGCGGTTGTTCTTCCAAAGGAAACGGACGAGCGCAGCCTCGGCCTCGAGGTCGAACTCCTCCGGTGCGCCGCAAACCTTGTCGTAGAGCGCCTGGTACTCGGAGCCGGCGATCGACAGCCGGGGCTCGCCGGCGAGCAGGACGACATCGCCTTCGCGCCAGGCGTCGCCGAGATCGCGCACATCGGGAACGAGGCCTACGCAGCCGACGACCGGCGTCGGGTAGATGGGCTGCCCGTCGGTCTCGTTGTAAAGCGAGACGTTGCCCGAGACCACCGGGATCCCGAGAGCCTCGCAGGCTTCGGCGATGCCCTCGATCGCCTCGCTCAGTTCCCAGGCCATTTCGGGCTTCTCGGGATTGCCAAAGTTCAGGCAGTTCGTGATCGCCAGCGGCTCGCCGCCGGAACAGGCCACGTTGCGCGCCGCTTCGAGCACGGCGTGGGCGCCGCCGATGCGCGGGTCGAGCCAGGCGATGCGGCCGTTGCCGTCCAGCGAAAGCGCCAGGCCGTGCAGCGACGGTCGCAATCGGAGCACGCCGGCATCTAGCCCGGGCCGGCGCACGGTACGCGAGCCGACGATGTGGTCGTAGCGCTCGAAGACCCAGGAGCGGTCACGGATGTTGTCGGAGGCGAGTAGTTCGAGCAGCGCCTGGCGGAAGGGCGGGGCGACCGGAGTGGGGGGCGGATCCTGCTTCGGCCGCGGCGCCAGCTCGAGCTCGTAGCGGGGCGCATCCTCGGTCAGGAAGCGGGCCGGAATATCGCCCACGACCTCGCCCTTCCAGAAGCAGCGCAGAATGCCCGAGTCGGTGATTGTGCCGATCTCGGTGCAGGGCAGCTCCCAGCGCTCGCAGACGTCCCTCACCGCCGGAACGAGCGATGGCGTCACGGCCGCCACCATCCGCTCCTGGCTCTCGGAGACCATGATCTCCCAGGGCTCGAGGTCGGCCTCGCGCAGCGGGACCCGGTCGAGGTGAATGTCGAGGCCGAAGGAGGCGGCCATTTCGGAGAGCGCCGAGGCCAGTCCGGCCGCGCCGCAGTCCTGCAGGCTCTCGACCAGGTGCGACTCGATCAGCTCGACCGAGACCTCGATCAGCTTCTTGCCGGTGAAGGGGTCGCCGACCTGGACGCTCGGGCGCTTGTCGGCGTCGTCCTCGCCCAGTTCTTGACTGGCCAGGACGCTGGCGCCACCGATGCCGTCGCGCCCGGTGGTGGCGCCGAACATGACCACGCTGCCGACGCCGCTTGCGCGCGCGCTGGTGAGTTGCTCGCGCGGCAGGATGCCGACGCACATGGCGTTGACCAAGCAGTTACCGGCGTAGCGCGAGTCGAAGAAGGTGGCGCCGCCGACGTTGGGGACGCCGACGCAGTTGCCGTAGGTGCCGATACCGGCGACCGCATTCTCGAACTGGAGGTCGTCCTCACCGAAGTAGAGGCCGTCTAGCAGCGCGATCGGGCGCGCGCCCATGGCGTAGATGTCGCGCAGAATGCCGCCCACTCCGGTCGCGGCGCCCTGGAAGGGCTCGACCGCCGAGGGGTGGTTGTGACTCTCGACCTTGAAGGCGACCGCGTCGCCCTCGCCGATGTCGACCACACCGGCGTTCTCGCCGGGCCCCTGGAGCACACGTTCGCCCGTGGAGGGGAACCGCTTGAGCAACAGCGCCGAGTGCTTGTAGCCGCAATGCTCCGACCACAACAGCGAGAAGACGGCTAGCTCAAAGTGATTGGGCTCACGCCCAAGCAGCTCGCATATTCGCTGGAGCTCCCAGTCGGTGAGCCCGAGCGCGCGATGGATCGGCTGTTCTTCGATCTGCGCCAGAGAGCCTTCAGTGTATCGGCGCGCCTGGATGCGGCCGCGGTTGAAGCGCTTCACCCCCGGGGAAGAAGTGCGGTGCGGTGTGCGGCTCGTCGGCGCCCTCTGATCGCCGGGGCACTTCTCTATTCACCCGCCACCGAGCCACCCGCCCGCGGGGTGGTTACAAAGTACCGTCTCTTGGAGCCGAAAAGCGCCTCTCGGTGTGCCGATTCCGAGTCGGGTCGGTAATGCACCGTCGAGCCGGCCGTTTCATCTGGGCATTCCCTGGGGATGTGCTCCGAGTGGCCGTTTCAGCCAAAGATGAAAGCGACCCAGCTAGGCTCCGGGGCGAGATGACAAGTAGCCATTTGAGACTGCGACGAGCGGGACTCCGCGATGTGGACTACCTGCTCGAGTTGCAGGTCGAGCCCGACGTTGCGCCCTTCCTATCGGCGGGAAGAGCCGCCAGCCGCGCGGAGCTGATGGAGGAGATCGAGCGCTCGCTCGTCGAGCCCGAGGCCTTTGGCCGGCTCCTGATCGAAACGCCGGTTGAACGGGAGTGGAGGCTGGTGGGCGCGATCGGCTTCGAGCGCACGAACAAGCGCAGCCGCATCGCCAGCATCGGCGGCTTGGCCGTCCATCCCGACTTCCGCGGCCACGGGCTGGGCAAGGCGGCGGTGCGCGAGCTGGCGCGGGTCCTCTTCGTCGAGCTCGGCTATCACCGGCTCGAGGCCGGCGTCTACGGCTTCAACGAACGGGGCATGGCGGCGATCGAGAGCGCCGGCTTCGTGCGCGAGGGCGTCAAGCGCAGTGCTTACTGCCCCCACGGCGAATGGGTGGATGCCGTCTGGTTAGGCCTGCTCGTCGAGGAGTTCTAGTAGTCTCGAGCGCGACGTAGCATTCGCTCATGGAACTGATTCACACCTGCTATCGCATCGGCGACCCCGAGAGGTCGATCGCCTTCTACGAGGCGCTCGGCTTCGAAAAGCGCCGCGAGCAAGCGATCCGCGACGAAGCCGTCAACTACTTCTTCGGCGTCCCGGGCCAACCCAACCCCGAGCTCGAGCTGACCTACAACTTTGGCGTCTCGGAGTACGAGATCGGGAGCGGCTTCGGTCACGTCGCCGTGCGCGTGGACGATCTCGCGGCGACGCTGGCGCAGCTGGAGCGGGAGCACGGCATCGAGCCCGAGCGTCCGCCTTACCGAGTCAGCGAGACGGGGCCGCTGATCTGCTTCGTGCCCGATCCGGACGGCTACCGGATCGAGCTGATCGACACGTCCGGCCGGTAGGCGAGTCTCAGCTCAGACCAGCGCCGCGTTGCGCTCGCGGGCGGCGTCCGCGAACGACGCGAGGATGAAGGCGCCGTCGGGCGAGCCGAGCAGCGGATCGACCGCGTGCTCGGGGTGGGGCATCATCCCCATCACGTTGCCGCGCTCGTTGACGACGCCGGCGATCTGGAAGGCCGAGCCGTTCGGATTGTCGCCGTGGTAGCGAAGCACGATCTGGTTTTTTTGTTCCAGCTCGGCCAGTAGCTCGTCCGAGCCGGTGAAGTTTCCGTAGCCGTGCTTGATCGGGATGCGCAGCCGCTGGTTCTGCTCGCAGCGCGTGGTGAAAGGTGTGTCGGTTCGCTCGACGCGCAGCGTGGTGTCGCGGCAGACGAAGGAGAGCGAGGCATTCCGAACGAGCACGCCCGGAAGCAGCCCGGCTTCGCAGAGGATCTGGAAGCCGTTGCAGATGCCGAGCACGAGCCCGCCCGCAGCGGCGAACTCGGTCACCGCCTCCATGATCGGGGCGAAGCGGGCGATCGCGCCGCCTCGCAGGTAGTCGCCGTAGGAGAAGCCGCCTGGGAGGACGACGGCTGCCGTGTCCTTCGGCAGCTCGGTCTCGGCGTGCCAGACGAGCTGTGGCTCGGCGTCCACCGCGGCGAGCGCCCAGGCGGCGTCGTGATCGTCCAGCGAGCCGAGGAAGGTGACGACCGCGATCTTGGGGCGATTTGGCGTCACGCTTCCTCCAGGAGCTCGATCTCGTAGCTCTCGATCAGAGGATTGGCAAGCAGGTCGTGTGACATCTGCTGTAACTCGGCGAGCGCCCGCTCGCGCTCGGAGGTCTCCAGCTCTATGTCGACCACGCGCCCGATGCGAACGCTGACGATGTCGAAGCCCGACTTGGCGAGCGAGCCTCTGACCGCCTCGCCCTGCGGATCCTTGATGCCGGCCTTGGGCCGCACGAACACCGTCGCTTTCACCTCAGCACCACCTCCGGGTTAGCCAGATAGTCGTCGAATGGAATCTCGGTCAGGCGCTCGAAGGCCTGGACGTAGCGCTCGCGGGTCGAGGCCACGACGTCTTCCGGCAGCTCCGGGCCCGGATAGCTCTTGTCCCAACCCGTCGCTTCGGTCCAGTCTCTCACCGGCTGCTTGTCGAAAGAGGGCTGCGGGCCACCGGGGCGATAGGCGTCCGCGGGCCAGAAACGCGAGGAGTCGGGCGTGAAGAGCTCGTCGCCCAGTACGAGCGCGCCTTCCGCGTCGAGCCCGAGCTCGTACGTGGTGTCGGCGAGCAGGATTCCCCGCTCGGCGGCGTAGGCGGCGGCGAAGCGGTAGAGCGCAAGCGAAACCTCTTCCAGCTCGGCGTAGCGCTCCTCGCCCACGAGCTCGCTGCCCCGGGCGCGATCGACCGTCTCGTCGTGACCGACGAGCGCCTTGGTCGAGGGCGTGAAGATCGGGTCAGGCAGCCGGTCCGATTCGACCAGGCCCGGCGGAAGGGCGTGCCCGGCGATCTCGCCGGAGCGCTGATAGTCCTTCCAGCCCGATCCAGCCAGATAGCCGCGCACGACGCACTCCAGCGGCAGCATCTCGAGCTTGCGGCACTCGCTCGAGCGTCCGTCCGCGCGCAAGCCGAGCAGATGGTTGGGAACGATCTGGCGTGTGTGTCCGAACCAGAAGCCCGAGATTCCGGTCAGCACGCGGCCCTTGTCTGGGATATCGGTCGGCAGCACGACGTCGAAGACCGAGATGCGATCGGAGGCGACCAGGAGCACCCGGTCTGCGCCGAGCGCGAAGATTTCCCGCACCTTGCCCGAGGCGAGGTGCTGCGCTTGCTCTTCCGTCACTTCTTCTCCTTGCCGCCGGTGGCGTCCAGTCGCGCGAAGACGGTGTCCACGTGTACGAGGTAGGCATCGTTGTCGAAGACCGCCTCCAGCGCCTTTTCGTCCAGCCTGGCGGTCACTTCCTGATCGGCCTCGACCAGCTCGCGGAAGCTCGTCTCGCCGTCCCAGGCCTGCATGGCGTCGCGCTGGACGATGCGGTAGGCGTCGTCGCGCGGAAGCCCCGAGGAGACGAGCGCCAGAAGCAGGCGCTGACTGAAGTAGAGGCCGAAGGAGGCTTCGAGGTTGCGGCGCATGCGCTCCGGGAAGACGACCATCCCGTCCACGAGCCAGCTGAAGCGTTCGAGCATGTAGTCGAGCGCGAAGAAGGCGTCGGGGATGACCACGCGTTCGGCCGAGGAGTGGGAGATGTCGCGCTCGTGCCAGAGAGCGACGTTTTCGAGCCCCACGACCGCGGCGGCGCGAACGACGCGGGCCAGCCCGCAGATGCGCTCGGCCACGACCGGGTTGCGCTTGTGCGGCATGGCCGAGGAGCCCTTCTGGCCCTTGCCGAACGGCTCCTGCACCTCACGCACCTCGGTGCGGGCGAGGTGGCGGATCTCGAGCGCGAACTTGTCCAGCGACGAGGCGCAGAGCGCGAGCGCGTTCAGAATCTCGGCGTGGCGGTCGCGCTGGATGATCTGGGTCGAGGCCGGCGCCGGCTCGAGTCCGAGGCGCTTGCAGGCGATCTCTTCCAGGCGAGGATCGGTCGCAGCGTAAGTGCCGACGACTCCGGATAGCTTGCCGACGCGCATCTGCTCGAGCGCTCGCGCCAGGCGGTTGCGATTGCGCTCCAGCTCGAAGGCCCAGACGGCGAGCTTGAGGCCGAAGCTGGTCGGCTCGGCGTGAACGCCGTGGGTGCGGCCGATGCAGATGGTTCGTCGGTGCTCGCGCGCACGGGCGACGACCGCTGCAAGTGCTCGTTCCAACCCCTCCAGTATCAGCGCACCGGCGCGTCCGATCTGCAGCGAGAGCGCCGTATCTACGACGTCTGAAGAGGTGAGTCCGTAGTGGAACCAGCGTCCTTCGTCGCCTAGCTGCTCGCAGACGGCGTCGATAAAGGCGGCCGTGTCGTGATGAAGCGTGGCTTCGATCTCGCGTACGCGTGCCGGATCTGGTGTCTTTGCCGCCGCGACGATCCGCTCTGCGTCCTGGCGCGGGATCGCGCCCAGCTCGGCCCAGGCTTCCAGCGCTGCCAACTCCACTTCCAACCAGCTCGAGAGCTTGCCCTCGTCCGACCAGAGAGCGGCCATGGCGGGGCGGGAGTAGCGAGCAATCACTGCTGGATAGTCTAGATGCAGTACTGGCCGGTGTTCGCGGCGAGCCGTTCTCGGCACCAACTCCGGGCACGGCTCAGAATGAGGACGACTCCGAGCGTGGAAAACGAGCAGCGAGATATCGAGCGGGAGCGTAGGCGCCGGCGGCTACGGCGTCAGAGGCAGGTAGCGGCGCTGGTTACGGTGCTGACGCTGGCCGGCTCACTCGGTCTCGCTCTGTTCCTACTAAGCGGAGGTGACTCGCCTCAGCCGGTGCCGACGCATGGCGCCAAGACGAGTGCTCCGAAAAAGGTCGAGCCGAAGCCCTCCGCCCCGGTACCCTGGCTGGCCGCCCTGGCAGGTGTGATCAACCAGGCCACGCATCTTGGGGAGAGCGCCGCGCTCGATCGCTTTGCCGCTCGAGGCAAGCCGGTCTACTGCGGCGGCGCGCACGGCCGCTACGTCGCGCTCACCTTCGACGACGGGCCGGGGGCATATACGCAGCGCGCTCTGGCGATTCTTCGCAAGAGGCACCTGCGTGCGACCTTCTTTTTGATTGGCCGCAACGTGCCGGCCAGACGAGACTCGGTGCGAGAGGAGCTGAAGAGCTACGACGCGCTCGGAGTTCACGCCTGGGTGCACAAATCGCTCGACCGGCGCAAGCAGGCGAAGATCCGCAACCAGATCGTCTGGACGCGGAATGCGATCGCCAGGGCGACGGGAGCAGACGTGCGTGTCTTTCGTCCGCCCTACGGTGCCAGGAACGCCCGCGTCGACCGAGTCGCGCGCCGGCTAGGGATGGTCGAAGTGCTCTGGAGCATCGACAGCGGCGACTCGCAGGGGAAAAACTGGCGCCAGATCGGGCGCGAGGTACTGCGCAACATCCAGCCCGGCTCGATCGTGCTGATGCACGACAACCGCGGCCAGACGATCCGCGCCCTTCATCGCCTGATTCTGCCGGGGCTCGAGAAGCGCGGCCTGATCCCGGTCACCGTGCCCGAGCTCTTACTGCTCGATCCGCCTCCGCTAAACGGCCCGTCGAGTCTCTGCTGGGCGCACTGGCATCCGTAGATACAGTCAGAGCAGCCCGGGGAAAAAGCGCTTACGCACCCGGCTCAGGTACTCGCCGTAGCCCGGGTCGGCCCGAGTGAGCAGGCGCTCCTCGTAGCGTGCCTTGAAAAGCAGGAACGGGACCAGAGCCAGGGCGGGAGCGAGCGCAACCGGGCTGGAGGCGAGTGCGGCGCCGACGGCGACGAGGATGCCGCCGCCGTACATGGGGTGGCGAATGAAGCGATAGGGACCGCGCTCGAGGTGCTGTCCGCGCGGGCTCGGATAGATGGTCAGCGAGCGGCCGAGCGTGCGCCCGCCCCAGAGCATCGCCAGCCCGCCTGCGGCGACGACGACGACGCCGACGATCGCCAGGACGAGGCCGGCGGTCCAGTGTGGCCCCAAAACGGCCGCGACTACGACCAGTGCCATTAGCAGGATCTGGCCCGAGACCCAGAGCCGATCAACGGTTCCTCGGGACATCAGCTCTGCACGAGCGCAAGGATGCGCGCGGCCAGGATGGCGGCGTTTCGGGCCCCATCGATCGAGACCGCGGCGACCGGAACGCCGGGCGGCATCTGGGCGATCGCCAGCATCGCATCCATTCCGTCCAGCGCGCTCTTCTCGGAGCGGAGCGGTACGCCGATAACCGGCAGCTCGGTGTAGGCGGCGGCCATGCCCGGCAGCGCCGCGGCCATGCCGGCGCCGCAGATCAGAACCTTCAGCCCGCGGCCGGCGGCGCCGCGCGCGTACTCGGCCACGGCGTCGGGAGAACGGTGCGCCGAGCGCACCTCGAGCTCGTGGGCGATGTCACGGCTAGCCAGCTCGTCCAGGCAGGGCTGCATGCGACCTCGGTCGGACTCCGAGCCGATCAGGATTCCCACCAGCACCTGCTCAGCCACGTGCATCCGCCTCTCGCTTCGCCGCTTCGAGAGCGATGTCGGAGCGATAGCGCATGCCCTCCCAGCCGATCTTCTCGCAGGCAGCGTAGGCTCGCTCGCGCGCCGCGGTGATCGTCGGGCCGAGCGCGCTCACGTTCAAGACGCGCCCGCCGCTCGTTACCAGTGCCTCGTCGCGCATCGCTGTGCCGGCCTGGAATACGACCGCGCCGGTCGCTTCGGCCTCGGCGATGCCGGTAATCGGCGAGCCCTTGTCGGAGCCTGCCGGGTAGTCGCCGGCCGCGAGCACGACCGTCACGCAGGCCTGCTCCGAGACGCCCAGCTCTACATCCTCGAGCGTGCCGTTTGCAACCGTGCTCAGCGCCTCGAGCAGGTCGCCTTCGAGTCGCGGCAGGATGGCTTGAGTCTCGGGATCGCCGAAGCGGACGTTGAACTCGAGCACCTTCAACCCGTCGTCTGTACGCATCAGACCGGCGTAGAGAACCCCGATAAAGGCGTGCCCGCGATCGGCCAGCTCGGCCAGTACGGGTCGGTGCACCTGTTCGAGGACGACCTCGACCTCATCCGGGCCGATACCAGGCACCGGGGAGTACGAGCCCATGCCGCCGGTATTCGGACCCTGGTCGCCGTCGTAGGCACGCTTGAAGTCCTGGGCCGGCGCCAGCGCGAGGGTCTCCTCGCCGGCGGCCAGCACCAGCATCGACAGCTCCTCGCCTACGAGGAGCTCCTCGAAGACGGGCTTACCGGGGAAGGCCTCGACCTCCTTCAGCGCCCTGGCCAGCGACACGGCGTCGGGACAGACGAAGACGCCCTTCCCGGCCGCGAGCCCGTCGGCCTTGACCACGCAGGGCGCAATCGGCTCGGAGAGATCCTTCGCCGTTGGCACGCCCGCCGCGAGCATCAGCTCCTTGGCGAATGACTTCGAGCCCTCGAGCATGGCCGCCTCGCGCCCAGGCCCAAAGACGGCGATACCGGCATGGCGGAGCTGGTCGGCCACTCCGGCCACGAGCGGAACCTCCGGCCCGACCACGACCAGGTCGATAGCGAGTGAGTGCGCCAGCGTGAGCAGCCCTTCGCCGTCGTCGGCGCGCACGGGGTGGCAACTGCCGAGCGCGGCGATGCCCGGATTTCCCGGCGCCGCGTGCAGCTCGCTCAGCTTCGGGCTCTGGGCCAGCTTCCAGGCGAGGGCATGCTCGCGACCGCCCGATCCAACGATGAGTACTTTCATGACTAGGGAAATCTAAGCGTTTCCGCGGTCGCCGTGACGGATAGCCTGGAGCGGATGCTCAAGCTCGTCCTTCTTCTGGTTGCTCTTCTGGTCGGTCTCGCGCTGCAGCGACTGCGCTCGCAGGAGCGTGTGCGCGACCTGATCTGGATCTCCAGCTTCTGGTTCGTGATCCCGGTGCTGGTTTTTTCGACCTTCCTCACCATCTCGCTCACGAGCAGGCTCGGGCTCTCGGTCGCGGCCGTGATCGCAAGCACCTGGACGATGGTCGGGCTGAGCTTTCTCTACGGCCGCCTGGCCAGCAAGGAGCGAGACGAGCAGGGCGCGCTGACGCTCGGCGGCGCGGTCGGCAACACCGGCTTCATCGGCTACCCGCTGGCGCAGCTCGCCTTCGGCCACACCGGCCTCACGCAGGCGGTCGTCTACGACCAACTCTCATTCGGGGTGCCGATGTCGTCGGTGTCGGTGGTGATCGGGCGCCTGTTCGGCAAGCGGCAGGTAGACACGTCGGGACGCTCGCGCCTGGCGGTCGTCCTGCTCAACCCGCCTCTCTGGGCGCTGGCCCTCGCGCTCGTGTTGCGGCTGGCCGGCGTCCACATTCCCCACATCGGACGGGTCGAGGATGTCGCCGCGGCGCTGATCGGCCCGATCGGGTTTCTCATGCTCGGCGTCTCCTTGCCGCTCGTGGCGATCGAGCACGACCTACTCGAGGTGGCCCGCGCGACCGGGGCGATGGTGATCAAGATCGGCATCGGCCCGCTCGTCCTGCTCGCCGTCGGCGCGGCCATCGGCGCTCACATCCCCTCGACGTACTACCTGCTCGCGGCGATGCCGCCGGCCTTCCACCTGCTCACGATCGCCCGCATCTACGACATGCGCCCGGCGCTGATGCGCCTGATGATCGTGGCCGCGACGATACCGGTGGTCATCGCGGTCGTGGTCGGGTCTTACGTCTTCTAGCCGGCCCCAAATGATGGTGACAGATGGGCCTAATTCGGGCGTGGTGTACCGCTGCCATGCCCGCCCGCCATCAGAGTCGGTTATTCGGTGGGATGTGAGACGCCAGATCTTTCGGCTTTCTAGCTCGGCCATCTGTTGCACGAGAAGAACGGAGCCGGTCGCAACGAGCTTCGAGCTGTCAAAACTCCTCGCTCGGCGCTGGTGAGATCAAGTGCCGCCTGAGGATCCATGCCCTTGGAGGGCTTGATAGACGAATGCACCGTAGAGTCCGGCTCTCACCGGCGGCATCGAGTAGTCCCAGCCGTAGGAGCTCGTGAAGTCGCTTCGCACCGACCGGCCGTCGATCCAGCCGCTGATCGTCACACGATCTTCGGCGGCTGAGAACCCGCAGCAGAGCCTGGACTTCGTATCGGTGACGATCTTCGGGTTCTTCTCTACCGCCGTGCACGACCTGGCAGGCGAGGGGAAATCGCCGCGCGGGGGTTGGCAGGAGAGGTGGAAGACAGCGCGGCTATCGCGACCAAGGCTGGACTGCGTTACCACCATCGTCAGCTGCGTCTCTCCCGAATGATCTTCGCCGCAGCCGACCAGAGCCACGACGACGACTAGCGGGATCAGGAGGAGAGCTCTGCGCATCTTGGATCTAAGGTTGAAAGCGACGCTCTTCACATGTCCAATATCTCTCGTGAACATAAAGGGCCGCGAAATTCCCTACTGGCCGATGAAAGCTCTGATTGAACATATAGGCGGCCAAGCCGATCCTCTGGCGGAGACGAGCCCTGTCCTACCACAGATGCCAGGGCCTAGCCACCAAGTGCCGGCGCCGTCGCGATGAGAAAACCGGGAGGTCATCGCCCCGCTAGAAACCCGGCGTTTGAATTTGGCTCATCACAGCTCCATCATCTGCCGCACTCTCGTTTTCGTGCGATTTTCGGGCGAGGTTTATCGCCACCGTTGCACGCCCCGTGGATGGGGGGCAAAGGCGCCCGAACCCCATGCCGGTGCCGCCGGCGAGAAAGTAGTCCGCCCGGCAGGCGCTAGAGCAGCGCGGCGGAAGTCGGCCCGTAGAGCACTCGATCGCGCTCCTGGCCGGTTCCGATCAGCGCGACCGGCACCTCGAGTTCGCGCTCGACAAAACTGATGTAATCGCGCGCCGCCTCGGGCAGGTCGGCGGCCGACTCGATCCCGTCGAGCGGCTCGGCCCAGCCCGGCAGCGTCTCCAGCACCGGCTCGGCGTGGTGGAAGTCGCTCTGGTGGCAGGGGAACTCCCGCGTGATCTCGCCGTCCGGCAGGCGGTAGGCGACGCAGACGGGAATCTCCTCGAACATCGAGAGCACATCGAGCTTGGTCAGCGCGAGTGCCGTGAACCCGCTCAGGCGCGCCGCGTAGCGAAGCGCAACCAGATCGAGCCAGCCGCAGCGGCGCTCCCGGCCGGTGACGGTTCCGTACTCGCCGCCCGCGACTCGCACCTGCTGCTGGCCCGGCCCCTCGATCTCGCTGGGGAACGGGCCTTCCCCGACGCGTGTGACGTAGGCCTTGGCGACGCCGAGCACCTGATCGATGCGGTTGGGGCCGATGCCGACGCCGGTCGCGGCCCCGGAAGCGACGGGATTCGACGAGGTGACGAAGGGATAGGTGCCGTGGTCGAGGTCGAGCAGCGTTCCCTGTGCGCCCTCGAAGAGCACGCGCTTGCCTTCCTTCAGCGCCCGATCGACGATCAGCGAGGAGTCCTTGACGTACGGACGAAGTCGCTTCGCGTACTCCTCGTAGCGCTCGGCGATCTCGTCCAGGTCGAGCGGCGGAGCCTCGTAGACGCGCTCCAGCCAGACGTTCTTCTCGGCCAGCGCGACCGCGATCTTCTGGCGCAGGATCTTGTCGTCGAGGATGTCCTGGACGCGGATGCCGATCCTGAGCGCCTTGTCGGCGTAGGCGGGGCCGATGCCGCGCTTGGTCGTGCCGATCTGCAGCCGGCCCAGCCGGCGCTCGCTCGCCTGGTCGATCGCCAGGTGCCAGGGCATGATCAGGTGCGCGTTGCCCGAGAGGCAGACCATCTCGGTCGAGTAGCCACGCTCTTGGATCTCGTCGAGCTCGCTGATCAGCACCTCCGGATCGACGACGCAGCCGTTACCGATCACCGAGACTTTGCCGGAGATGACGCCGGTAGGAATCTGACGGATCTTGAACGTCTCGCCCCCGACCTTGATCGTGTGGCCCGCGTTGGGGCCACCTTGGTAGCGGCAGACTAGATCTGATTTCTGCGCCAGCAGGTCGACGATCTTGCCCTTGCCCTCGTCTCCCCACTGAGCGCCTACTACGACTGTTGCAGGCACGTGCGAGAGTTTGCCTGAACGATCGGAGGGCGGGATGGTTGAGTCTTGCGGTTGCGTTAGGGTCAAGCGGAGATGACGAACCTGAAGGCCACTATCGCCCGGATCGCGCGCGACCAGCGCAACGCCGCGATGGCGCTGAGATACAGAGGCGACAGCTACGAGTGTCCCATCTGTCACGGAAGTTTCAGAACGATGCTGCCGGTGGCGGACCGCCGCGCCAATGCCTCGTGTCCGCGCTGCCGATCTTTTGAGCGTCACCGTCTTCTCTGGCTCTATCTGGAGCGGGAGGTCGGTGTGACCCGCCGCTCGATGCGCATCCTTCACGTCGCTCCGGAGCCGGGCACAGCCAGAAGACTCCTGAGCCAGCCGGGGATCGATTACGTGACGACCGATATCGGAGGAGTTACGGCCATGGTCAGGGCCGATCTGACCGCCTTACCGTTCCCGGACGCCTCGTTCGATATCGTTCTCTGCAGCCATGTGCTCGAACACATCCCCGAAGATCGTGCGGCCATGCGCCAGATGCGGCGCGTGACCGCCCCCGGCGGCCGGACGATCCTTCAGCACCCGATCGACCCCGACCGCGCCGAAACCTACGAGGACTTCTCGATAACCGATCCCGCGGAGCGCGAGCGGGCGTTCTTTCAGCGCGACCACGTTCGCATCTACGGACGGGATATCGCCGAACGCCTGACCGAAGCGGGTTTCCGCGTGACGATCGTCGACTACAACGAGCGGCTGACGCCGAAAGAACGCGAGCGCTATCGCACCGTGCAGTACCCGTCGTCCACGCCCGAGCACGATCTGCAGGCCGACGCGATCTATCTCTGCGACCCTCGTTAGCTCCTGAGCCGTGCCCGGTACGCGGGCGTTACGCGGCTCTGCGACCGGCGCTCGTGCGTACGAGCTCGAAGGCGTGACCATGCGGGCAGGTGGCTGCTTCACGCACGCGCGAGAGCGGAAGCTCGCCCTCGAGCACTGTTGCGAAGCGGCCTTCCTTTGGTGAGCACTCCGCCAGGCAGGCTTCGCAGAGCACGGTGAAGCGCACGACGCCGGGGCCGAGCCAGACCGTCTGCTTCACATCCGTCGTCATCTCCCCCTCCCGTCTCGAGCCGCGGAATAGTTCATTGTCCGTTCGCGGTCGGACGTGCTTACCCTCCCGTCTGTGGCGTGGACACGGAGTGCGAAACTCGATCGGCGCCGCCCGGCATGGTCACCCAGCCGCCAGATCTGAGAATTTGGCGTAGCGCTTGAGGAACGAGAGCTTGACCTTGTCGGTGGGGC
>Ga0066793_10000496_pt1 | contig 15627 bp, 16 predicted proteins | sample PersoiDNA2013189_FD_83876 | JGI IMG/M metagenome (GOLD analysis project Ga0066793, IMG submission 83876) | Permafrost soil microbial communities from the Arctic, to analyse light accelerated degradation of dissolved organic matter (DOM) -... | ecosystem: Environmental > Terrestrial > Soil >... | reverse complement strand
TGCAAACATCAATGACAGTCGGTTCGTTTTCATGATCGTCTCCTAAACGTATCCAGTGAGCGATAGACTGCCAGCGTGAGCGCGCCCGATGGTGCGTTGTGCTGAAGTTCGCTTCAGGAAAACTGAACCGAGGATTGGCGGGTACTGGACGCTGCCGCGCCGAGGTCGTACCTTTGCGCTGGCCGCCCCCTAAAGCTTAAGGACTATTATGAAATTCTTGTCATGTTGTGCGTTGCTTGGCGCATTGGCCGCTCACGCAGCTTTTGCTGCGCTACCGAACGGTCACGCGGCCCCAGACTTTACGACGCAGGCGACGCTTGCCGGCAAGCCCTTCACGTTCTCACTCGCGGACGCCCTGAAGAAAGGCCCGGTCGTGCTGTATTTCTACCCCGCGGCGTTCACACCGGGATGCACCGTCGAGGCGCACGATTTCGCCGAGGCCACCGATAAATTCAAGGCGCTCGGCGCGACCGTGATCGGTGTGTCACACGATTCTATCGACACACTGAATAAGTTTTCGGTAAGCGAGTGCCGCAACAAGTTCGCGGTCGCGGCGGATACGGATCAAAGCATTATGAAGGCTTACGATTCGGTGCTGGCGATTAAGCCCGAATATGCAAATCGCACGTCCTACGTCATCGCACAGGACGGCACGATTGCCTACTCTTACACGGCATTAAACCCGGGCCAGCACGTCGCCAATACCATGGCAGCCGTCGAGAAGCTGCAGAAGAAGTCTTAGAGACACACCAGCGACTCGGATGCCAGCTGCCCTGAGCAGGAATCCGGCAAACCGGACTCCTGCTCGCAAGGTCGTTCGCGTTACCTCTTGTCCTGGCTCTCGCGAACCGAGTCCTTCAGGCCGCCGACGATGTTTTGAACCTTACCGGCAACCTGGTCAGCTTGACCTTGGCGCTTGAGCTTCTCATCACCCGTCACCTTGCCGGCCACTTCTTTGGCCTCGCCGACTTTCTGCTTAACGGCACCCTTGATGCGATCGTTGTCCATGCCACTCTCCTGTTCGCCGACCGGTGATTCGGCCCGCTCTGTGTGTTCAACGCCACGGTGCGAGAAACGTTCCCCGGAGGCATTAAGACACGTACGGGTGTCTACGCATTTCCATGCTAAGGTCGCGCCGCACCTGAAGTTTTCCAGTACAGTTGCGCCCTCAAGACGAGGAGATCTTGATGGTGAGCGGGTATTTCCCCTACGGGATCGTGGAGCTGCCTTTCTGGGGCTATGCGCTCGTTACGTTCGGGCTTATGCAGCTCATGTTTCTCGGGATCACCTTGTATCTGCACCGAGACCAGTCCCATGGCGGCCTAGAACTGCATCCCACACTGCGCCATATCTTCAGGTTCTGGCTCTGGTTCAGCTCCGGCACAGTCACGCGAGAGTGGGTCGCCGTACACCGGCGCCACCATGCCTTCGCCGATCAGCCCGGCGACCCACATAGCCCCGTCGTTTTCGGGCTGAAGAAGGTCGTTCTTGAGGGCTATGAGCTCTATAAGGCGGCCACTGCGGACCCGCAGATCCTTGATTACTACGGCCGCGGTACGCCGGATGACTGGATTGAGCGCAACCTCTATAGCCGCTGGCCAGCGGCGGGTCTCGTTTTCTTCATACTTTCCGAGCTTATTCTGTTCGGTGTGCCCGGCATCGTGATGGTGGCCGTTCACGTCGCCGCGCAACCATTCTTCGCCGGCGGCGTGATCAATGGCGTCGGTCATCGCTTGGGCTACCGCAGCTTCGAGATGGCGTCGACGGCGACGAACATCGTGCCGTGGGCGCTTTTTCTCGGCGGCGAGGAGTTGCACAACAACCATCACGCTTTCCCGCGCTCAGCACGCTTTGCTGTGCAGCCCTGGGAGATCGACATCGGCTGGCTGTGGATTCGGCTCTTCAGCGCCTTGGGACTTGCGCATGTGCGGCGCATCGCGCCGTCGCCGCGACTCATCGCCAAGCTTAGCACCGTGGATGCGGACACGGCACTCGCTTTGTTCACCAACCGCATGCATGTGCTGCGCGACTATGCGCGTCGTGTCGTGCGACCCGTATGCCGCGAGCTCGCCGAGCGCGAACCCGCGGGAGCCGTTCCGCGTACGGCGCCGATGCTTCTCATCCGCCATCCCGCGTTACTCGCGGAGGAGGCTCACCGCGTGCTGCGCGATCTCCTCGCGCGCTACGAGGTGTTGCGCGCTGTCGTCGAGTTCCGCGAGAGTCTGCAGCATTCGTGGAATGATGCAGCGGCGAGTCCAGGCGGCGCCGTGCAAAACTTGCGCGATTGGTGTGTGCGCGCCGAAGCGAGCGGCATACGTGCCCTGCGCGAGTTTGCCTTGCGGCTGCGCGACTACTCGGGCGCGTCGGCCTAACAATACTTAACGGGAAGCGTCGCAATGCGAATTGGTGTGCCGCGAGAGATCAAGGTTCAGGAATACCGCGTGGGACTCGTGCCGGAAGGCGTGCGCGAACTGACTAACGCGGGTCACGAAGTGATCGTCGAGACCGGTGCCGGCGGCGGTATCGGCGTCTCCGATGTGCACTTCGAGTCGGTCGGTGCGTCGATCGCAGCGTCGGCCGCAGCCGTATTCGAGCGTGCCGAGCTCATCGTCAAGGTGAAAGAGCCGCAGCCGAATGAATGCGCGATGCTGCGTCGCGGACAGGTGCTATTTACTTATCTGCATCTCGCTGCCGATGCCGCGCAGGCGGAAGGCTCATTCGCTCGGAAGCCACGGCCATTGCCTATGAGACAGTCACCGCGCCCAATGGATCTTTGCCGCTTCTGACGCCGATGAGTGAAGTCGCGGGGCGCATGTCCATTCAGGTCGGCGCCGCCTGCTTGCAGAAGGCCAACGGCGGGTTTGGCGTGCTCTTGGGCGGCGTGCCGGGCGTGCCGCCGGCAAAGGTCGTGATTTTGGGCGGCGGAGTCGCCGGCACGCATGCCGTGGAGATGGCCGTCGGCATGCGTGCCGACGTCACCGTGGTTGACCGTTCGGTGGATCGCCTGCGTGAGCTGTCTTCGATCTTTGGTTCGGCCTTGCGCACCGCTTATTCGACTACTCAGGCGATCGAGCGGCTGGTACAGGATGCCGATCTCGTCATCGGCGCCGTACTCGTCGTGGGCGCGACGGCTCCGAAGCTCGTTACGCGCGCAATGATCAAGAAGATGAAGACGGGCGCGGTGCTCGTGGATATCTCCATCGATCAGGGCGGCTGTTTTGAAACGAGCCGACCGACCACGCATGACGATCCGACCTTTGTCGTTGATGGCGTCATCCACTACTGTGTTGCCAATATGCCGGGCGCCGTGCCGCGAACCTCAACCTACGCGCTCACCAATGCGACGCTGCCCTACGTGCGTGCAATTGCGGATCGTGGCTGGCGCGAGGCGTTGCAGCGCGATCCGGGGCTCGCGACCGGTCTCAATGTGCACGCGGGCCATGTGACTCATGCTGCCGTTGCCCAGGCGCTGAAGGCGGGCGGGCACTTGCGCACTTGAGCAGGTTCGCTCGTAACGCTAGGCTAGCTTGGAATGACGGCGCAGCCGCGCCTAGCACTCTCAACCCAAGGAACTGCACGATGAAGATCCCTGTTTGCCTCGTTGGCTCCTTGCTCATCGGGAGCACGGCGATTGCCGCTCCGGTCACCTATCAGATCGATCCCGCCCATACCTATCCAAGCTTCGAGGCGGATCACTTCGGTGGCGTGTCGGTATGGCGCGGCAAGGCGACGAAAACGAGCGGCAGCATCGTGCTCGATCAGGCGGCCAAGTCGGGCAGCGTCGATATCACCGTGGATGCGGGCTCTATCGACTTTGGCCACGCCAAGCTCAACGAGCGCGCTAAATCGCCTGAGCTGTTCGATGTTGCCAAGTATCCGACGATTACCTACAAGGGGACTCTTAGCGGGTTCAAAGGCGACGCGCCGACCGAAGTGGACGGCCAGATCACCATGCATGGTGTGACGAAGCCTCTGAAGCTGACGCTCAATCAGTTCAAATGCATGCAGAACCCGATGCTGAAGAAAGAGGTCTGCGGTGCTGACGCCTCAGCAACACTTGATCGCAGCCAGTTTGGCATCGATGACGGTGTAAAGTACGGTTTCAAGATGGAAGTGAAACTGCAGATCCAGGTCGAAGGGATTCGCGCAAGCTAGCCTAAGCTCATGGCGCGCCGGCCGCGGCGCGCCATGAGCATATTGCCACCGGCTTTTACCCGGGCGCACAAAGCCGCGTGCTCGCGTGCTTGCGCGACTGCACACGTATTCACGAGGATGCGCGCGCTCGAACCGCAGCCGAGCCACCGGCATCAAGCGGCAGGCGTGTCGTCAGTTTTTTGGTTCGCAATACGAAGCTCGTATTCACCGAACGTACCGCTTTAGTCTGCAGCACGTGCGTGCTCAGGAAGTGTTCATAGGCTTCAATGCTGCCGGCGACGATGCGCAACAGGTAATCGTTTGTGCCGCTCATCGAATGGCATTCAAGCACCTCCGGGCGACGCGCGATGAGCTCGTCGAACTGGCGCACGCTCTCGGGATGATGGTTCTCGAGCGTCACCTGCGCATAGGCGAGGATAGGCAGCCCGATGGCTTTCGGATCGAGCAGCGTCGCGTAGCTTGCGATGAAACCATCCACTTCGAGGCGCCGCAGCCGGCGCCAGCAGGGGGCGGTCGATAAGCCCACACGCTTCGCCAGATCCTGATTCGAAATGCGCGCGTCAGCCTGCAGCTCATCGAGAATGCGCCGATCGACGCGATCGAGTGCCTTTGTCATTGGTTCGTCTCCAGTTGCGCAAGGATATTGCCAGAAGAGACTGATTCTGAGCAATAAGCGCAAGATAATTTCCGGATTTTGAGCATAGGATGCCTCGTCAGCAGCTTACATGGGAGGCGCTGCAATGCAGATCGACTGGGCGCGGGTCACCTGGCTCATGCAGGCCTCGCGGGCGCTTGATACGATCGAAGAGTCGCGCCTCTTGCCTGAGCGCAAGATCCTTTATCAGTTCTCCGCACGCGGCCATGAACTCGGGCAAGCGCTGTTGGGACTGCAGCTGACTGAACGCCACGACGGTGTCGGCGCCTATTATCGTTCGCGGCCGCTGATGCTCGCGCTCGGCTTTGACTTGCAGGACGCCGCGGCCGGACCGCTGGCGCGCGCCAACTCCTCAAGCGGCGGTCGCGACATCGGCGTCATCTTCAACATGCCATCGAGCGGCGGTGCGACGGTGCTCCCAGGATGCGGGGGCGTCGGCACGCAGTACACGCCGGTTGTCGGCTGGGCGCAGGCGATCCGTTACCGCCGCGATGTTCTCAACGACGCCACCTACACGCACAGCATTGCGGTCGCCCACGGCGGTGATGCCTCCACGGCGACCAACGGTTTCTGGTCGGCGCTCACCATCGCGACTACCTTGCGTCTGCCGGTGCTGTTCTATATCGAAGACAACGGCTTCGGCATTTCCGTGTCTTCCGAGTTGCAGACTCCCGCGGGCAATATCGCGGCAAATCTTGCGTCGTTTGCAAACCTATCTGTGCTGAGCGGCGATGGCACGGACCCCCAGAGCGCGGCCGAACTCATCGCGCGTGCCGTCAAACTCGTGCGCGGAGGTGAGGGACCCGTATTGCTGCGGCTCACCGTGCCGCGCCTGTCAGGTCATTCGGGCCAGGACACGCAGGCCTATAAGTCCGCCGCGGTTCTCGCGCTCGAGCGGGCCCGCGACCCGCTCGATCATCTGCGCCGCTTCCTCGTGCCGGCGCTCATGAGTGAATCCGAGTGGTCGAGGATCGAACGCGCGGCGCGCGAGGAGGTTGAAGCTGCGGTCGCAGCAGCGCTTACGCGCCTCCTGCCGGATCCTGCGTCATTACAGCGCCACGTGTTCTGCGAGCGGCGGTTCGCGGGCAGAGAGGCGCTGCAGCGCCAGGGTGGGGTTGCGCCCGAAGGCCACGAGTTTCCGCCGACCTCGATGGCGGGGGCACCCGAGCCCGTGCGCATCAATATGTTGACGGCGATCCGGCGCACGCTCGATGTTGAGCTGGCGTCAAATAAGCGCCTGCTCGTGTTTGGCGAAGACGTCGGTCCCAAAGGCGGCGTGCACGGCGCGACGCTTGGATTGCAGGAGAAGTACGGGCGCGCGCGCGTGTTTGACACCAGCCTCTCGGAAGAGGGCATCATCGGCCGCGCGGTCGGCATGGCGCTTGCGGGATTGGTGCCGGTGGCCGAGATACAATTTCGAAAATATGCGGACCCGGCGGCCGAACAGTTGAACGACTGCGGCACGCTGCGCTGGCGTACCAACAACCGCTTCGGCGCGCCCATCGTAGTGCGCATCCCGGGTGGATTTTTCAAATGTGGCGATCCATGGCACAGCCAGACCAATGAAGTGGCGTGGGTGCACGGCATCGGCTGGCGGGTGGCGGTGCCCGCGAACGCCGAAGATGCGGTGGGGCTTTTGCGCAGCGCCATGCGCGGCAATGACCCGACGATTTTCTTCGAGCACCGCGCCATGCTCGACGGCGCATCGGCGCGCCGCCCCTACCCGGGGGACTTGTTCGTCGTGCCGTTTGGGCAGGCGCGTCTCGTGCGTTCCGGTACGCAGTTGAGCGTCATCACCTGGGGCGCGATGGTGGAGCGCTGCGAGCTTGCCACGCAAGCCTCGGGTGTCGACGCCGAAGTCCTCGATCTGCGCACGCTCTCGCCCTGGGACAGACAGGCAACCCTCGCCTCGGTCAAGAAGACGCGCCGCTGTCTGATCGTGCATGAGGACAACTTGACCGCAGGGTTCGGTGCCGAGATTGCCGCAAGCCTGGTGGAAGAGGCATTCTTCCATCTGGATGCACCCATCGAGCGCCTGACCATGCCGGATATTCCCAGTCCGCACAGCCCGATACTGCTCGCAGCCGCGCTGCCGAGCGTGGCGCGTATTGCAGAGAGCATGCAGCGGATCGCACGCTCGTGAGCTCATTATTTGAGATTCGCACCCCGGCCGATCAGACCGAAGGCACCCGCTCGCAGGTGCTGCGCTGGTTGAAGGCAATTGGCGAGCGGGTCGCCGTCAATGAGCCTTTGGTCGAACTTGAGACCGACAAGGTCACTGTGGAAATTCCCGCGCCGGTGAGCGGCGTGCTGCGGCAGATCCTGAAGGGCGAGGGCGAGGAGGTTGCACCCGGCGATCTTTTGGGGCAGATCGAGCCGGGCGCGGAAGGCATCGCGGCGCAAGCTCACCGCGCGGCGCCGCAGGCGCCCGCCACGGGCGGGCATGCATTCAGCGGGGACGGCTCCGCCGCCTTGGCGCGCGATCAATTGAGCCCTGCAGTGCGGCGCCTGCTTGCCGAGCATGCGCTCGAGGTCACCGAGGTCGCAGGCTCGGGTCAGGCGGGCCGAATCACCGCGGAGGACGTTCTGAAGGCGGTTGTCGCGCGGCACGATAAGCGGCATCGTGCCGCTGCGCCGAGCCCGACCCCGGAGGTACTGCCCGTCGCGCGGCGCGTACCGCACTCACACATGCGCAAGCGCATCGCCGAGCACATGATACAGAGTCTCCTGCACACAGCGCCGCACGTGACCAGCGTCTTTGAAGCGGACATGGCCGCAGTCGTTGCGCATCGCAAGCGGCACCAGGGAGAATATGCAGAGCGCGGCACGGCACTTACGCTGAGCGCCTATTTTGTCGCCGCGGCCGTCGATGGCATACGCGCCGTGCCTGAAGCGAACAGCCGCTGGAGCGATGACGCGCTTGAAATCTATAACACGATCAATATCGGCGTAGCTGCGGCGATCGAGGGCGGCGGGCTCATCGTGCCGGTGCTGCGCGCAGTCGAGAAGTGTGATTTGTTTGAGATCGCGCGCGGCTTGAACGATCTCGTAACGCGGGCGCGTGCCGGCGAACTGACGCCCGCCGATCTGCGCGGTGGCACCTTCACCATTTCCAATCACGGCACGAGCGGCAGCCTGCTGGCAGCGCCAATCGTAATCAATCAGCCGCAATCAGCGATTCTCGGCATCGGCAAATTGGAAAGGCGCGCAGCCGTGCTCGATGAGGCGGGGATTGAGCGCATCGTGGTGCGGCCGAAGTGCTACGTCACGCTCACGATCGATCATCGGGTCTTGGACGGTCACGACGCGAATCGCTTCCTGCGGGCGTTCGTTGCGCGCCTGGAGTCCTGGCGTTGCTAGAGCGTGTGGCTCCTCATGGAGACCGCTTTGACGAGCACCCACACAGGGGATCCTGCGCTCAGCGCAAGCGCCGCGACCGCATCGCGAGTGACGCGCGCAAGCACACTCGCGCCACCGATGTCCACGGTTACCAGCTGCGCCTCGTGCACATCGTTGCGGATTACTTGCACGACGCCTGCAATCGAGTTGCGCACGCTCAAGCCATGCGCCGGGTGCGTCGCGAGGATGAGGTCGCGCGCGAGGAGCTGCACCCGCGCGCGCGCGCCGACACGCGCATCCGCGGCACTGACGAGCAGTGTGCCGCGGCCCAGCTGCAACTGTGCAAGCCCGCCCGGCACGTCAACTGCGGTGATCACTCCCTCGAGCACGGCGCCGACGGCGTCCGCCCCCACGATGGCGTTGAGCTCAGGCGCCACGCTCACTTCATGAATGCCGCCGGCGGCGAGCACGCGGCCTGACTCCATGAGCACGACATGGGTCGCGAGCCGCATGACCTCATCGAATTGGTGACTGACGTACACGATCGGGATCGACAGCCGGTCGCGCAACGCTTCCAAATACGGCAAGATTTCTGCGCGGCGCTGCGCATCGAGAGATGCGAGCGGCTCATCGAGGAGCAGCAGTCGTGGCTGCGACAGCAGCGCGCGGCCAAGTGCCACGCGCTGCCGCTCGCCGCCCGATAACGTATACGGCCGGCGCGCCAGGAGTGGTGCAAGCCCGAGGAGGTCAGTGACCTCATCAAAGCCGATCGCGTGCGGCGGCGCGGGCGCACGCTTCTGCCCGTAGCGCAGATTGCCGCGCACATCCAAATGCGGAAAGAGCCGTGCGTCCTGGAACACATAGCCGATGCGGCGGCGCTCGGCGGGCAGCGAACGCCGCGCGACAGTATCGACGAGCACCACATCATCGAGGCGCACGGCGCCGGCGTCAGGTGCGAGGAGGCCCGCAAGGATCTCAACCACCGTCGTCTTGCCGCAGCCGGAGCGGCCGAAGAGCGCAACGATCCCCGGCGTTGGGGCTTCGAATGCCACCTCCAGAGCAAAGGCGCCGCGGCGTTTGGCGACGTTGACGGAGAGCATCAGCGCCCGAGCCAGCGGCGCACGCGTCGTGCCAGCCATTCAGCGGCGAGGAGACCGGCGAGCCCGAGGGTAAAGGAAATGACGGCCAAGCGCGCCGCAAGCGCATCGCCGGAGGGCGACTGAATCGCGGTGTAGAGCGCCAACGGCAGCGTGCGCGTCTGTCCCGGAATGTTAGCGACAAACGTGATCACCGCGCCGAATTCACCCAGGCCGGCGGCAAACGCCATGACCGCGCCGGCGAGGATGCCGGGCAGCATTAATGGCAGCGTAATGGTCGCGAAGCGATCCATCGCGCCCGCTCCCAAAGTGCGCGCGGCGGCCTCAAGCCCGCGGTCGACATTGTCGAGGGAGATGCGGACGGCCCGCACCATGAGCGGAAAAGTCATGACAGCGGTCGCGAGCGCCGCACCCTTGGCGCTGAAGGCGAGCTCGACCCCAAAGCGCACGTAGAGCCAGTGCCCAAACGGCCCGCGCGTGCCGAACAAGACCAGCAGCACATAACCGACCGCGACCGGCGGCAGCACGAGGGGCAGATGCACGAAGGCGTCAAAGAGCATCCGGCCCGGAAAGTGCGCGCGCGTCAGAAGCCAGGCAACGACGATCGCCGCCGGCAAGCTGCACAGCACACTTAGGCCCGCAACCGTAAGACTGAGCCGCAGCGCATCAAGCTCGGCGGCCCCTAGGAATCCATGCATGAACGATCGCTAAAGCGCCGTGATGGGCACGGCATGCAATGTGATGCTCGGCTCTTGAGAAGCGTCAGGTCAAGCCCGTGTGAGCTCGCCGCCGCCGCGATTCCAAACGCCCGGGGACCAAGACTGCAGCGCCCGGCTGCCGATACACATGTACAAAGGCCGCAAGTGGCCGGGCAGCTGCTGCGCCGGCAGCAGGGCACAACCTAAAATTGGCTGGTCTAACTATCGGCTGTGCGCGGCAGAATTGGCCGCGCGAGCCGGCGTCTCCGCCGTGACCCCCAAGCGCTTTTGCAAGAGCGGACTGGTCGTCGTGTACTGCAGATGAACCTTCTCACCGGGACGCAAGTACTCGCGTACCGCAAATGCCGCGAGCGCGGTTTCGTGAAATCCAGAGAGGATGAGTTTTTTCTTGCCCGGATAATCATTGATGTCGCCGACCGCAAAGATCCCCGGGACAGTGGTCTGAAAACGCGCCGTATCGACACTGATCGTCTTGCGGTTCAGGGCAAGCCCCCAATCGGCAATTGGACCCAACTTCGGATGCAGTCCCCAGAAGACGAGCAGATGCTCAAGCGCCACGGCGCGCGTCAAGCCGTCCGGCGTCGTCACATGCACGCCGCGCAACTCACCGTCGGTTTCAATGATGGCACGTACCTGTCCCTCGAGAAAGTCGAGCTTGGCGGCCTCGCGCAGCGCGAAGAGTTGCGAAACCGACGCGGGCGCTGCGCGAAACTCGGAGCGCCGATGCACGAGGACCACGCTGCGCGCGCTCTTTGTGAGCTCCAGTGTCCAGTCGAGAGCGGAATCACCGCCGCCCAGAATGACGATATCGAGCCCGCGAAACAGATCCCGATCCTTCACCCGGTAGTGAACACGGCTGCCTTCATGGCGCTCGGCACCGGGGACTGCGAGCCGGCGCGATTGAAAGGCGCCGACACCGGCTGCAATGATGACGCTACCCGCATCGAAGCGGCTGCCGCGACTGGTCTCAACATCGAAGCGGCCATCCTCGCGGCGCTCGACGCGCGTCACTTCCTGCCCCAGATGAAAACCCGCCGCAAATGGGCCGATCTGCTCCTCCAGGCGCTCAATCAACTCGCGTGCCGTGCACACCGGCACTGCAGGAATGTCGTAGATCGGCTTTTCTGGATAAAGCTCAGTGCATTGGCCGCCGATCTGCGGCAAGGAGTCAATCACTTCCGCGCGCAGTCCCAGAAGTCCGAGCTCAAAGACCTGGAAGAGACCGACGGGGCCGGCCCCCACAATGACGGCGTCGGTGACCGTGGCAAGCTTGCTGCGTTCAGGCGACAAGAGCGTTCTCCAAAGTAAGACGCGACCGCGCGTGTTGCGCGGCAGCCGCTGCGAGGCCCTTCGCTTCGAGCCACTCGGGATTGAAAAGACGCGCTTGATAGTTGGCGCCCCCGTCGCACAGCACCGTCACGATCGTATGTCCGGGCCCAAGCTCGCGCGCGACTCTGACAGCGGCTGCGACATTGAGGCCGCTCGTGCTGCCGAGGAACAGGCCCTCCTCATTCAACAATCGATACACGAAGCGCACGGTCTCCGCATCCTCAACGTGCACGGCATCATCAATGCGCGCGAGCGCCAGATTCGCCGTGATGCGCGCGATGCCGATGCCTTCGGTGATCGAGCCCGTGCCGGTCGCCTTCAACGTGCCGTGGCGCACGTACTCAAAGAGATGGCTGCCGGGCGGGTCGGCGAGCACGCAGCGGATCGTTCGGCGGCGCGACTTCAAATATTCCGACACGCCGGAGAAGGTGCCGCCGGTGCCGCTCGCCGCGACGAACGCATCGACGCGCCCGGCCGTCTGCGTCCAGATCTCAGGACCAGTGGTCGTGAGATGGATCTCGCGATTGGCGATGTTGTCGAACTGGTTCGACCAGATGGCACCGCGGAGCTGCGCCGCAAGTCGCGCGGCAACCTTCTGGTATTGATTGGGATTGCTGTAGGGCACTGCCGGGACGCGGTGCACCTCGGCGCCGAGCATGTCCAAAATCTGATATTTCGCCGGCGACTGATTGTCGGGCATCACGATCACGCAACGATAACCGCGTTCGTTGCACAGGTGCGCAAGTCCGATCCCGGTATTGCCGGCGGTGCCTTCGACAACTGTGCCGCCCGGCTCGAGCTCAGCGCGCCGTTCGGCCGCGGTGAGGATGGCGAGCGCAGCGCGATCTTTGACCGAGCCGCCGGGATTCATGAACTCGGCCTTGCCAAGGATTTCGCAGCCGGTCTCCGCGCTGATCCGCTGCAGGCGGATAAGGGGCGTGTTGCCTATCGCTCCGGAAAAGCCCGCGCGAATGCCGGAGCCGGACTCATCACTCAAGCAGCAACCTCACGCGGCGTGGTGGTGTTCGCGAGCGTATCGAGCGCGCCAAGCGCGCGGCGTGCGCCTGCAAAGGTAGCCACTTCGCCCACGATCAGCAAAGCGGGCGCAGCAATGGCGGCGTCTGCCGCCAGGGATTCGAGACTTGCGAGCGTGCCGCTCAAGACGCGTTGCTCCGGTAACGTCGCCCGCTCGATGATCGCAGCCGGATGATCGGCGCTCGCACCGGATGTGCGCAGGCGCGCGATGATTCGTGACAGATGCGTGACGCCCATATAAAAGACAACCGTATGGTTGGGCCGCGCGAGCGAGTCCCAATCAAGCGCTTCGTCATCAAGCGCGTGGCCGGCTGCGAAAGTTACGCTGTGCGCAAGCTTTCTGTGGGTCAGCGGAATCCCCGCTGCAGCCGCCGCGCCTAGCGCCGCGGTTATTCCGGGCACGATGACGTAGCCAATGCCAGCCGCCGCGAGCGCCTCGATCTCTTCGCCGCCGCGGCCAAATATGAACGGATCGCCGCCCTTCAGGCGCGCGACGCGCAAGCCGGCGCGCGCATAGTGAATCAAAAGCTCGTGGATGCGCGCCTGCGCCGTCTGCGGATCGCCAGCCTCTTTACCGACAAAGATGCGCTGCGCATCGCGGCGGGCGCGTGCCAATACCGCATCCGATACCAGGCGATCATAGAGTACGACGTCGGCCTGCTGCAGCAGCTGCACGGCGCGCAGCGTCAGTAGATCCGGATCTCCCGGACCCGCACCGATGAGATACACCTCACCGCGCGGCGCCGGCGCGGCCGATACCGACAGCTCTTCGGCAAACGCTTCATGCGCGCGCGCTTCCTCGCCGGCGAGCACTTGCGAGCCGACGGCGCCGCCAATGATGCGTTCCCAGAAACCCCGGCGCACGCCCGGCGTGAGAGCCTGCTTCACGGCCGCACGCCGCTCTCCCATGAAGCGCGCCAACGCGCCCAACTTTGCCGGCAACAGTGCCTCGATCTGCGCGCGCACGCGCCGCACCAGAAGCGGCGCGCGCCCGCCGGAGCCGACCGCGACGATGACTGGGGAGCGATCGATGATGGCCGGAAAGATGAAGCTCGAAAGCTCCGGGCTATCGACGACGTTGACCGGCACGCGCGTCATGCGCGCCACCCGGGCAACCGCCGCATTGACCTCGGGCGAATCGGTCGCCGCGATCGCAAGCGACGCATGGCGCAGCTGTTCAGGCGCGAAACACGCGGCGATGTGGGTGACCGCGCCGCGACCGACAAGCTCGGCGAGCTCCGCGTCGAGGCGCGGCGCCACGACCGTTACGCGCGCCTGCGCTGCGAGCAACCATTCGACTTTGCGATGCGCGACCTGACCGCCGCCGACGACGACCGCCGGCTGATCCTTGATGGCGATGAATATCGGCAAGTAATCCATACGAACCTCGTCTAGCGTGAAACGCCCGCGACTTGGGCGTGGCGCACGCCCGGATGCAACCCGCACTCACGCGCCTGAGACTCCTCCCACCACCAACGGCCCGAGCGCCAATCCTCGCCCGGCTCGACCGACCGCGTGCACGGCGCGCAGCCGATGCTCGGGTACCGTCGATCGTGCAGCGCGTTGTAGGGAAGCTGGCGCGCATGGATGTACTGCCAGATCTGCGCCTCGGTCCAATCAAGGAGCGGGCTTAACTTATAAAGTCCATACTCCGCGTCCCACACTTCGGCGTTACCCTGCGCGCGCAGCGGCGACTGCTCGCGCCGCACGCCCGTGACCCAGGCGCGAAAGCCCTCGATCGCGCGCTTGAAGGGCTCAACTTTGCGTGCCTGGCAGCACGACATGCGCGCACCAACACTGCCCTGAAAACCATTAATGCCCTGCGCGCTGACAAGCGCCTGCAGGCCCATTGAATCGGGATAGACGAGGCGGATGCGCGCTCCATAGCGCGTATCGAGCCGCGCCAGAAGCTCGTAGGTTTCCTCGGGCAGACGGCCGGTGTCGATGCTGAAGATGTCGATCTCGGGCAGGTGCGTGGCAATGATGTCGGTCAGCACCATGGCTTCGGCGCCCAAGCTGCTGGCGTACACCACGCGCCGGTGCTCGCGAACTGCCGCGCCCAGGAACTGGCGAAGCGCGGCGGCCTTGTGCTCAAGATCGAGGCTGAGTACGTCTCCCATAGTCTGGAAATATACGGACGCTGCGCGCATCCCGGAACGAACCATTGCTTCTTAAGGAGTGCGCGCTGGTTATCTGGTTACGATCTCCTGGCGGCTTTGCGCTACGCTTGCGCGCTCCGCGACGTGAGACGATCAAGGCAGGGCCCGGATGAAATTGCACCAGTTGCGCTACCTTGCCGCGATCGCGCAGAGCGGTCTCAACATCACCGCCGCGGCTCAGAAGCTGCACACCTCGCAGCCCGGAGTGAGCAAGCAGATCAAGCTTCTGGAGGACGAGCTCGGCTTTCAGATCTTCGTGCGCGAGGGCAGGAATCTCACGCGCATCACGCCCGCAGGCCAGCAGGTCATCGATCGGGCGCTGAAGATTCTGCAGGAGGCGCAGAGCATCCGCGATCTGTCGACGGAGCTGCGCGATGAGGGGCGCGGCAGTCTGTCGCTGGGCACGACGCACACACAGGCTCGCTATGTGCTGCCGGATGTCATCCGCGAGTTTCGCGGCGCCTATGCGCAGGTGCGCCTGAATCTGCATCAGGGCACTTCCGAGCAGATCGCCGAAATGGTCGCTCAGGATCGCATTGACTGCGCGATCGCCACGGGCTCCGAGCACCTCTTTACGGATCTGACGATCATGCCGTGCTACCGCTGGAAACGGACCGTCATCGTGCCGCGCGACCATCCGCTCGCCAGCGCCGGACGGCTGACGCTGCGGGCGCTCGCGAATCATCCGCTCGTGACCTATACCTTCAGCTTTACAGGGCCTTCCTCCCTGCATGAAGCCTTCGCCAAGAGTGGCCTTGTGCCCAATGTCGCCATTACGGCGCGCGACGCCGACGTCATCAAGACCTACGTGCGCCTGGGACTTGGGGTCGGAATCGTCGCGAGTATGGCGATCGATGCGCGCGAGGATGCTGATCTCGTGGCGCTCGACGCATCACACCTTTTCAGTGCGCACACGACATGGATCGGGTTCCGGCGTGGGACACTGCTGCGCAAATACATGTATGAGTTCACGCAGCTGCTGGCGCCGCATCTTGACCGCCGCCTCGTCGAGCGCGCTCATCGGCTCACATCGGCGGCCGAGGTTACGAAGCTCTTCGAAGACACTGACCTGCCGCAGCGCTAGGGGTGTGCAGCGTTGTCAGGCGGTAAAGCGTTGCCGCGTGACCGAGGCGAGCCGT
>Ga0066793_10000495_pt1 | contig 15644 bp, 15 predicted proteins | sample PersoiDNA2013189_FD_83876 | JGI IMG/M metagenome (GOLD analysis project Ga0066793, IMG submission 83876) | Permafrost soil microbial communities from the Arctic, to analyse light accelerated degradation of dissolved organic matter (DOM) -... | ecosystem: Environmental > Terrestrial > Soil >... | reverse complement strand
TAGAGTTGTTGGACGAAGCTCAGGAAAGCGCGCAGGGTTAGGACGGATGCGACCACATGCAGGAGCGTTTGCGAAGGGAGCGAACGTCAATGTCGCAGCCGATTTCAATGGTGATATCTTACCGCTGTGAGTTCTGTCGGGAACTAAAGTGGTCATCTTTGTCTTGCTCGCATCGGTCGTACTGGCTTTGGCGAAGCACCCTTTCTACCCTTTGGTGGGTGAAGCCATTGTTGGCGTGCTCGTCTTTAGGGTTGGCAGTGTACTGCTACCTCGGATTCTATTCGACCCGAACAAGGACCGGACCAGAGCAAACGGAAACGGCAGCCCTAAGGCGGGTTCTAGCCGGCCAGCGGTTACCTGGAAAATCGGCCAAACTGAGGCGATCGAATGGGTCCAGCTTGTTGCAAAGCGCCAAGCGTTTTACATTAGTATGGAAAGTGGGCAGGGTGGGACGACCTGGGGGTCCACGGATGAGTTCGATAGGATTTGGGCAATTCGAGGCAGCCAGAGCGAAACGGACTTCAGGAAAAAGAACACCGATGGTACAGGCTGGGATTGCGTACCGGACGTAGAGGAGGCCCAGACGGTCTGGTTACCTGTTGGGCAGAAGCCTTGACAATCGATCGCTGGATTGTGTAGGTTTTGGTTTCGTTTTTCGTGGAAGCGGTGCGCCGCCGCGAGCGTTACGCAACGCGTGCAAATGAACACATTGTCATCCGCATCATGCTGTGCTACACTCGTTGCAATGTGGAAAGCCCCCGCGCTACTGATACAGCCGGGGCGGCGGCCAGATCACCGTAGACGCTCTCTGGCGTGGTTTGCGTTATCACAGTCAGGCCGTATGCGCAACCGCTGGCGCGGCGGCCTTTTCTTTTAGTGTAGTCTTCGTTGGCTAAGATTCCCAACGGACGTCACCCAAGATGACATTCTCCGAAGCTGATACCCGCTCCAAGCTCATCGACCCTGCCATCTACGCGCGCGGCTGGACCGAGGATCTCATTCGCCGCGAGGAGACGGCGGGCGCCGTCGAGATCATCGGCGGCAAGGCGCGCAAGCAGGCCAAGGGGCGGTGTCACGGGCCGCGGTATATGGAAGCGATTTGGGCGAAGGAGACCGAATTATCTGGCGAACTGCTCCGCCGCTTATTCCGGCCCTTGGCCGCTATTCATCGCAGCCCGTGACACGTTGAAGCTGTTCTGAAATTCGGCAGTTGGAGCACCGAGGCAAGCGAACCAGCGAAAGTGCAGGGGAGTCCATGCCCAGACTAAGATCGGCCACTCAAGAAACGTCAACGAGTATTCAAGTCCTTCTGGACGTGATCTCCCCCCTCTTCGAGTTTGCAGAGGATGAGGTGCCGCTTCTCTCAACATCGCGCCAGCTCACGTACGAGCGGAACACCCTGCTACTGACTGAAACAGTGTATGGTTTGCTGCCACCTATGGGCAAAGCCCCAGCCGGGGCACTCATCGACGACGTAATCGGAGACCTCGTGAAACCGGCGGGTATTCGCGCCGCTGATATGCTTGCAGAGTTGGGCCGACGTCTCACGCCCGAAGGTGAACGGGAGGTGCGCGTCATCGCTTTCCTCAACGCGCCGCCGGATCAGTCTCCAGACGGGATGGCGGTGGCCGAAACTGAATTCGCCAAGGTCAGCGAAGCAGAGATGGACGGGATTCTCTCGAACAAGCCGCTCATGGAAAAAGCTGCGCAGCACAACCCATCGGCCGCCAAGAACCTGGCTCGCTTTTCCGCTTATGTTTACGCGGTGAGGACGCCGGAGTATCTGGCAGCGCAGGGACTAGAGTTTGTGGCGGATCGGATCACGGAGCCGTTTGAGCGCCTACGCAGTCTGTTGAACTTCGCTCACCATAGACGGCGTATCACCATGCACTTTGGCGTGCGCCGAGAACCGATGGCGAGATATGCGGTCAGTCCTTTCCAGTTCTTGAAGTCAGGTGACAAAATCGAGGAGGACTTCTTCTGGGAAGTGATGCCTCCAGATTATCGGTTTCATCCAATTGATCCAGAGACCAGGGACGCATTCGCGCGGGGAGCGGAGCTCGTCTACGGACCGGCGTCGGGTAAGCTGGCTCAGCATATCGGCAATCTGTTGCTCATCTACCAGAAGGCGCTCGACACACCCGATCCAGAAGTGGCCTTTTTCCACTTCTGGCAAATTCTGGAAGGCATCGCATCGCCGACGAAAGAGGGACGGGGCATCGAGTCCAACAGGCTCGTGCAGCGGCTGAAGCAACTGGCTCCGCTGGAACAGACCGAAGAAGCAACCCTCTTGAAAATGGTAGAAAGACGCAACGAGCTTGTCCATCGGAGCGTGTTTCCCGAGGAGGACGCCGAGCGGCAGGTAAGGATCATCAAGCTGGAGGCCGACAAGTTCCTGCTCGCGCTCCTCAGCATTCTACCGCAACTGCCGGATGTGATTGACTTGATAGAGTACTACAATGTTGCCTCCGACCGCAGCGAGGCGCGACTTCGCGCGTTGGAAAGGGCGCTCGGCCTGATCAAGAAGCCGAGCTGAAGACTGGCCGTTCATCGCTTAGCCGTTGAGCCACCGGGAGTCTCCGGTTCGCTCACCGAACGAGGAAATAGATTCATGTGTGCGGACACGTACGCAAGCTTTAGTCAATTGTCAGCTCGCAAACGAGAAGGCCATGACTATCTGATCACCATCTCCCGTCGTGATTCACCTATTGCCGTCATCGCCCCCCACGGAGGTGGCATCGAACCAGGCATTTCGGAGATTACTAAGCTCGACTTTGTCCATTGCTGGCTGGATCAGCGTCCGTAGGCGAGCGTGTCAGTAAGGCAATCCAGGAGCCCACGTGGGATTTCCAGCATATCAGGCTCGGTAGGCGACCGCCACAATATCCTGGCGGGCCAGACTTGCAGGCGCAGATAGGCCAGCGTGTCTGAGAAGCTGGGCTGGACTTTCCCATACCAGGCTGCCTCTCGGGTCGGCAAGTCTTTACCGTCGAGCAAGCGATGAACCAACAGCGTAACCAACGAAAACAGCGCCAGCAGGGCGGGCGTGGTTCGGAGAATCGCCAGATCCGACCATTGGCGTTGGGTCTCGACGCCGAGGTGGCGGCGGACCTCTGCGAAGGTGACCTCCACCCGCCAGCGCAAGACGAACCAGGCGACGATCTGCTCGGGCATCTGCGTCAGATCGGTGCACAGCAAGGCTTGCGCCTCGAAATGGCCCAAGGGATCGCGGATCAGCACCCAGCGGATGGATACGCCGGGCAGGCCCGCATGGTACCAGACCGCTGTGCCACTGGCCAACTCGACCTGGCGAGTGCTACCCCCATACCAAGCCAGCTCACAAGTCCGCCACGTCGTGTGCGGATCCAGCAGCCGAGCGGCGAGTGTGGGCTGGCGCTGCCCCTTCTTGCGCGGCCGGCCGCGTGCGCCCGGCTTGCGTGCTGGTGCCGGATTGTACAAGGCGGCATCCAGGCGCAAGCGCGTGATCATGACCACCGGGTTGACCAAGCGCACACAAGCTGCCAGCAGTTCCACCACGGCGTAACCGCCGTCGGCCACGACAACCAGCTTGCGCCCAGGCAGCCAACGCCGCACCTGCGAGATCATCTGCCGCGCCCAGTCAGTGACCTTCTTGTGGCGCTCCTGGCGTTCCGCATGGTAGCGTTCGGAGGGCGCCAAGACGCTGAAGAAGGGCAGCGCCCATACCCGCCCAATCCAGGGTATGGGCGCCAGCAGCATCATGCAAATCCAGCGCAAACCGCTGGTCTTGACAAAGAACTCCTTGCTCGAACGCACCGCATCGCGGTAGATGCCCCGGGCCGCAATCTTAGCACCCCAGCGCCGCTCGATAGTCTCGTCAATTCCCATCACAATCGGTGCATCCGCTGGCACGAAAGCCTCCAGCAACAGCTGCAGAAGGATGCGGCTCAGTTGTCGACTCGACCACACCGCACGGCTCAGCAGGCGGTGGTAGTTCTGGAAATGAATTTCGTCGCTCAGGCCCATGACCCGCAGAGCAGCGGTGACGGTGCGTTTGCCGGGCGCCAAGATCGCGCCTACCAGCATCACGACGGCCCATCGCCACATGCGCTTGCTGAAGAGCGGCGCAAAGTGGTCCAGAACGTGTATAATCGGTTCGGGCAGGGTATGCATCTCGCAACCTCACTCGGTAAGTGGATTACGAGTAGCCTATCCTGCCTCTTGCTTCCGGTCAATTGTTAAATGGACAAAGTCCAGCTTAGTACGTGGTCCAGTTTTCCGGGCCAATTATAACGGGCAATCGTCTGGCTATGCTGTGTTCCAATTCAGATGATGATATTGCTGCCCATGGAGCTTACAATGCGCCGCGCAGTATTGAGGTGGTGCTGGCGCGCGCTGCGCTCTGCCGCATCGACGTCACCTAGCTGGAGCGCGGCCAGAATGGCCCGGTGCTCATCCATGATTTCTAAGTAGCGGCCGGGCAGGTCGAGCCCCAGGGCACGATACTGCTCGCTGTGCCGGTAATATTGCAAAATCAAATTGTAGAGATTTGGCGCGTGGGCTGCCTGATAGATGATGTCATGAAACTCGAAGTTGAGGGCGAGAATCTGCCGGTCATCACCCGCCTTCACCGCGTGTTCAATCTTCATCGTCAGGTCACTAATCCGCCCTATCTCCTCCGGGCCTAGCCTGGGCGCTGCCAGACGGGCTGCAATGCCCTCCAGCGCTGCCCGGATGCAGTAAATCTCCACTACGTCATCCACCGACAGCTTCTTGACGAAGGTGCCGCGGTGCGGTAAGTTCTCCACTAACCCCACTGAAATCAGCCTACTGAGCGCCTCGCGTACCGGCATGCGGCTGACGCCAAGCCGTTCTGCCAGTCGGGCAGTGTTCAGCCGCTCACCCGGCTTCAGCTTGCCGGCAAAGATGTCATTGCGCAGCGCGGTAAACACGATGTCTTGCATCGTGCGGTAGTCTTCTATGACAGACTCAATCCGTAAGTCGTCGTCCAGCTCTGCGCCGGGCGCCAGGTCCTCAGGTTCCCTGTCTTCCATTGAGATATCACCCCCGCGTTGCCATAACATGGACCCCCTCCTTGTAGCGCGCAAAGCATTCCGCATACTGTAGCACCCGGCTGGGCTGCGGTGAAAACCAAACCCCGCGCGCTGGTCCTACAGCCTGATCGCCACTGGCAAGCAGTGCGGCCCCAAGCGCCGGGCCGGCCTCAGCGAGCCAGGTGATGGAACAGCCGAACACATCCGCCAGGAGCTGTCCCCAGAACGCTTGCTCTTCCTGGCCGCCGATTAACACCGCCCGGTGCGGCTCCTCCCCGGGTAGGACCTGGTCGGCATCAAGTAAGGCGAATGCCACACCTTCAAAGGCCGCCCTGATGATGTCCGCAATTCCGCAGCGAAGTGTGAGCCCGAGCACGTGCGCCCGCAAAGTGGGGTCAAAATAAGGCGCCCGCTCGCCGCCCAGGTGCGGGATGAACAGTAGTCCTCGTGCTCCCGACTCCGCGTCCCGAGCCGTAGCGAATATTTTCGCATAAGAGGCTTCTTGCATCAAGTTTCGGCGCACCCAAACCACAGTCGCCCCACATGACTGGATGCCGGCCATCAGCAGCCACCCGACCGGGCCGGCGCCCGCGTAGCAGTGAAACATGCCGCGGCAAAGCACTGCGGCGCTGCGGATCAGTGCGCCCGCCGTACCAAAACGAATGATGAGGCCGGCCTGAACTGACTGACAAGTAAACGCCTCTGCCGCCAGATCGCCGGCGCCGACGATGACAGGGGTCCATCGTGGGATGCCGGTGATCTGGCTGCCATCGGCAGTAACAGCCCCGGCGACCGCCGTGGACGGCACAATGCCGGGCAGAATCCGGAGCGGCAATCCACTGGCGTCCAGGATCTCCCTTAACCAGTCCCCTGCGGCCGCATCATACAGTATTGTGCCGCTGGCATCCGAAGGATCCGTGGCAACGATACCGGTCAGGCGCAGGCGCACAAAGTCCTTAGGCAGGAACAAGTACCTGGCCCGGGCCAACAGATCGGGCTCGGTCGCGACAACCCACATGAGTGGCAGCAGGGTCATGATCCTGTGGGGTGGGTTGCGGGTAATCTCATGGAGGCGGGCCCGGAGCTCGCGCGGCAGTTGTTCGAGAAGTGGGGCGCTGCGAGAGTCCTGCCAGGCGATGGCGGGCCGCAGCGGTTGACCCGAGGCATCGACCAGCGTGAGGGTGTGCATCTGTCCGCTCAGGCCTATAGCGCCGAGCTCGCGCCAGCGGGATGATCTGCCAATCGGGCGCACACAGCGCGCACCGCCTCCAACCAGGCGGCCGGGTCCTGCTCGACCCACCCTGGCCAGGATAATGCGTCTCATAGACCGCCACGGCCGTGGCCAGCACGCCAGCCCGCTCTTCGCTCCCGGGTGCATATAGAACGCCTTTGCATGAGGTGGTGCCGATATCCAGCCCAAGAGTGACGGTCATTGGTGGTTTTCCGTGCGCCGCGTTACAACGCGGCGGCCACGATCTCGACGACGTCAAGCACATGCAAGCCGCGCTCGGAGCCAGAGGCATCAAACGCTGTTCTGCATGCGGGGCAGGCGGTCGCCAGCACGGCCGCACCCGTTCGTTAGACTGCGTCCAGTGTATTGGCGGCAGCCGGCGCCGCGATGTTGGGATAAGTCTCGCGCAGGCGCGCGCTGCCGCAGCAACGGGCGTGCTGGCGGTTAAACTCCATCTCCACCAGAACGGCGCCGGCAGCACGCAATATGGCACGTAGCGCTTCGTAGAGATCCAGACCGGCGCGTCCCAGAGCACAGGGATCGTGGTAGGTTACCCGGCCGGAAGCGGGCCGTGCAGGCTCTTCGCCGAACCTTAGCCGGCCCTCTTTGAGCAATCGCTCTATGTATTGCGTTGCATGCAATACTTCAATGCCAGTAGGAATCTGTAACCCATAGGCATCGCGGCATCTTTGAGCGAGCTGCCGCTGGCAGGAGCGGCAGCCAAAGAGTACCGTGCGATAGTGTCCCGAGGTGAGGGCTCCGATCGCCCGCCGTGCCATCTGCTGCGCCTCGGCCTGGTCCCCAGGTCGTGCAGCGGCGCGGCGCAGCAAGGCTCATCAGCAAACATGGCTGGCTCCACGTCGGCAGCATAATCCAGCTCCGAATAAGGCACGATCAGCGTCGGGTCACCATCCTATGCTCCTTCTGGTCCATTGGGTTCGATCACGACTTTGATGGCGCCATCGCGCCGCGACACAAACGTGTCCAGCGCCTCGCCGAAACAATCAAGCGGAAAAATGTGTGAGATCAGATCATGCACAACCAGTTGCCCCGAGCTGATCAACCGAATGATCTTATCCGAGACGTTGGGGTTAGCCCGCGAGCCGAAGATGGCAATCTCGTTGTGCACAATGTATTTGAAGGGCAGTGCTTCCATGACCTTGTCTTGCGGCACGCCGAGCAGGGCCACGCGCCCGCCCTTGCGCACCATGCGCACAGCCTGGTCGAACGTCCCCGGCGCGCCGGAACATTCGAAAACTTCGTCGGCACCCAGGCCGAGGGTAAGGGCCCGCACCGCGGGTACGGGATCGGTGCTCTCGAAGTCGACCAGTTCGTCTGCGCCCAGCCGGCCGGCCGCTGCAAGCCGCGAGCGACGCCCAACCATGATCACACGAGCAGCGCCTCGGGCGCGCGCCATACGCATCGCGATCAACCCGATGGGACCAGGACCGATCACGACGACCGTTCCACCCATCGTGATCCCGGTTAGTTCCATACCGTGCAGAGTGACGCCCGCCGTGTCAACCAGCGCGCCTTCGCGGTACATGACGTTTCCAGGCAGCTTGTGGATGCTCTTGACGGAGTAGGTATTGTATTGCGCGTAAGCGCCTTCCCAGACAAAGCCATAGTGCCGGTGTCCGGTCTCTGGCCGGCCATAATTGAGACAGAGGTTGTAACGGCCCTGCAAACAGTTTGCGCAGTAGCCACAGCCCTTGTGTGCCTCACCCGCTACCCGGTCGCCCGGTTCGAAGCCGTGCACGCCCTCGCCAACGGCCACTATCTCGCCTGCCCACTCATGGCCCGGGATAAAGGGATAACACGGAGGCCAGGTTCCGGCCAGGTCGCCTCGGATGATTTCAGGATCGCTGCCACAAATGGCTACGGCCCGGATGCAACACAGCACCTCGCCTGCCTGAGGCTCGGGCACAGGAACATTCTGGATTGCGAACTCTCCAGGCTTGGGCAATACCAGGGCGCGCATTCTTGCCGGTATCATGAATTCTCCCTTTCACTGAGATTTAAGCGTCACGCGTCATAACAATACGGCCAACCACATCACCACGTTCGAGGACTTCGACGGCATCGCCAATCCGGCCTAACGGGTACGACGCAGTCACTATCGCGGTCAACTTTCCAGCCGCAACCAGATCCACCACATCGGCAAGCTCCTGCCGGTTGCTACCCCGGCAGCCTATGATTTCGCGTTCCGGTGCGAACAGTGCCATGCTGGGCACCACAAATTCCTGATCAAGATAGGCAATCACCAGTAGCTTGCCGCCCGGGCGCAACAGGGAGATGCCCTCACGGATGCTTGCCTGAGTACCAATGCAATCGGCCACCACATCAGCGCCCTCGCCATCGGTGAAACGGGCTACGGCTGCGCTCAAGTCTTCTTCTGCCGTATTTACCGTAGCGGCGCCATGCTCCTGGGCCGCGGCCAGACGGTGCGCCCGACGACTGGTCGCCAGCACCGCGGCTCCGGCCAGGCGTGCGATCTGCACCCCATGGATACCCAGGCCACCAACCCCCAGGATGACAACGCGCTGGTTAATGCCGACCTGCCCTTGTGAGATCAGGCAGTGATACATACAAGCGACGGCATCGGGCAACACGGCCCCGGCCTCATAGCTGACGTTATTCGGTAGTGCAACCAGGTTCGCTGCCGGCACAGAAACGTAGTCGGCGTGGCCCCCGTCACGCTCAAAGCCGATACGTTGCTTGTTGGGGCAGCGCTGCGTCTGCCCGGTCAGGCAGTGACGGCAGAGGCCGCACGTTACGTCCAGAGCGACGATGACCCGGGAGCCGAGTTGCCAGCCACGGGTCTCCGGCCCCAGCGCCGCAACTTCTCCGGCTATCTCATGGCCTGGAATGCGCGGGAGCTGTCCCAGGTCGACGCGGCCTGAAAGCAGGTGCACATCGGTGCTGCAGAGCCCGCTGGCCCGCACCCGAACCAACACTTCACCCGGACCCAGCTGCGGCTCCGGGGCTGGCCCGCACTGCAGTGGACGACCGTATGCTGTGATCTGTACGGCCTGCATCACTTAGCCCTTCAACCCGCTCAGCACGATGCCGCGGATAAAGTAGCGCTGCAGACAAAAGAACAGGATCGTCAGCGGCAGCATGGCGATGGTAGCCACCGCCAGCAACTGATTCCAGATCGTTCCGTAGTTGCTCATGAAGAGCGCTAGTCCAACCGTCAGCGGTCGCAGATCTTCCTTAGTAATGATGACCAGCGGCCAGATGTACATATCCCAGGCTTCGCGGAACGTGAAGATTGATAGGGCAATGGCTGCGGGCCTTGAAAGTGGGAACACGATGCGGGTGAAGATGCCGAACTCACTCATGCCGTCGATACGCGCAGCTTCCATCAATTCATCCGGAATACCCATGATGTACTGGCGCATCAGGAAAACGCCGAATGCATCGGCGATAAAGGGAACAATCATGCCCCAGTAGGTATTCTGCCAGTTAAATTGCTTGACCGTGAGGAACAACGGCACCATGGTGACCTCGAGAGGTAGCATTAGCGTGCTCAGGACCACCAGGAAGAAGAACTGCCGGCCGAAGAACCGGAACTTGGCAAAGGCATAGCCGGCGAGCGAGCACAAAAAAACGTTCCCGACGGTTATGCAGATGCTGACGAAGGCGCTGTTCAGGAAATAGCGCGTGAAGTCGCGCTGAGCCCATGCCTCCGGATAGGCGCCGAAGTACCAGGGATGCGGCAGCCAACGTAAAGGAACTACGAACATATCCTCCAGTTGTTTAAAGGAGGACAGCACCATCCAGACGATCGGAAGGACGGCCAGGGCAGCGGCCAGCACAAGTAGGGTATAGGCCACGACGCTTGTGATCCCATTCCGGGTTGAGCGGAGTGTTTGGGAGTACCTCATCTTCATTCACCCGCTTCCGAGAACAACCGAATCTGGACGATCGAGAAGATCATCATGATCGCAAACAGTAATATGGACATTGCGGAAGCGCGCCCCATTTTGAAGAACTCAAAGGCGGTCTTGTAAATCTGCAGGGGCACCACCTCAGTCGCCCCGGCCGGCCCGCCATTGGTAAGAAGCTGCGGCACCGCGAACACCTTCAGAGCGACGGTCACCGACATGACCATCACCAATAAACTAGTTGGCTTGAGCAGGGGTAGGGTCAGGTAGCGGAATTCGCTCAGCGCATTCGTACCGTCAATTTTACCCGCTTCATAATACTCCTCGGGGATCGCCTGTAGCCCCGCCGTGAAAATGACCATGAAGTACGGGGCCGCGCGCCAGATGCCAATGATGATGATTGAGATCAGCGCTGTCGTCGGGGTCGTGAGCCAACGTACCGACGGCACACCGAAATATCCGAGAATAGTGTTGACGGCGCCATCTTGAAAATAGAGGAAGCGCCAGAGGATGGCGACGACTACCTGAGACATGATGACTGGCAGAAAGATGAGCGCGCGGAAAACGCCCCGGAACCACCGTACACGCAGGATGAGCATAGCCAGCAACAGTGAGATAATCCATACCGGGACGACCGAGCCGGTCACATAGAGGACAGACGCCTTAAGGGACTGGTGGAAAACCGGATCCTTGGCCAAATCAATGTAGTTATCCAGGCCGGTGAACGTGGGAGCCGAAAACAGGTCGTAGTTGGTGAAGCTCAGGCGAGCGGCCTGGATCATAGGAATGATACGGAATGTAAGCAAGATGAGCAGGGTGGGGAGCATGAAGATGTATCCCCAGGCGGCTCGCCGGGCCGACAGGCCAAGCTGGAATCTGCTACGCGTGCGTTTGACCAGCACTGGCTTTGCTGTGATGTCCAATCCTCGCCTCCGGATAGAGCTTACGGGCGTGTTTCGAGAGGCTCTTGCCCCCACCGTCCACCCTGGCCCCTCCCGAGATGGGCAGGGCGCTGATTCCTGGCCGGCATTTCTCTTCGCCCCCTCTCCCGCGCACTGTGGCAGAGGGGGCTGGCCTTGATGACCGTAATCTTTTCAGAGAGTTTCTACGCTCAGACCTTTCCTTGGTCCGGCCTTACTTGGCGCTAAGAGCCTTGGTGCACTCGTCTTCGGCTTGGTCCAATGACGCCTTGGGATCAGTGCCCTGCATAACCGTGCGCTCGATCGCCTTGCCCACGATCTGCGTGATCTCGTTGGTCTTGGGATTGCTCAGGAGCCAGGTGGCGGTCTCGATGTCCTTCAGATGCACGGCGATAAAGGGGAAGGCCTTGACGCTGGGCTTATCGAGCAGGCCCGTGCGCGGCTGGATGAACGACGCCTTCGCCAGCCATTCCTCGGGCTTCGCCAGTGTGAAGCGGATGAAGTCCCACGCGACCTTCTTGTTGAGGTCCGGCTTAGTCTTGTTGACGCCCCAGGCGAAGCCGTACATCACGGTCTTCGGGTTGCCCGGGTCAACCTGCGGCAGGCTTGTAACCGCCCACCGGTCCTTGATCTGCGAGTCCATAAGCTGCTGGGTGGCCCAGGGGCCGGTCACCCACATGGCGGTGCGACCGTCAATGAAGTCCTGGCTATTTTGTGCGGCGGTGTTTAACGTGAATGATGGATCACCGATGGACGTGGTGACGTCATTCCACAGGGTCAAGGCCTTGACGGCCGGTTCGGAGTTCAGCTGGCACTTGGTCTGGTCTTCGCTGAGGAGCGAACCGCCAAATTGCTGCACCATGGGCTGAAAATCTAGCAGCATCCATCGCTGGGAGAAGTAGGGGAAGTCATAGCCCTTGCGCACGGTCTTGCCGTTGTCGACCTTCTTCAGTTGGGCGCCGATCTTCTTCAGGTCGTCCCACGTCTTGGGCGCATCCTTTACCGCATCGAGCCCGATCTCTTTGAATGCGTCGGTGCTAATAAACAAGCTCATCGAGTTGGTCTGGTAGGGAAGGCCATAGATCTTGCCGTCGAAAGTGACGCCAGGCAGTACGCTTTTGACATACTGCGCTTCGATATCGGCTTGCGACTTGGCGCAGAACACGCTCGTGTCAATCGGTTCCAGCACCTTCTTGTCATAGTAAGCCGCAAAGACGGAGATATCCTGATCCAGGATGTCGGGGCCGGTGCCGGAGGCCATCGCGACGCTCAGCTTCTGGTTGAGATCGGACTGCGAGGCCACAACAGAATTGATCTTGACATTGGGGTGCAGCGTCTGGTAGCGGTCGATCAATTCCTTCATGTATGCGGTAAACGGCGCATACTCATGCCACCACACTTCGATGGTGACGGGGCTCGTCGGGAACTGCCAGCAGCCTTCGCCGAACACATCGCCACTTGTGGCCGGTTGTGCCTGTGCTGGCGCGGCCGGATTGTCGGTTGGCGCCGACGCATTCGTCGGTTCTGTCTTCACGGGTTGCATGGCGGCGGGTACTGTCGGCTGAGGGGCAGGCGTAGCTGCCTGCCCACCGCACTGTACGGTGAACATGGCCACCAGTAACAGCGTAAACAGCATGGCCACGGTGCTCTTGCTGCCTTTGTGAGTTGCCTTGAACATCTTTCTTCCCCCTACGTGGATTTGGTTGTTGCCAGGTGACTGCCTGGTTGCCCTGGTCGGAACGAAAAATCGCGAGTACGTGACGTGCGGCGCACCTCCTTCGCGAGCGCTCCTCGCAACATGAAGACAGAACCGATCTAAGCGCCAAGAACCCCTCGGCTCTGCCCTTGCAGACCATGCACTTGACAATACAAACGCCGTCAGCTTAGAACTAACTCGTGCTGCGCTGCCAGCGCTTGCAATCGCTCGACGATGTCAGGCCGCGCTGGGGTAAAAACATCCAGAGCCACAACAAATTCATCGAGGGATTCTATGCTATGTTTTACGTTAGAGGGCATGTAGGCGAACTCGCCGGGTGCGATCACCTGCTCTTCGTCGCCGATGCACATGCGTAGTCGCCCTTGTAGCATGTAGGTAATCTGGCTGCTCTCATGGCAGTGCGGTTTGCACTTCAGGTTGGGGAAGGCTTCGTGTAAGGCCAGCATCATGCCGTCTATTACCACCGCGCGGCGGCTCATGCCTGCCGGCAGGGTGGAGCCGGGCTCCACATCCTTCATGAAATCGAGCCAGCGGAAAAACGCCATTGTATCCTCCTGTCGCCTATGCCCAGAGAGCGCTTCACGGTGCTGCTAGGCCGCCGTGAATCCCCCGGGTCAATTAGAAGGCTAACTGACTGTATGATAACGGCCACAGTAGCAGCCAGCCTCGAATAACGCTAACACGTTGGCCGGCGGTACATCGCCCTGGATATTGTGCACCGCGCCCAGGATGAATCCTCCGCCCGGCGCCAGATCGTCGATACGGCGTGCCACCTCGTCCGCGACGTCTGCGGTACTGCCGTACGGCATGACATGCTGTGTATCAACGCCACCCCAAAAGCTGAGTTGAGCGCCGAACTCACGCTTCAGAAACGCCGTGTCCATACCGCGGGCTGAGGCCTGTACCGGGTTGATGATGTCAAAGCCAGCATCTATGATGTCCGGCAACAACTTCACTATGGAACCATCGCAGTGCAAGAATATCTTGGCGTTCGTGTGGCGGTGGATTTCGGCGATCAACGCCTGGTGATAGGGTTTGAGACAGCGCCTGTACATCCCAGCAGACATCACCGGGCCGTTTTGCACGCCCAGATCATCAACGATGGTCACCACGTTGCAATAAGGGCCGACAGCCTGCAAAAAGATACTAATATTGAGCAGGATTGCTTCCGTAATGCGATCCAACAGGTTGCGGGCGAGCGTTTCATCAGTCGCCATATCCATCAGAAACGTGTCCATGCCCCGGAGATCGTACGCGCGCTGCAGCAGCGGCCACATGCCATCGGCTATTAACGCATAGTCGGTAGAGTTGTACAGGCGTTCCGCCAACTGGCCGAGTCCGCTGACGCGCGAAAGATCACCCATGTGGGGCAGTACGTACGAGCGGATTGCCTCGAGATCGGCGCCGGCCAGGGGGTGACGGACCGGAAAGAAGGCGCCGATACTGCCATCGGGCCGGCTGTACGAAATCCCCCACTCGTCGGTAAAGGCATCCGGCGAATGGACGGTATTCTGCCAGCCATCGATCATGTGTGGCCGGAGCCCGAGGAAGTCAACGCCTAGCCTTTGCCGGGCAGTCTCAGGTACTTCTACGGTGCGGAAAGTTGTGGACACCAGAGTGGGCTCGGGCGTGGGTAGGCCCAGGAAGGTCATGAATGGCTCGAAGGCTTCGATTCGCAGGGTGCTTACCGCCGTGCCGCCGAGATCCATCGGCACACGGTCCGGCTCCTGATGGTCGAGTGCCATCGTCACACGCTGTCGGGCGTTCATGCAACTCCTTTGGCAGAACAGGCGATTGAGACTGGGGCAGATCGGACCGGGCTGGAATCGTTAATTTACTGCACTTGGATAATTGATCCAAAATCCATTATAGCTATACTGCTGTCCTTTGTCAAACTGAAGAATTACGCCGAGGGTGCTCCATCTGGACACGGTGGATAATTCCGTGATCGGCTCTGCCAGGACAAAGTCTGGCTTCTGCAGCAGTTTTTCCACAGGTGCTTGCCGAACCCGACCTGGGCTTTGCTCCACTCGCCATGAGGGAGTGGTTTTTTGCCTTATCTGGGCGTCTGGGCGCTAGCCATTAGGCTGGGACAGGATAGCTCAGCCACTCCACCACCGTCCAGCACCGATCAGACCCCAACCGCCATCGCCGGAGTCCGTTTGCTATAGGGTCGCGCCACACGCTTCCCACCCCGGTCTCGCGGTGCCGCCAGCTCAACCCGTAACGACTCGTGCGGCTTCACCAAGTGATAATAGACCCGCCACCACGCAAACCCATCTTGCAGTTGAACCAGAGTCTGGGTCGTCGCCCAACTCCGCGGTGCTAACATGGCTAGCCCACGCCGTATGGTTAGATTCACCCGTTCCACGAACGCAGGTTGCAAGACGCCACGCCAGCCCAGTGCCTCCAAGCGGTTGCGCAAGGCTGCCAGCGTGCCGCAACGCATCACGCGTTCGACCCGCGCCAGCTTCCGACGCCGATGCGACTTGATGAGTTGCCCATACAGCAACGTCGCCGCTACCTGCCAGGTTCGTTTTTTCGTTCCCAGCGTTTCTTCCCAGGCACCAAAGTGGGCGGTCAAACTGTAGAAGTACAAGTTCAAACCGTCGCTGGTGAATAGTGGCATACACCCGCGAGCCAGGACCTGCACCAAGCCGTGAATCAGCGCATGCGCTGTCGCCCGGGTGCGCGGACCGAGTTGGGCCGCCGCGATGATCTTGGTCCGCGCAGCCAAGGCCAGCCAGAGCCAGACCTCCTGACCTTTGTTCCGCAAGGTCGTGCGCAATTCGTCAAGTTGCACATGCAGCAGTTCTAAGCCACGGAACAGCCGGGTATGGAGCCGCTCACTAT
>Ga0066793_10000494_pt1 | contig 15652 bp, 19 predicted proteins | sample PersoiDNA2013189_FD_83876 | JGI IMG/M metagenome (GOLD analysis project Ga0066793, IMG submission 83876) | Permafrost soil microbial communities from the Arctic, to analyse light accelerated degradation of dissolved organic matter (DOM) -... | ecosystem: Environmental > Terrestrial > Soil >... | reverse complement strand
GTTCAGCAGAAACGAGTCGAACACGCTCGCCTGCGGACTGTTGGTCGTGGACGAGACCTCGATGGTGGATGTGCCTCTGATGTACTCGCTGGTGCGGGCTCTTCCGAACCGCGCCGGATTGGTTCTGGTCGGCGACGTGGATCAACTTCCTTCGGTCGGACCGGGCACGGTGCTTGGGGACTTGATCGAAAGCGGTGTCGTACCAGTCGTGCGCCTCACCGAAGTATTCAGGCAGGCTGCGGGCAGCCATATCATCACGAACGCGCACCGCATCCGCCGGGGGCAGATGCCCGATATGCGCGGAGCAGACCCGAGTTCCGACTTCCACTTCGTCGAGCGGGACGACCCAGAGAAGATCGCGGCAACGCTGGTCAAGCTGGTGCAGGAGAGAATTCCAGACCGATTTCGTCTCGACCCGATCCGCGACGTTCAGGTTCTCTGCCCGATGAACCGGGGATCACTCGGCGTACGCGAACTGAACACAGCCTTACAGAAGGTATTGAACCCAACCCGACCCGGTCAGCCGACCGTGGAGCGGTTCGGATGGCGATTCCAGATCGGCGACAAAGTCATCCAGACGGAGAACGACTACGACAAGGACGTGTTCAATGGCGATGTCGGGATTGTCGAGCGAATCGATGCCGTCGAGCAGCAGGTCGCCGTGCGCTTCGACGACCGAGTGGTGAAGTACGACTTCGGGGAATTGGACGAGATTTCGCTGGCTTACGCGATCACGATCCACAAGTCGCAGGGATCGGAGTTCCCGGCGGTGGTGATCCCGCTGGCCACCCAGCACTATATGCTGCTGCAACGCAACCTGATCTACACGGGCATCACGCGGGGCAAGCGGCTGCTCGTCCTGATCGGGCAGAAGAAGGCGTTGGGCATAGCAGTGCGCAATGATCGCCCGCAGAGGCGATATTCGGGGCTCCTCGCCAGTCTGAGGAGCGACTCGCAGCGTTAACTACAGCGCGATCCGCAACTGTCGTTCGGATTCGTAATTGTTGGCGGAAGTTCGTCTCCCGTCCTGATTTACCAGCTTGCAACCCTTCGGCGCCGAAAGCGCACTGCGTAGACTCCAAGATTGAACAGACAAACGGCAACGGCGGAGAGGACCAGGAACGATGGAGATACATCCGGATACACGAGCGCGTCCAAGTAGTGCAGCAGAAATCCGCCCTGATACGTGGGGATGCCGGCGCGGCCACGGAGCCAATTTTCCACTGGGGTCAGCGGGCAAGACCAGTCCAGGATTTCGAGTAAGATGCCGTAGATCAATGAGGCGATGTGAACCCAGCGCAGCAGCGGCCGATTCTGGGTTACGAGAGCTCCGAATGCAACCCAAAGGATGAAGAGGAGGTGCAGAACCAGAACTCCCGCAGCCGCTATGGAATAGAGATCCAAGCATTTCTCCGTTCTCCGCCGCTATGTCGATTGCCGGAATGCCACCAAATGCCAAGATCCGGCCGACGTTTGCCGCCGCAATACATAGACGTTGCCATCCTGGGCGCGGACCTTATAAAAGGCATCGTCTGGGCCATACCACTGGTCTAGGACTTCCTCGACCGTGTAGTCACGTTTGTCGAGTCGAAAACGAACAGGTCTTTCGTCTGCCTTTCGTCCGGAATAGCAATTTACTTCGAGCTCCATTTCCTTTTTCATGCTTGCCAGAACCGTTTTGCGAACAAAGCGGGCGACACTCCAGGCCGTGCATGAGGACTGGCGTAAGGTCGAGATGGATCGGCGGGGACGGAGCCAACTGTTCCCGGTCTACCAGTCAGCAGGATGTTCTTGGCTGGCGAGTACAACCCTGCAGAGCCGTTCATACACCAGCCCACACGCCGGCAATCGAACAGCTGCAATGTGGACAGCATCCGGCCCTGAGGTTGTTCTGCAGGATGTCGAAGCCGTGCCGACGGATCAGCACGCTGCCGCACGCGGGACAGTAGGTGTTGTCGTGCGGATCGCCCGGCACGTTGCCCATATAAACAAACTGGAGGCCTGCTTCCTCACCGATCTCCCAGGCGCGCTGCAGAGTGCGCACTGGCGTTACAGGTGCACTGAACTTATAGGCCGGACAGTAGCGGGTAATATGCCACGGCACGTCTGGCCCTAGATCGGTGGCGATTCGGCTGGCGATACTACGAAGCGTTGCCTCAGAATCATTCACGCCTGGAATAATCAACGTCGTAACTTCGATGTGCACATCGCGCGAGCGTGCCAGTTGACATGCGCTCCAGACCTTTTCAACATCGATGGTCTTGCAGTACTTCCTTCCCACCTCGGCGTCGCCTTTGATGTCCACATTCATCGCGTCCAACCCAGCATCGATCAGCAGCGACAGGGACTCGGGCGTCATGTAGCCATTCGTCACAAACGTTTTGTAAAGGCCGCGGGCCCCGGCCAAGCGAAAGACGTCCAGTGACCACTCCAGGGAGAGCGTAGGCTCATTGAAGGAAATCGATGTACCCTGGCATGAAGCTTCCGTGGTCAACTGCACGAAGTGCTCGGGAGAGACGTAACGCCCGCTAGCGGGCGGTCGTACCTTGCTGATGTCCCAGTTCTGGCACCATGGGCAGCCAAAGTTGCATGACCAACTGCCTGCAGTCAGCGCAAAGGTGCCGGGATGAAAGTGGTAGAAAGGCTTCTTCTCGATGGGATTCGCCGCCAGAGAGGAAACCGCGCCGTAGATCAGCGTCAGCAACTTTCCATCGCGATGCTGCCGGACGCGACACCAACCAAATCCGCCCGGTGGCAACAGGCAGCGGCGTTCGCAAACGTTGCACCGGATCTTAGTGTCCACTCTGTCGTAGAGTAGCGACTCGCGGAAAAAGATGTTTTCCGCTGCTTCCGGGAGAGTGTAGGCGGAACGTCGCTTCGACGCTGTCGCGGGCCTACAATTCATGATGAGGTCTCTCTTCCCTCCAGTATAAGGCTCGCCGCAGCAGCTAGGACTTGGGAAGACTGGACGTATGTTGGAAATCGCCGGCAGACCGTTTCTCCGGAATCGAGACCGCAATACGAGCCGGGCGGGGCAGAAGATCGACATGGGTTTCGAGCGGGGATCGGTCGTTGTGAGTGGCTGGAGGATAGCCAAACCGAGTCTCCTCACGAGCTGATGCCGCCTCGCAATCACGAAGAAAGGGGAGTTCGCTCTACCCCAGCAGATCTCGCACGATGCTGAGCCATTCCGCATCGAGTGGTTGTCGGCAAACGGGCTTCCCTGCTCGACCATACCAGTAAGCTGCGTTGTCCTGATCGCCTTCTTTGCGATGCAGGTAAGCGTGCACCCACGAACCCTCGGAGCCTTCTTCCTGCTGAGCAGATTCGTGGGCCCGAGTCCAATCACCCTTGGCGTCCCACCATAAGCCGGCGAGAGCGAGTGTGATTTCCGTAGGCGGTTTGTCCGCGGTGAGCGATTGACGAAAATCGTCCAACGTCATTTGAGTCTCCGTGGGGTAAAGCCTCATCCCATGTCCCCGCGACGCAACTGGCTGGACGATGCTTTCCTCAGCCTTTCCCAAACACATTATCAATCTTCCTCATGATCTGCTCTGCCCACTGAACGGCGGCGGCGACCATGGATTCGGTCATCGGGCTGGGCTTCTCCGTTGTTGAAGCCATTAGACATTCCGATTCTCCGTAGGACCCGACGAAGTGTTTCTTGGGTTTACTGCGAGCCGTCAATGCAGATTCCTCTCTACGCGAATGACGAAATTCATAGAGCAATGACCAAGAAATAGAGCATGCCTAAATCGAAACATTCCTGGAACACCACGGGTCCCTACTACTGGGGAAGTAGAAGAAACATACTCTGATGGATTAGGAGAGTTAAGGTAGTCCGGTGCGCTTGGTAAGGACCTGGGCTGCCCGTGTGCCTCCTGGGAAAGCAGACATGGCTCCACGCTGCACACCCGCTTTCGTTTCTGTCACAATGCTCCCGGAGGTCCTTAATGGCGCAGAAACGAATTCTTATTCTTGTTGGCGACTACGTCGAAGATTACGAAGTCATGGTGCCGTTCCAGTCCCTGCAGATGGTCGGACATCGGGTCGAGGCGGTGTGTCCGGGCAAGAAGACGGGAGAGTCCGTGCGCACCGCGATTCACGATTTCGAGGGCGATCAGACATACAGCGAGAAGCGCGGGCACAACTTCACCCTCAATGCGAACTTTGATGAAGTGCATCCGGAGAGCTACGACGCGCTGGTCGTGCCCGGAGGGCGGGCGCCCGAATATCTGCGGCTGAACCCACGGGTGCTGGAAATCGTCCGACACTTTGCGGAGACGGACAAGCCGATCGCGGCCATCTGCCACGCGGCGCAACTGCTGGCCGCCGCCGGAGTGCTCAAGGGGCGCCGTTGCAGTTGCTATCCCGCTGTGGGCCCGGAGGTCGTGGCGGCGGGTGGAACCTATGCGGACATACCCATCGACAAAGCTTGTGTGGATGGGAACCTGGTAACTGCTCCGGCATGGCCCGCGCATCCCGCCTGGCTGGCGGCGTTTCTGGAAGTGCTGGAGAAGGCCGGTGCCGAGAGGAACGCAGCCTAGCGCACGGTCACGCGGTGGTGACGTTGGGGTTTGAGGCGAATCTGGACCTTGGCGGTACAGGACGATGAGCAGCGGTCTGGGCAAGCACGCAGAGGAACGAACGCCTGTGCTTGCTGTTCTTGGGACTCCCTCAGTGTCAGTCGCCAGAGTTGCAGGCACGATTCGCGTCTCCATTGTCTTCTCATCGGAAAAGAAGACAGCGAGACCGACCAAATCAAGTTTTGGCTTTCCGATTGCGAATTTGCATATGGCGATTTTCGTGATGAAGAATCTGCTGCCCTCAAATTTGAGGGATTTCTACTCGTAGGGTCCGAGAAGGGCGACACGCTGTCCCTTTTTGAAATGAAAAGCTGAAGGTGGCGGCTCCCGTACACGGTCGCCACGGTGGTCACAAAGGCTGCCTGCACTTCTGAAACGCCCGAGCCGACCCAAACCCCCTCCCGGCAGCCAAATGCCAGCAGAATGGGCTTCCAGAAAGGCATCCGAACCCAGCCGCGTAGTCGCACAGGGGCGGTCAATTCTTGACTGTCTTCTTCAAGATTGGGGGTCAGCGTCAGTGCTCATTTGGAACTGCGGGATGGGTTGCGGAGGATGCCCTGTTCCAATCTTGTATTGTCTCGTCGATACAGTCAGCGGGGAATACTTCCGTCAGTCCAGAATTTTCCTCGAACGTCACTCTGGGGTGCTTCGTCTGGAGGCTGATTGCTACGTCCGTGTAGGGAAGATAGCCCCTGACGACCCCTAAAAGGAACGCCGCTCTTATTGGCGGTTTTTCGCCCTGAAATTGTGCTTCGAATGTTTCTGGTCGCAGCACCACGGGGCCTCCACTGTTCCCCGGAAATATGAAAGAGTCGATCAGGAAGCTTTTCACAGTCGCCGGGGAATCGAGTGTGTCCCTGACCCTCGCTATGGAGCCTTGGCGTACTACTACATAATCCTGCTGGGTTCCGACGAGATTCATGGGAAAACCTAACACGAAAACTCCGTACCCCTCCGACAGTCCGAGTTCCTTCGCTTTGACTCTGCTCAACGTATCGAAATCGCTGTGAAAGTAGTCGAACTTTATTCCCATCTGTTCGAACCAAGAACCGTTCAACCGAACCACGGCAATGTCAACCAGAGGGTCCGGGTGTGCGCGCCAAGTCGGTACGCCATCCACGATCAGTGGGAAGTCGTACTCCTGCACAGGACCACCAGACTTCTGATTGAACCTGATTGATAGCGGACCGTTCGTCGCCGCGAGATGCTCCTCTATCACGTGGCGATTCGTCACCAAATACGGCTGGTATAAGCTCTTCTGCTCACTGTTCTTGCCGACGAAATCCCCGTAGAGGAAGCCCGACGCTTCGCCTATCCATCTTCCTAAATTCGGTCCCGGCGTCGTGTCCTTCCTACCGATGGCAACTACACGATCAAGAAAGACGACTGGAAGCGGACCCGCATAGGACCCAGAACAGGTCAGCAGAAGAGTCCCGACAACGACGCAGATCGACTTGAATTTCATCGGTGCCTCCTTCTTTCTTTGAGGTGCCTTCAAGAATCAGTCTACGTGTTGTTTTCGCCCTGCTGCAAACCTCGGGGCTTTTTTCTCCGCCCTGATCGCAGGCCCGGAGATTGTCATGCCGAGCGAGTACTACCCGGAGATCTTCGGCGGCGAGATGTCGGAGACCTGCGAGTTCGCCAGCCTCGACGAAGCCAACGAAATCTTGGGGCTGATGATGCGGCACTGGAACACCATTGCCGGGGCGCTGTTCAAGGGCGAGGTGTACGTGCCGCTCCTGCTGGAGGACGAGGACGGCAGGGCGCACGGCAACGATTGGGCTCGCGGCTTCATGCGGGGCATGGGCATGCGCCACGATGGCTGGGCTGAGCTTGTCAACGACGACGAGCGCGGCGGCTGCCTGATCCCGATGATGATGCTCTGCCACGAGCACGACGAAGACCCGGAGATGCGCCCCAAGCCGATCAGCACAGAGAAGCGCGAAGAAGTCATCGTGCACATGGCGGCTGGACTGTTGGGAGCGTATCGCTATTTCCGGGCGCATCGGCAGGTCAGTGCGAGTGCACACACGAGTGAACCACGGCGCAATGATCCCAAGGTCGGGCGGAACGATCCGTGCCCGTGCGGCTCGGGAAAGAAGTACAAGCGGTCTGCGGCGGGGCGACGGTGAACTGAACCTTCAGCCCGAGAACACATTGTCTATCTTCTTCATGATCCGCTCGGCCCACTGGATGCTCGCGTCAATCAGCTTATCTGTTCGGGGACTTCCCTGTGGAGTCCCGAATAGGTCGTCTGCCGTTTGCATGTGCAGGCTCGCCAGAATCGCTGCCATGATGCCGATCACACGTTTGCGGCCTTCGTCCATGGGCGGGCACCAGACCGTGATGAGAGTGGAACCTCACGCAAAATTGCGCAGGGTTGATAGGAGTATAGCATCATATTCGCCGTTTGTTCGCCACGGTGAAAATGCGGGCAGGAGAGCCAAAGGGCGGGCTCGTTCTGAATCGAACAGAGTGAGGATACGCTCGCTGAGTTGGTCACAAAGGCTGCTGTCACTTCTGGAACACTAAAGCCAAGCTGAACGCCTCGGGGCGGGCATCAGCCTTCAGTTCTTGTATCCATTTGTAGGCACTTTTCGCCGATTTCAGACTGATTATTTGCCATCAACACTGGGAAAACGGAAATCGGCACATTTCGCCAAACCCAAGAGCCACCAGCGTTTTCCCATTGTTTTTGGAAAAAACAAATCCCTTGACTTCAGATTCCCGGTAGCGCTACCAAATCTTCTACTTTGCTCAAATCCCCAGTATTTATGCGGTTCATGGCGAGATCTCGCCGTTTTCTTTCCTGTCTTTTTGGTCCCCGAATGTCTCCCTCGTTCCCTGCAGGCATGGACAGTAAATGGACAGTAAACAGGGGTGAGGAGGGCAGGTTCTCCTTCAGGGCGGGGGATAGAAGAACCCTTACCGACTGGCGCTCAATAAACACTACGAAAATCACAGAAGTCTGATTCTGGACCCGCGTCCATGCGAAGGCAGCCATGGACACTAAACGGACACTACGCTACCTCGGGACACTTGTTCCAAATTCGAGAATCGCCCAAAATCACTGATCCAGCACCAACATTTGTGGTATACAGGATCTTCCTTCCCCCAGGGTCCCGCCAGCGCTGCACACCCTTGACCCCATCCACGTAGCTGGTACGGTAAACAGTGCTACGCAGTGACAATATGCTGTACTTCGCCTACGGATCAAACATGTGCACGGAACGTCTGCGCGCACCCGATCGTGTGCCCTCCGCTGAATTCGTGCGGATCGCCAGGGTACCCGGGTATGTGTTCCGGTTTCACAAGCTCAGCAAGAAGGATTGTTCAGCAAAGGCAGATGCTTACTACACTGGCAATCCAACCGACATAGTTTGGGGAGTGATTTTCAAAATCGACCCCGCAGAAAAACCGAATCTCGACAGAGCCGAGGGTCTTGGCCGAGGCTATGCCGAAAAAGAGTTCACGGTCACGGACATGGAGGGTAATGAGCACCGCACGGTCGCGTACGTTGCCGAGCAATCCCATATTCAAGCGGAACTACTGCCGTATTGCTGGTACAAGTGCTTCGTTGTCGAAGGGGCTCGTCAAAGCGGTCTGCCGCCCGACTACATCGCACAAATCGAGGCTATGCCGGCTACCGAAGACCCGGATCGACAACGAGATGCCAGAAATCGAGCCATCATGTGTCATAACGAACCGTTATGAAAATAGAAAGCGTCAGAATCAAGAACTTCCGTGCCTTTGAAGATGAGACGATCATTCTGGACGACTACACGTGCCTCGTTGGACCGAATGGTAGCGGAAAGTCGACCATCCTCACCGCCCTCAACATCTTCTTTAGAGAAACCGCGAGCGCTTCAACAGACCTCGTCAATTTGGGTGAGGAAGACTTTCACAAGTGCGAGACGTCCCGACCGATTCAGATCACGTTGACATTTACTGACATCGGCCCTGAAGCTGGGGAGGACCTCAAAGCGTATGTGCGGCAAGGAATGCTGGTGGTTTCTGCTGTCGCAGAATGGGACGAAAAGACGGAATCAGCGCAGATCAAACAGTATGGCCAGCGCTTAGGGATTGAACAATTCCGGGCATACTTCGAGAAAGAAAAGGCAGGCGCGCTTGCGAAGGAACGGCAAGGTTTTTTTGTCGGCCTTAGACAAACATTCCAGGATTTGCCAGAGGCGAAAACAAAGCCTGCAATGGAACAGGCACTGCACGATTACGAAGGGGCACATCCAGAGCAGTGCGCGCTCATTCCAAGCGAGGACCAGTTTTATGGAGTCTCGCGAGGTGCGAATTTACTGCAAAAGTATTTGCAGTGGGTGTTTGTTCCCGCGGTAAAGGACGCCACAACAGAGCAGGCGGAAGCGAAGAACACAGCTCTTGGTCGGCTGGTTGCTAGGAGAGTCCATTCACAGATTGCGCTTGATAAACCGATAGACGAAATCAAACAGCAGGCAATTCAACAATACCAGGAGCTTCTCAACTCCAATGCGTCCGCACTTAGGAAATTGTCTGATTCATTGAATACAAGGTTCAAGAGGTGGGCGCACCAAAACGCAAGCATCAGGCTCGACTGGCAGGGCGGAGAAGAAAAGATAACAATTTCGCAACCGACCGCAGAAATTGAGGCCGCGGAAGGGGTATTCAAGGGAGAGCTTGCCAGATTCGGCCACGGGCTACAGCGGTCATTCATTTTTGCTCTTCTGGAGGAGCAGGCAGAGCATACGGACACCGGGCCTCGATTGATTCTGGCTTGCGAAGAACCGGAACTCTATCAGCATCCGCCACAGGCGCGATACTTGGCCTCGCTCTTGCAGCGACTCAGTTCCCAAAATGCCCAGATCCTGCTCTGCACTCACAGTCCGTATTTTGCGACTGGTAGAACGTTCGAACAAATAAGAATGGTTAATAAAGATGCGAAGAATGGATGCGCAACGGTAGCCCACGCCACTTTTGACCAGATAGCCCAGACAATTGCGGAAGCCAAAGGAGAAAAGCCTTCAAAGCCGGGTGGGATTGCGATTAAAGTTGAGCAGGAATTACAGGGGCAAATGAACGAAATGTTCTTTGCCTCGGTCCGCGTGTTTGTGGAGGGGTTGGAAGACATAGGGTATATAAGCAGCTATCTTTCTCTGCTCGATCTGTGGGACGAGTTCCGGGGTCTCGGATGTCATCTAGTCCAGGTGCAAGGCAAGAGTAATCTCATCTATGCTATTGCCCTCGCAAACCATCTTAAGCTGCCCTCCTTTACCGTTTTTGATGCGGACGGGGATACACCGCCCGACACTCCTGAAAAGTCGACGGGCAAAAGGATCAAGCATGAGAAGGATAACCTCGCCATTTTGCGGTTGAGTGGCGTAGGCAAGCCGGTTGCGTTTCCAGGTGCCACTCTTTGGGAAAGAAATGTCGTCACCTGGAAGACGAAGATTGGCGATGTTGTTGAGTCGGACATCGGGGCCGCAGACCTGCATAAACTCAAAGAAGAGGTATGCGCAAAATACGGGATCTTTGTCCATGACAAGGACAAGAGCTCTCTCTTTATTGGCTATCTCATGGCTGAAGCATGGGAACAGGGTAAGAAATCGCCGACCTTGGAAAGGTTGTGTCGGACGATCATCGAGTATGCGAATTCCGTTGACTCTCCAGCACAAGGTGTGGCTGTAAATGCGGCCACAGGTATTCCTGCCGTGGTCAACTAACATAGAGTTCTATGCAACCCCACGTCCGTGCAGCAGTCGCATACATCGCAGGCCGCCTGATTTCCGGGGGCGATGCTTCTGCTGTGTACGACTATTCGCAGTCCCGCTACGTTTCTGTTTCGGGCGACATCGAGCACAGCGCGGTGAACGTCTACGACTCCGAACGGAAGTGTCATGTTTCAGGTGACGGCAGTGGGTCCGAATACTCCCTCTACGACTATGGAGAGCGTTGCCATTTGAATATCACCATTCAGGGTAAAGAGTTCACCGGCTATGATTACGGAACATCGTCGCACTTCAGCGGGGCAGTGAACGGAAAGTCAATATCACTCTACGATTACGGAGATCAATCGTATTTTCAATACTCACTATGACCAACTACATCTATGACGCACACGGAAACGCAGTCGGTTTCCATCGCGGCCGATGCATTTATCAACTCGACGGCACTCCAGTCGGGCAACTGAATGGAACCCACGTGCACAAGCTTACTGGCCCCTACGTAGGCGAACTCTACAAGGACATGGTTGTTGACCGGCACATGGGCGATCTCGGAAACATCGGCAACCCGGGGAATCCCGGAAACCCTGGCAATCCCGGCAATCCTGGCAACCGCGGCGCAGTGAACTACGGCTTTCCCGATGTGTTCCACACGCTGCTGGAGTGATTCTCCTCGACTAGCATGGCCGACACCCGCTTTTCCAATCCGACCAACGTTATGCAACGCTGACCAACCATGAAAACTCCCAACCTGACATCCAAACAGAAGCGCTTGATTAAGGAGCTGGATAAGATCGCTTCACTCTTGCACCTGAATTACCGCGAGATTCAAGAGTACGAACGGGAATCCCGGACAACCCGGCTCGAACTCGTAAAGCGTCATTTTATTCGGGGAGAAGTGGTCCTTCAGTACACCTTTGTTGATGAGTACCTGAACAACGGGTTGTGTCGTTATTTCTTCGGGGCGAACGCAGACTATATCAAACTCTGGAAGACGCAAAAGTTTAGAAACTTCAATTACTACGTTGTCGAAGGCTTAAGCCTGATGGAGAAGTTGCGGTTTGTGAAGTCGATTCGCAAGCTCCCAAAGACGGTGTCTGCGGATGTAGAACGCCTGAACAACATGCGCAACGGAATTGCCCATGCGTTCTTTCCAGAAAATCTGCGGAGCGCGAAGCCGACATGGAAAGGTAAGAACATGTTCAAGGTAGAAGGCGTCGAAGCATTCATCACTGACATGGACAAGCTGCACTTTTTCTTTCGCAAAATGAAGAGTACGAGACCATGACCACCCAATCGGTCCATTGTGCGAAATGTGGCACTCCAATTGACGAAGCTCTAGATTTGCCCGACGGTCGGCGCCCGTGTCCGTCTTGCGGAGCGACGACGCGCGCAGTTCACGTCGAGGTGTCTGACACAGTGACGCTTCGCGAGAGTCTCCGATTCAAGCACAAAGACTCCGGCGGTAAAGCCCTCGCCGAAGGCCTTAGCGGGGATGACTTGCACCGCGATAGCGGTAAATGGATGAAAAAGGAACGCGTGATTGACCGCGAAAAGGATCTCTACAGAGAAGTGGTGACCGATCCCGAAACCGGAAAAATCACTCACCGCTGCGAAGAGCCTTTGTCCAAGCACCACGGCCACGGAAGTGCGAAGAAGAAACGCAGATGATCCCCATGCCTCACACGAACGAAGTCGACAAACTGAATGCAACTTTCTCAAACGCTGGTGATATGAAAGAGGGTCGGATTATGGAAATTCTGCGCCAAGCCAAAACGCTTGCGCAGGAATACCGGACCTTGACGGGCAAGCCGCTTGGTATCACGGGCTAGGTAGCCGAGTACGAAGCTGCCCGGCTTCTGGGGATCGAGCTCACTCCGGCACGGCAAGCCGGATACGATGCGATTGAGCAGATCGCCGGGGCAACCCGTCCGAAACGCCACTGCGAGAGGGCCCCTCGCGTGTTTTCGCTTTCCCCACGTAGAAGACCTCGAAGGGCTCCTCCTGGTAAATCACGTACAGCCCTGCAGTCTCGGGCACCTCACCCTTCGCGAGAGTCGAGAATCTCCGTCGCGGCAATGCCAACAGAACCGTCAGGTCATCGATTGCTGGTCCTAGTTTGCGCACCAAATCCTCTCGCACATTTGCGCTCGGCACGAGTCCGAAGCCAGTCGACATTGCTATTTCCAAGAATCACCTCAGGCCCAGCTGCTCGTCTTCGCACGCTGCACCGGTCAGAGCAACCATTCCCGCTTCATTCCTCGCCTTCACTACTGGGCCCGGGTGCGAGTACCAACTTTCCAAGTACGCTCTCGATGATCGGGTGCTTGGGGTTGTCATTGAACCGGACCCTGTAGCGGTGGCTCCGGTGCAACTCATGTGCAATTAGGGCAGTTGTAAAAGCGTGATACTTCGCGGTGAATTCGCCTCTATCCTCGGAAAATAAATCGAAATAGATTTTGTCCTCTGCCTTCCCAGCGAGCGCCTTCCGGTAGACGTTTATCACCGCTTCCTGACCTCGAGCCGAAAAGAGGGTTGAAGCACTCTTGCCTGGCGTTTTTGAACGCGAAACCTTCCCGCCTCGGAATCCCCGATCCACATTCGTGGGCTGCTTCGCGGCGGCTTTGGCACGGCGATCAACCTCCTTAAGAATGGGCGCGGACTTCCCTTTTACCCATTGAATTTCTGTAAAGGCTTTTACCTTAGGCCGTAATAAAAGGAGTTCATTCCACAGGTCCGCATTCTCAACTGGCTTGCCGTCGGCGTTTTTCCATCCATTCTTCTTCCAGTAGGGGGCGCGGCGGTGACTGTCGTTCACATACAGCGAATCGCTAATAGTGATTATGCGCCGACACCTCAAGAGAGCCGCGAACTGCCGAGCATGTTCGAGCGCTCTTATGCAGGCCCGCAACTCCATTCTGTTGTTTGTCGTCTCAATGTATCCTTCTTCGAAGATCACCTCGTTGTCACGGTTCAGATTCTCTGGAAATTCAGCAATGCCGGCGATACCACCGGGGCCTCCAGGATTCTTCAAGGCGGAACCGTCAACATAGATTTTGAGTGCGTTGGGATCGTAAAACATACAAATGAGCGTGGTAGCGCACATCAAGAGTAGTACAAACGGTGGAAAATGGAAGCGCGCAGTCCATACGAGCTGCCCCTTTGAGGGTGGCGTTTGTTATTGCAAAAGTTCTAGGATTGTCAGCTTTCTGCTGCATTGACGCGGTCGGAGTAAGAAACGCGAGTCACAGAAGTATTTAGCTCGCGCGTGTTTCCAGGTGCCCCGGCAAGGATCCGACTACGACTTGCTGCTCTTCAGCATCCCAAAAGAAATAGATTCGCAGGCTGTACCTGTCGTCCTTCGTTGTTCCTTTTCTGAGGTGATACTCCAGGAAAGCCTTTCGCCCTGAGCCAGCTGGATACTCAACGAAATACGTGTCTCCCTGTTCACCTGCGCGCTCTCTCGTGATCGAGCGCTCGAATTCAAGGCCCATTTCGGTCAGCCTCGCCTCGAAATCCTCCTTCTGAAGGCGATTCAAGCGCATCTCTCGATACTCGTCGGCCAGCAAGAGAAGCGACCTGTAGACCAACGGCACATCTTCGTACGGAGACTTCTTGGCCGCGCGGACCGCCCGTGGGTGTAGAGATAGCCGTCCTGAGAGATTGCGCTGCACCCATTCTTGAAGATCATCTAGCTCGTCGGGAATGACGATTTCGCTGTCGGCGTCTCGTCCCGTTGCGGATACAAAGGCTCGCAAGCGGTCGTTCTCCTGCCTGACGTCGAAGGCTCGTCGCTTCTGGCTCTCGATCTCCTGCCGATACTTCTCCAACTCGGAATCACAATACGTAACATATTCCTCAAGCCCCTTCATTTCTTGCTTGATATTGGCGATTTCCGCTTCATAAAGCTGCCGCAACTCAAGATCAGACTTCGCCTCATTACGAGCCAATTCGAGGCTCTTGGCCCTTACTTCGCTGAAGGTGAGGCACTGCTTGCGCCAATTGGATCCGAGCACCGACTGAACAAATGCCTGTTGAACCAGGAAATCCGTGTAGGCCTTTTCCCAGCCTCCGTCTTCCGTCCAGCACACGATCCTTTCGGGCAAGGTCAAAGGGTGCTTGTGGGGGTCATCTTGCTCGAAAGATAACCCAGCCCGATACGTTCGCACGGCGCCTTGGAACGCAGACCACTCCTTACCTACGTTGTCGGTCCACCGAAAACCAAGTCCGGACGGCATCGTAACGACGTAGGCGACGCCGAGAGTGCGCTGGGCGAGCGCATCCGGATCGAGCAGGTACCGGGGAACTCTGAATGGAATTCTCGCGGGATCCACCTCTGTGAGCAAGATCACGGGAAGTTGGCGCTCGGGATCCAGCAGAACGCTTTCGAATACTCCAAGATCGCTCTCGGACTGAAGACTCCAGGGTCGCCCGTTAATCTGCCGAACTTCAGTAAGCCCGATCTCGCGCACCACGTCGCCCACAATTTTCGGTTTAGTTCGCTCAATGGGTCCCGATTCGCCGATGCTGCTACAGAACATCCGTATTCCGAACTGAACGATCGCATTCTTTGCCGACAGTGTGACCTCTACGGACCAGGTCCGTCCGCCAATTTTGTTATCAGGGTGTTCGAGCCTGGCAGCCCATAGATCAGGTATGCCCGTCGCCGCAAATCGCTGTCCAGGAAGCTCGATGTCGAAAGGTTCTCCGATTGCGGCGCCTTCCGGAAATGCCCTGGGGCAGCGCTGCTGCATCCATGCTACGGTAAGGCGCTGCGCCTGCTTGTACGCGGCGGCGGTATCTCGGCCGAATCGGTTGCCAAGCTTAGCAACAAGCTGGAAGACATAATTGACTCTTGGTGCGCGCGCAAAACGCGCTGTGATCGCTCGGCTAGGGTCGCTCATGAGTCTACAACCTCAACGCATTTAGTATTGTACGCCCGCGTACGACCCACCAAGCTAGTACCAGAGCCACAATCAATCAACTCGCCAACGATGAATAGTATGTCAAGAACCAGCTATGGGTACACGTTTCGACGTTTTTCGATGAGGAAGAGGACTTATAGGCTTCGGCAGCGGGTATTCAAACCCGCGTCGGACAAGCTTTCTACCAAAACTAAGTGTGCAGAACGCAGGATTGTAAACTTTCTATTGCATCGGCGGTTACAACCGCGTCCGACTCTACTTCCGCTTTATATACATAAAAGCAGCGGCCACTATGAAGGCCTGTAACTGAACAATTGTTGGCATTCTTGTCGGAGAAAACCGCCGGTGACGGGGATGCGGTGATTGCCCTTCTCGAAGACGAGCCGGCAGGGGATGAGGCAAGCTCGCCACTTGTAGTCTTCCGTACCGC
>Ga0066793_10000493_pt1 | contig 15653 bp, 15 predicted proteins | sample PersoiDNA2013189_FD_83876 | JGI IMG/M metagenome (GOLD analysis project Ga0066793, IMG submission 83876) | Permafrost soil microbial communities from the Arctic, to analyse light accelerated degradation of dissolved organic matter (DOM) -... | ecosystem: Environmental > Terrestrial > Soil >... | reverse complement strand
CCCTTGAGCCGCTCCAGCCTGCCCACGAAGAGGAGGAGCCGCCCGCTGCCGTATCCGATCTTGGGCCGGGCAACGGCCCGGTCCAAGGGTTGAAACATCCCGAGGTCGACTCCGGGTGGCACCACGCAGACGCGCTGCGGGTCCGCGCCGTAGCCGGCGATCAGCTCCTGCGCCTCGTCCTCGGTCGAAGCGATCAGAAGGTTTGCCTGTTGGGCGAGCTCAGCCTCGACGCGAATGCGAAGCTCAGGCTCCGGCCGGGCGCCGGCGGCGAGCGTGCGATTCTTCACCAACCCGAGCGTGTGCGCGATGTGCGCCCAGCCGGTGGCCAGCTCAGGCCGGAGAAGGCAGGCGACCTCACCCGACAGCCAGTAGTGCGAGTACAGGAGGTCGTAGCTGATGTCCTGTTGGGCGGCGAACTCCTTGATCTGGGCGGCGAACGACGGCACCTCCCGATACAGGGAGTACTTGTCGAGCCCGTTGCCCGCGGGGAGGTAGATGACCCGCGAGAGGGGGGCAAGAGTTTCGATATCCGGATCGTCGATGGACTGCTTGCGGGTGAAGATGTCAGTGGCGATGCCCCGCTCGCTGAATGCGGTGCAGATCTCTCTCACGTACACATTGAGGCCGCCGTTTGCGTTCTGGCCCAATGAAGCTGTGGGCGACGTGTGCATGGCAACGACCCCGACCCGCCGGCGGGCGGCACGGTTGGCGCTGTTTCTGGTCGCCTCAGCCACGGTAGGCCGATCTCGCGTCAAGCCAGCGCCGTGAGACGCAGCAGAAGCCGGAACGAGAGACCGGCGAGCAGGATGCCATACCGGTAAAACCTACGCGCTCAGCAGCTATTCCCGCCGAGGCCCGGGAATAGAGGCAGTTATGATTTGGCGCGCGATGCGCCTCCCGAAGGGCTTCAAGCTTTCCGCGCTGGTCGCGCTGGCGGTACCGGTGCTGGTCGGCCTGACGGCGATCACCACCCTGGCCGACAGTTCCCCTTCACCGTCACCCTCAGGCACCGCCGGGGCGCTCCCAGGCGACCCGACAAGGGGAGCCACCCTCTACGGCCAGAACTGCGCCACCTGCCACGGCGCCGGCCTCGAGGGAGGGATCGGAGCGGTCCTCAACCCGATCGACAAGCTGCCTGGCGTGCCGAACACGCTCGACCCGAATTTCCTGATCAGCATCATCACCAACGGCCGCACGCCGCACCCCGGTGACCCCAAACTGATCGCGATGCCGCCCAAGGGCGGAAACCCCAGCCTGACCGACCAGGACGTGAAGGACCTGGCCGCGTACATCATTCAGCAGAACAGCATTCAAGGCGGAGCGCCCCTCGCTCCAGGTGAGCTCGCCAAGCGAACCATCCTGTGGGTCGGGATCGGGATAGTCGCCATGGTATTCATCACCTTCCTGCTCGCGGAGTACAACATGCGGTGGATCGCGCGCCGCGCGGCGGCGCGACGGAAGTAAGCGCCGAACCGGCGGACGCCGACCACCCGAAGGCGCCCCCACTCGTACCGACACCCGCAGGCGGTTCGCCACGAGTCCTGATCCTCTTTAGCGACACCGGTGGCGGCCATCGAGCCGCCGCACGCGCCCTCACCGATGCCCTCAAGCTGCTCGATCCAAGCTGCATCGTGACGGTTGCCGACCCGTTGATCGGGCAAGGCCCGACGGTGGTCAGACGGCTCGCTTCCCTTTACTCGCCGGTGATCCGCCGGTCGCCCGCCGCGTGGGGCGCGGTCTATCACACCAGCAATACCAGGCCCGCCTTCGCCGCGATCCGCGCCGTTTTCGGCCCCGGTGTACGCAGCTCCGTAGTCGATCTCTTGAAGACGCACGACCCCGACGTCGTGCTGTCGGTGCACCCGCTGCTCAACCACATCAGTCACCAGGCGATTCGAAAGAGCGGCCGGCCGCGCGCGCTCATGACGGTGATCACGGACCTCGTCGATTTTCACCGCGGCTGGACCTTCAGCCAGGCCGACCTCGTGATCGCACCGACCGAGCTCGCGCGCAAGGTGGCCCTCAGACGCCGGGTGCCGTCTGACCGGGTCAAGCTGCTCGGGCTTCCCGTCGACCTTCGGTTCCGGCCACCTGCCCCGGGTGAGAAGCAGGCGCTGCGCCGGCGCTTCGGGCTCGACGAGGGCCGGTTCACCGTGCTGGTGATGGGCGGCGCGGCCGGTGTCGGACATCTCCCTCAGCAGGTGCGCGCCCTCGCCTGGGAGCCCTACCAGTGGCAGCTCGTCGTCGTGGCCGGACGCAACGAGAAGCTGCGGCGGCGCTTGCAGGAGCTCCGCTTTGCGACGCCCACCCTTGTCCTCGGGTTTGTCGAGTACATGCCAGAGCTGATGCGTGCCTGCGACATGGTGGTGACCAAAGCAGGTCCCGGTGCGATTGCCGAGGCGCTCGCCACGGGGCTGCCGCTGATCATCACCGGCTTTCTGCCGGGACAGGAGACGCCAAACGTCGACTACGTCGTCGACTCGGGCTTCGGAGCCTATGCGCCGAAGGACTCGGACCTGCTGGACGAGGTGAGGGTTCTGGCCGAAGGTGGACCGACGTGGCGCGAGATGTCACGCAAGGCGCAGGACCTCGCGCATCCCTACGCCTCGTCGGACATCGCGCGTGAGTGCCTCCTGCTCGCGGCGCGCTACAGGGCGTCGGCGCAGGCGAGCCGGTAAGGGCAGAGCCGACAGCGCCGCCGCTCCGGTCGCGCTTCGAACAACCCCTCTCTAACTCCCGCTGCCACCTCCGTGGCCTGGCTGGTGGCGTCGGTCACGAGGTCTCCAACCTTCTCGACCTTCACCGTCTCACCCGTCGCCAGGTAAACGACCTCCAGCTCGATGGGGTCCAGTCGCAGCGCATTGCTTGCGCCGAGCGCATACAGCGCGACCTGCAGGTCGCGCCGGCGGCGAGTCAGCGGCCGGCCGCTCTTGTAGTCGACGATCCTCCAGCCTGAGTCCGTGCGATCGATGCGGTCGATGACGCCGCGAAGCGTCCATCCGTCGACCGCGGCGCTGAAGGGATGCTCGAGAAACTCGGCCGGTGCGTCGAATCCTCCCCGGCTGCGATAGGCCTCCAGCTGTGCCGCGCCGATCCGCTTGAACGTGGCAGCGCGCCGCGGATCGGGAAACGCGCTCACGCGCCAGACCCCTTCGTGAATCGACTTCAGGGCCTTGGCGGTAACCTGGCGGCCGCTCCTTCGAGCTTCGCCCGCCTGGCGCAGGACCTCGTGCTGGATCACGCCATGCACGGCCTCCGCGCTCTGCGCTGCCGGGAGCCGCTGCTCCTGTCGGAACCAGTACTGGCGAGGGCACTCCCGGTAGGCGGCGATCGCGCTGTACGACAGCACGACCTGGCCGGGCTTCCTCGTTGCCATTCGGCGCGCGGGAGGCTGCGTTACGGCTTCGAACGTACGCTCGCAAACCGTTCGCGCACCCGCGGCGCGCACCTCCCCGAGAAACCGCGAATCTCTCCATCGGCGGCCGCCTTCATAGTGCGAGGCGCGGGTCAGGTACAGCTGGTTCCTGGCTCGAGTCATGGCGACGTAGAGCAGCCGCCGTTCCTCCGCGACCACGTCCTCACGGCCGCGCACAAGCGGTTCGAGGACGGAAGGGGGCAGCTCGAAACGAGGCGACCTGCCCGACTGCGGCAGACGTCCTTCGACCAGCCCGGGCACGAAGACGGCGTCGAACTCGAGCCCTTTGGCCTGGTGGATCGTCATGACGTGGATCGCGTCGTCCGCCGCCTCAACCGGAGCCGGCTCCTCGTCCTCTCCGGACAGGAGGACGAGGTCCAGATGCTGCATGTAAGCCGTGAGCGACCGATCGACCACGGTTTCACAGAACTCGGCGATCATCTCGGCAAAACGGCTCACGTTCGCGGTGACACGCGCTGCCTCGCCTGCCTCCAGCGTGTCGCCGACTGCTTCGAGGTAGCGGGTGCGGTTCATCAGCTCGAAGAACAGGTCACGCACGTCGAGCCGGGTCGCGGCCGAGGCAAGCTCCTCCAGGAGGCTCGCGAACGCCGCCGCGGGCTTCGAGGCCTTGATGGCCTCGAGGGGCAGCTTTTCTCCGCGATCCCTGAGCACGGCCAGCGCTCTCGAAGGATCAAGGCTCAAAGGCGGTCGGGTGATCGCTCGGGCGATTGCCACCACGTCGCAGGGGTCACGCAGCACCCGCAGCAGCGCGATGACGTCTCTGATCTCCGCGCGGTCGTGAAAGCCGCGGCCTCCGATCACCACGTGGGGCAGTCCCTGCGCCGCCAGAGCCGACGCGATCGGCCGCGCGATCGCATTGGTCCTGCAGAGCACCGCGATCTCGCGCAGCGCTGTTCCACGTTCAACAAGATCCGCCGCCTGGGTGGCGATGGACGCCGCCTCGGTCATTCCGTCGGGGCAGCTCCACAGCTCGACCTTGGGTCCTGGCTTGGCGGAAGCCAGTTGTTTGGGAAGCCTGCCGGCGTTATTCCCGATCAGCGTGGCGGCGGCAGCCACGATCTGGTGCGAGCTTCGCCGGTTCCGGCCCATGGTCATGGTGCTGGAGTTTGGAAAGCTGGCGACGAACCTTTCCAGGCTGGCCCGGGACGCCCCTCGAAAGCGGTAGATCGATTGATCGTCGTCGCCGACGACAAACGGCTGGGTCCTCGAGGCGACGAGCTCGACCAGGCGTTCCTGCGCCAGGTTGAGGTCCTGGTACTCGTCGACCAACACGCTCATGTAGCGAGCGGTGTATGTGTCCAGGAGCTTCGGGTTTTCCTCGAGCATCCGGACCGTGAGCAGGAGGAGGTCCTCGAAGTCGAGAAGACGGCGCTTCCTGCATTCTCGTTCGTACGCGCGAAACAACCGGACGCAAGCGCGCATCAGCTCGCCACGCTCCGCGTCGTCGGTCGAGGCCGCCCGGGCAGCGAGTCTTCCGATGGGTACGAGCTCCTGCTTCATCCGCTCGAGCATTTGCAGTGCGGGCGCAACCAGGTCGTCCGGGCGCTCGTCGCCCGTCAGGGCGTTGTCGCCGAGCTGCCACATGAGCTCGCGGGCCACAATCCAACGGTCGGCGCCGGTGAGAATTCGAAAGCCGGCCGGGACCCCCACGGTGCGGCCGTCCGCACGCAACCACCCGAGGGCGATCGAGTGAAACGTCCCCACGGCGGGAGCAGCGGCGCCGATCCGCTCTTCGATCCGCTGGCGCATCTCCGCCGCGGCGCGTTCGGTGAAGGTCATGACGAGGATCGAAGCCGGAGACAATCCGCCGGCGACCAGCCGGCCGAAGCGCTCTGCGATGACCGCCGTCTTACCGGTGCCGGCCCCGGCGACCACGCGGATCGGACCGCCCCCGATGGCGGCGGCTGCGCGCTGTTCGGGTCCTAGGCGGGTGCTCATTGCGCCGGCGTGGAGTGGCCGATTCGGACCCGAAGCGCGCGAACCTTGCGCCCCAGCTCGAGACCGTTCAGCCGGCCGAGAATGGCCTCGGAATCCAGCCGCAGCTGATGGGCCAGCGCCGGGCTGGAGGTGGTGACCACGAGCGTGCCGGAATGGAGCTCGATCTCGTCGCACAGACCGGCCGGCTCCGCCCCGATCACAGCTCGAAAAGCCGAGGCGACCTGGGTGCCCATCAGCCTTGCGCCGCCGGGCTGGCGGCGCAGCACTCTCGGCAGGATATTGCCCAATTTATCCACAGGCTTCGATCCTGCCTTCGATGACGGTCCAGACCATCGCATTGGCGATGAGCTCGGGAGGGAAAGGACCAGCCTCGACCGACGTGATGATGACCTGGCCTTCGCCGCCGACCTGCCTCAGGAGGGCGGCCCTGCGTTCGGCGTCGAGCTCGGACAGAACATCGTCCAGCAGGAGTACGGGGCGCTCGCCCGTGCGCCTGGCCACCAGAGCCGCCTCAGCCAGCTTCAGGCTCACCACCGCCGTGCGCTGTTGCCCCTGCGAGCTGTAGGCGCGTGCGTCTTGACCCTCGAGCAGAACGCGCAGGTCGTCGTGATGCGGCCCGACGGTCGTGGACCCCCGCCGGAGGTCTTCCGCCAGCGAGTTATGCACAGCCTCGGCCAAATCCTTGGGAGGCCCCTCGTAGCGGATATCCAGGCGCTCGCCACCGGCGATTTCGGCATGGTAACGGGCTGCCTCCGGCTGCAGCTCCAGGACCGCCGCCGATCGGGCCGCCGCCACCTCGCCTCCGAGCCGGATCAGCTCCTGATTCCACACGTCCAGGACGTCTCCGCCCTCCTCGCCCGCGGCGATCCGCTTGAGGAGGCTGTTGCGCTGCTCGAGGACCCGTTTCAGCCCGGCCAGAGCGCGGGCGTAGCCCGGCTCTATTTGGACCAGCATCTGGTTGAGAAACCGGCGTCGCAGCTCGGGTCCGGCCTTGATGAGGCCAAGGTCGTCCGGCCAGAACAGGGTGACCCGGAAGCGGCCAGGTAGATCGAAGGCCCTGCGCCGGACACCGTCGACCTCGATCACTCGCCGCGCCCGGTCGCCTTCCACGGTCAGGGTGATGGCGAGCTCGGCTGTGATCCCTCCGCTTTCGACCTCAGCCTCGATTCTCGCCATCGGCGCGACGGGGCCCACGAGCTCGAGCTCGCGCCGCGCCCGTGGAGAGGACGAGAGGGCAAGCATCGCGACCGCCTCGAGCAAGTTGGTTTTGCCCTGCCCGTTGGCGCCGATGAAGACATTCACCCCTGGCCCAGGGGCGAGGTCCAGCTGGGCGTAGTTACGGTGATTTCTGAGTCGCACCCTGCGGAGTCGCACTCCGCCTTAGGACATCCTCAGGACATCGCGACCCGCACGGGCATGATCACGTACAGGTAGTGCTCCTTGCCCGGCGGTCGGAGGAGCCCGGGGCTCAGGGGGCCGTCGAACAGCAACTCGACCTCGTCCTCCCCGATCACTCCCAGGGCATCCAGGACGTAGCGGGCGTTGAACGCGATCTGGATGTCGGAGCCATCGACGTCGGCGGCCATCTCCGCCTTGCTGTCCCCAACCTCGTTGGTGGTCGCTGAAAGGATCAGCGCACCGGCCTGCGCCTTGACCCGTATGACGTTCGCGCTGTCACGGGCGAAGAGCGACACGGCGCGGACCGTCTGCGTGAGCTCGCTCGTGGACACCCGCACCTTGGTCGAGCTCTTACTGGGGATAACCTGTGCGTAGTTGGGATACTTTCCGTCGATCAGCCTCGAGGTAAGCTCGGAGGTGCCCGCCCGGAAGAAGATCTGGTTGCGGGCCTTCGAGATGATCACCTCGACCTTCCCTGGCTCGCCTTTCAACACCCTCGAAAGCTCGGCGAGGGCCCGGGCCGGGACAATCAGGCTGGCTTCCAGGTCGGCGGGGCCGTTGGCGGCAAGCTTGCGCACCGCAAGTCGGTGACCATCGGTCGCGGCCAGGGTCAGGCTGCCTCCCTGGATCAGGACAAGCACCCCGGTCAGGACGGGCCGGGCTTCGTCGGTCGAAGCCGCCATCTGCGTCTGCTCGACCGCACTGACCAGCTCGTCCAGGGCAACCTCGAGACGGTCGCCCTCGTCGGGCCGCGGACCTGGGGGGAACTCCTCGGCCTCGATGCACTTTATGTGGGTGTCGAAACGCGCGCAACGCAGGCTGAGCGACTGGCTCGCACCGTCTAGCGCCAGCTCGAGGTCCTGGTCTGGCAGGGTCCCGACGAAATCAGTCAGCAGCCTGGCCGGCGCGGTGGTCGCGCCTTCCATCGCCACCTCTGCCGGTACCAGCTTGCGGATGCCGATCTCCAGGTTGGTGGCAGTGAGCGCGAGCCCCTCCGAAGTCGTCTCGATGAGGATGTTGTTCAGGATGGGCAGGGTGGTCCGGCTGGAGATCGCTCGCGAAACCACTTGTAATGCCTGACCCAACACCGACGGCCTGCAGGTGACCCTCATCTGGGTAGCTAATACTTTCGAATTCAAGTCAGTTGTCCCCCGTTGATAGAGATTCTCTTAATTGAACTTATCCGTAGTCGATAACAGTAAGCGCTGTGCGGACTGTGGATGTCGAGATCATTTACAGATCGTCCGGTTTGGTGCAAAAGATCTGGGTAAAGGTCCTCCGATGAGCTGAGCCCTGTTGAGGGCCTGGGGACGATTTGGCCGCCGGCGGTAATTGGGTGGTACGTCCCCAGGCGGTTCGAACAAACTGTGGAAAGCATCATCACTGCACGTACAGGCGCTCGCGGATCGCCTGGACCTCGTATCTCAACCGCTCGTCCTCCTTCAGCTCGTTGGCGATCTTTTCAATCGAGTGCAGCGCTGTAGTGTGGTCTCGGCCGCCGAAAGCCTTGCCGATCGCCGGCAGGGATGAAGGCGTCTCCTCTCGCACGAGGAACATGGCGACCTGGCGTGGAAAAACGATGTGCTTGTCGCGGCGCTTGCTCTTCATGTCTTCGAGCGTGACGTTGTAGTAGTCGGCGACGAGCGCCTGGATGCGCTCGACGTTGATGGGCTTTCGAGTCCCCGCGGGGATGATGTCTGCCAGCAGCCTGGCCGCCTCCTCTTCATCGACCTGGCGCTGGTGAACCGCGGCGAAGGCCTGGACCCGCGTCAGCGCTCCCTCCAGCTCGCGGATGTTCCGCTGCACCTTGTGCGCGATGAAGTTGAGGACTTCTTCCGGGATCAAGCTGGTGTTCTCGCCGAGCTTGGAGTGGAGGATGGCGAGGCGGGTTTCAAAGTCCGGAGACTGGATGTCGGCGATCAGTCCCCATTCGAACCTCGAACGAAGCCTGTCCTCCAGCGTCGGGATTTCCTTGGGCGGCCGGTCGGACGAGATGACAATCTGCTTGTTGATCTCGTGCAGCGCATTGAATGTATGGAAGAACTCCTCTTTCGTGCGGTCCTTGCCCGCGAGGAACTGAACGTCGTCGATCAGGAGGACGTCCACCGTCCGGTACTTGTGGCGGAACTCGCCCATGCGTGCGGTCGCGATCGAGCTGATCACCTCGTTGGTGAACTGTTCAGATGTCAGGTAGACGACGCGCTTGCGAGGAAAGCGGTCGTGGACCTCATGACCGATCGCATGCATGAGGTGAGTCTTGCCAAGTCCGACGCCTCCGTAGAGGAACAGCGGGTTGTAGCTGTCACCTGGTGCCTCGGCAACCGCTTTGGCTGCGGCGTGAGCAAATTGCGAGTTGTGCCCGACGACGAAAGATGAGAATCGGAAGCGGGCATTGAGCTCGGACGGGGGGATGGCCGGCGCGTCCGGTACCGCCTCGATTTGATTGTCGTGCCCATTCTCGTACACGCGGCCGAAGTCGCCGTCGACGCTGGAAAGCGCGGGCCGATGACCCGTCGGCGAAATTACGAAATCGATGTCGACCTCTGATCCGGTGACCGCTTGAAGGGTTTCCTGGATCAGGCCGGAGAACCGGTCTTCGAGCCAGTCTTTGGCAAGCTTGCTTGGTACGCCGATCCGAAATGTACCGCCGTCGGCTGAAACCACCGATGTGTTTTTCAGCCACATGTCATAGGTCCGCTTGGCAAGCTGAAAGCGCAGCTCCTCCTGAACCTGTGACCAGATCTGGTCTTGATTCACCTCATATCTCCTTGTCCGGAGGCGCTGCTCTGGGCGTGGAAGGCGATGCTGGCCCCTGGGGACGACCGGTCATCCTGCTCTGCAAATGCTGTGGAAAACCTGGGCCCAACTCCTCTTTCGACCTTTTCCGCGTCTTCGCTCACGCGAGGACCTTGCAAATCGCACTCTGCGCGACAGCAGGTTCAACCCGAAGCTCCCTGACCATGAGCTCCGCCTCCTTGGTGCCTGTGGAAAAGAGCGGACGGGATTTCCACAGGGTGGCGCTGCCCAGCCGGTTGAAATCCACTATCCGGTCGATCCCGAAATCAGGAAGCGATGCTATACGCTTATTGCGTTCTCAAGTACAACGATTAGTGGGATCGATTGGTGCAATTTGTACTGGGTCGATACCCGAACCCTTAACCTGGCTGCTTCCGGGCGGGGAGTGTAGCAAAGCCCTGTGGACATCGCAAGGCACGGAACCCACGGATAAAGTGATATAAGCGCTATCAAGATCGCCCAGGCTCCCCTCCGGTACACTACCGCGGTTCTCGCCCGTTCTTGACTCCTGCAGGGGGCCACCATCAAGCGAACCTTCCAACCCAAGAAGCGTTATCGCCGTCGCGTGCACGGCTTCCTGCGCCGGATGAGCGCCAGGGGCGGGGTGCGTGTCGTGCAGAACCGCCGACGCAAGGGTCGCCAGCGGCTTTCCGCCTAGGCGGCGGTGAAGCGGCGCATCCGGCTGCGCCGGCACGGCGATTTCCAGGCCGCGATCAGCGGCAAGCGGTTTTACAGCGGTCGCGCCCTCGTCGCGTTTGCCGTGCCGAGCCGGCAGGACCAGAGCCGGGTCGGCGTCACGGTCAGCCGGACGGTGAAGCGAGCGGTCGATCGCAACCGCGCTCGCCGCCGTCTGCGCGAGCTGGCTCGCGTGAGTTTGCTGGGCGCTGATTCGCCGCTGACCGGCCTGGGAATACGATATGACGTGGTTCTGATCGCCCGTCCCGCGGCCCTGGAACTTGCTTTTGCCGAGCTCGTGGCTGAGGCTGAGGAGGCCGCGCTCAGGCTCTCGAAGCTCAACTCATGACCAGGCTTTTTCTGACCCTGATTCGTGGTTACCAGATGTCGTTTTCCAAGCTCCTTCCGCCTTCCTGCCGCTACTACCCGTCCTGCTCCCACTACACGTACGAGGCGATTGAGAGGTATGGCTGGCTGCGCGGCGGCTGGATGGGGGCGGTGCGGATTGCCCGGTGCCATCCATTCGCCAAGGGCGGCTACGATCCTGTCCCCTGATCCGACCGTCCACCTGTCACCGGAGAAATCAAGCTGAGCGATCTCATCAAAAGCATCGGCGGCTTTCTGGCGCCGATCCGCGACGTGTGGCTGGCCGTCGTCGAACAGCCTCTTTCGCACTTTTTGAACTATCTGTACGCGCACCTGCAGGGGGTTCCGATCGTCGAGTCGATCGGCGCATATGGCGTGGCCATCATCGTCCTCACGATCGTGATCCGGCTGATCCTGTCACCCCTTCAGCAGTTCCAGCTCGTGACCCAGCGCAAGACGATGGTCGAGCAGAGAAAGCTCGCCCCGCAGGTTGCCGAGCTTCGAAAGAAGTACAAGAAAGACCCCACGAAACTCAACGCCGAGATGATGAAGCTCTACCAGGAGCACGGGGTCAACCCGCTCGGCGGTCTCGTCGGCTGCCTCCCGTTGGTGATCCAGCTGCCGATCCTGACGGCGTTGTATTACGTCTTCCAGGGTTTCGCCAAGGCCGGCCATCCGCCGCAGCCGTTCCTGTTCGTCTCGAACCTGAACGACAACCCCAACCACCATCTTCTGTTGGCGGGCCTGCCCATCCCGCTGCTCGCCTACCTGATCTTTCCGCTGCTCGCGGCGCTCACAACTCTGATTCAGTCGCGGATGCTGCAGATGCCGCCGGCTCCCAACCCGACGGAGCAGGAGCAGCAGACCCAGCAGATGCAGCGAACGATGGTGTGGCTCTCGCCGCTGATGATCGGGTACTTCGCCCTGAACGTCCCGGCGGGCCTGGGACTCTACTGGTTTGTGGGCAACTGCGTCAGTATCATTCAGCAGAGCTTCGTGGTCGGCTGGGGAAACGTGCTGCCGGCGCGGTTCAGGCGGACCGTGTCCGGGGGATCTGATGCGAAGGGCGGGAAGCCGCCGCCGCCGAAGAAGGGCCCTGACAGCGGTCCGAAGAATGGGCCGAGGAATGGTTCCAGACCCAAAAGACCCAAAAGGTAGCTGGCAGAAATGAGGGCAAGAGGTGAGTTGCGATGAGCTCCGCTGAAGGGCGCGGCCGCACCGTCGATGAAGCGGTCGACGCGGCACTGATCGAGCTGAAAGAGAGCCGCCGGAATGTCGACATCAAGGTTATCAGCGAGACCCAGGAGGAAGCTGTGGTCGAGGTGACCGTGATCGACAACGCAGCCGAGACGGCAACCGGGTCTGCGCCGGCGCCGGCCAACGGAAAGGCAGAGGTTGCGCGCGGCCTCGTCGAAGGCCTCTTGAAGCACATGGGCGTGCGCGCCCAGGTGACCGTGCGGCCGAGCAGCGAGCCGATCACCCTCGACATAAGCGGGCGCGACCTGGGTGCGTTGATCGGGTGGCGAGGCGAGACGCTGCGGGCATTGCAGTCGGTGACGAACGTGATGGTCGGCCGGCATCTTGCGGAAGGCGAGCGGATCATCGTCGACGTTGAGCGCTACCGGCAGCGCCGGGAGCACACGGTGCGCGAGATCGCGATGCGTGCGGCACGTCAGGTGAAAATGACGGGCGACGCTATCACGCTCGACGCGATGCAGCCGTTCGAACGCCGTGCGATCCACCTTGCGCTCGAAGGCGACCCCGACGTGACGAGTGGGAGTATCGGCGAAGAGCCGGAGCGGCGCGTGGTCGTCGGTCCGCGCAAGCCTGCGGCTGAGTAACGAGGTCGATGGCGGGCCGGGCCGCGGCCGAGCGGATCCGGAAGGCGATCGCGCTGGTCAACTCGGTTGCGGATGGCGCCGGCGACGAGGACATCACACCGACCGAGATCGCGGAAGCGATTCGCGACTGCCTCGGGCTGGGCGAGGTCGACCAGGTGGCCAACGTCCGGCGCTACCTCGGCGAAGCCCTTGACGCGGTGTCGGATGGGATGCCCGCCGACTTCGTTGCGATGACTCTCTACGCGGCGCTCGGGGCGCTTCGAGAAGGAGGCCCGGCCGCCTAGCGCTCGACGGAAGGACCCCTCGTGCCCGGTCCTATACTGGCGCTCCCATGGCCTCCCCTCATCAAGTCCACGTGCTTTCAGGAGGGGCGAAGCTCGTCACGGCCGCGATGCCTGAGCGCCTTTCGTCGAGCGTCGTGATCATGGTCGGCGGAGGGTCTCGACTGGAGGGCGACGGCCTCGCCGGGGCTTCCCATTTCATCGAACATCTTTATTTCAAGGGCACCCAGAGGCGGCCATCGTCGAAGGAGATCGCCGACGCGATCGAGGGCATTGGCGGTTTCATCAATGCATCGACCGATAAGGAGCTGACGGCCTACTGGACGCGCGTACCCTCGGAATACACGGACCTCGGACTCGACGTTCTGTTCGACATCGTGTCCAACTCGAAGCTCGATCCGGGAGACATTGAACGCGAACGTGCCGTGATCCTGGAAGAGTTGAAGATGTACCAGGACCAACCGCAGGACCACGTTCAGAACCTGTTCGAGGAGCTTATGTGGCCAGGCCATCCGTTGGGTCGCGACATCGCGGGGACGCTGGAGTCGGTGAGACGTCTCACACGCGACGACATCCTCGAGTATGCCGATGCGCACTACCGGCTTCCGAATGTCGTGATCGGAGCGGCTGGCGCGCTGGATGAGGCCGCGGTCCTTGACTTCGTGCGGCCGCGGTTGACCCTACCTCGCGACTTGAATGGCGTTGCACGAGCCGTTGCACCTGGTCCGCTCGCCACACCGCAGGTCATCGTTCGGCGGCAGCGCACCGAGCAAGCGCACATCTGCCTTGGAGTGCGGGCTTACAGCTATCTGCATACCGACCGCTACACGATCGACCTGTTCAATACCGTGCTGGGGGAGGGCATGAGCTCTCGGCTCTTTTTGAACATTCGCGAGCGTCTTGGCATCGCTTACGACGTTCACAGCTTCATGCAAAAGCACCGCGACACCGGCTACGTGGCGGTCTATCTCGGCGTCGATCCGAAGAAGGCCGTGGAGGCGGTCAACGCGGTGATGGGTGAGTTGAGGCGGTTCTCAGACGAGGAGGTCCTACCGGACGAGCTCGAGCGAGCGAAGGAGTTCACCAAGGGACGCCTGCGCCTCGAGCTCGAAACGACCAACGGGGTCGCATTCTGGCTCACGTACCAGGAGCTCTTGCTTGGCGAGATCAAGACGCTCGAGGAAGAGCTCGCACTCGTGGACGCGGTGACCGCCGCGGACATCAAGCGAGTTGCCGGCGAGATCCTGCGTGGACCGCTTCAGATGGCGGTCATCGGACCGTTTCCGAGCGACGCCGCCTTCAGGTCGGCGATGCAGGCCTAGCCACGGCGCTTGGCGTCAACCGGCGAATGCGGTCGACGTTTCGAGAAAGGGTTCCTGCGCGTAGATGTTGCCGAAATGATCCAGCGGCCAGATGCGAAACCATGCGCGGCCGTCGATTCGATCGCGACTGATCGGGCCGAAGATGCGTGAATCCTGCGAGCGGTTGCGGTTGTCGCCCATGACGAAGTATTCGTTCGCGGGAATTACCGCGCCGTCCCCAACGCTCCAGGGGGCGGGGTTGTTGAGCGTTGTCCACGCCTCCGGCAGGTACGGCTCGTCCAGCTTGTGCCCGTTGATGTAGACGATTCCATCGCGGATGAGAAGCCGCTCTCCTGGAAGCGCGATCACCCGCTTGATGAAGTCCGTGGAGTTGCTTGCGGGCGGGCGCAGGATGATGATGTCGCCGCGTTGCGGCGGGTGCAGCCGGTAGTCGATCTTGTTCGCGATCAGGTAGTCGTTGTCGTCCAGCGTCGCGTACATGGAGAGTCCCTCCACGTGCACCGCCTGGACTGCGAAGCTGATGGCGAAGTACAGGATGATCGCCAGCACGACGACCTCGGCGACTTCGCGCAGCAGAGACGAAGCGCCGGAACTCGCGGGTGAAACGGCCATCAATTTTAGGAGAGGAGCTTAGCGCAGACCCGTTCAAGCTCTTCGCCGCTCGAGTAACGGAGCTCGATCTTTCCACGATTGAGGCTGCCGGTCAGCTTCATCGGCAAGCCGAGCTTCGACTCGACATCGGCCGCGATTGCACGCAGCTCCGTGGTGGAGTCGCTGCGCACCTTCCGGCGCGGACGGTAGGTCCTGACCCAGTTCTCGGCTTGGCGGACCGAAAGGTGACGCGCGATGACGACCTTCAGGCCGTGCTCCTGCGCCGTCTGGGCCTCCAGCGCGACCAGGGCGCGAGCGTGTCCGGCGCTGATGACGCCTGCAGCGACGGCGGATTGGACGGCTGCGCAGCCGGCGAGGAGCCGCAGCGATTGCGTCACCGACACGCGATGCTTCCCGATCCGCTGCGCGACCTCCTCATGCGTAAGGCCGAACTCTTCGGTCAGGCGGCGCAGGCCCCGCGCCTCCTCGATGGGATCGAGGTCCGCCCGCTGCAGGTTCTCGATGAGCCCTAGCACAAGCTGTTCGTCATTGCCGGCATCGCTGCGCACGACCGCGGGCAGCGCGGTCAGGCCTGCGAGCCTTGCCGCTCGCCATCTGCGCTCGCCGGCGATCAGCTCATAGCCGTCGGTGAGCTTTCGCACGAGTACCGGCTGGAGCACGCCGTGCAGGCGGATCGATTCGGCCAGCTCGCCAAGTGGCTCCGCGTCAAAGCGCGTGCGCACCTGCTGGTGCGACGGTCGAATCTGGTCGACGGCGATCATCTGCGGCACGAGGGCTTCGCCCTCGCGCGACATCGGGATCAAGGCCTCGAGTCCGCGACCGAGACCGCGCAGGCGTGGTTGGCTCATCGTTCCAGCAGCTCCTTTGCTAGGGCGCGGTATGCGATCGCGCCTCGACATGTGGGGTCGTATTCGATCACCGATTTGCCATGGCTTGGCGCCTCGCTGATACGTACGTTGCGGGGGATCAGCGTTTGGAGAACCTCGTG
>Ga0066793_10000492_pt1:0-10000 | contig 15661 bp, 10 predicted proteins | sample PersoiDNA2013189_FD_83876 | JGI IMG/M metagenome (GOLD analysis project Ga0066793, IMG submission 83876) | Permafrost soil microbial communities from the Arctic, to analyse light accelerated degradation of dissolved organic matter (DOM) -... | ecosystem: Environmental > Terrestrial >... | reverse complement strand
TAGTGAACCAGTACCGTAAGGGAAAGGTGAAAAGTACCCCAAACAGGGGAGTGAAATAGTACCTGAAACCGTACGCCTACAAGCGGTCGGAGTCCCGATTTATCGGGATGACGGCGTGCCTTTTGCATAATGAGCCTACGAGTTACTCCTCACTGGCAAGGTTAAGTTCTTTAGTAACGGAGCCGTAGCGAAAGCGAGTCCAAATAGGGCGTTCAGTCAGTGGGGGTAGACGCGAAACTTTGTGATCTATCCATGGGCAGGTTGAAGGTGTGGTAACACACACTGGAGGACCGAACTCATGAGCGTTGAAAAGCTCTGGGATGACCTGTGGATAGGGGTGAAAGGCCAATCAAACTGAGAGATAGCTCGTTCTCCCCGAAATGTTTTTAGGAACAGCGTCGCATTTAAGAAGTTTATTAGAGGTAGAGCTACTGATTGGGCTAGGGGGCTTCACCGCCTACCAAACCCTGACAAACTCCGAATGCTAATAAATATCTGCGGCAGTGAGGCTGTGGGCGCTAAGGTCCATGGCCGAGAGGGAAATAACCCAGATTACCAGCTAAGGTCCCTAATAGATAGTTAAGTTGATCAAACGAGGTGGAGTTTCTATAACAGCCAGGATGTTGGCTTGGAAGCAGCCATTCATTTAAAGAGTGCGTAACAGCTCACTGGTCGAGAGACTCTGCACGGAAAATAATCGGGCATCAAACTATCAACCGAAGCTGTAAGATTGTCCATTAAATTGGATATTCGGTAGGGGAGCATTCTAATCTGCGTTGAAGGTGTGTGGCGATGCATGCTGGAGCGGTTAGAAAAGAAAATGTAGGCATAAGTAACGATAAATAATGTGAAAAACATTATCGCCGTAAGTCCAAGGTTTCCTGATCAATGTTAATCAGATCAGGGTTAGTCGGGTCCTTAGGCAAACCCGAAAGGGGTAGCTGATGGAAAGTTGGTTAATATTCCAACACCTGCTTTAGTTACGATGGGGTGACGCAGTATTGAAAGTCCCTCGCGGTTACGGAATACCGCGATGAAGTATGTAGCTATAGGTTGAATTGGCAAATCCGTTCGATCTGGCAAAATACGATAGTACACCAAAGCTTCGGCAGCGGTGAGTGGACCTAAAAGCTGCCAAGAAAAACCTCTAAGGCTAGGCTAAAGCGGCCCGTACCGTAATCCGACACAGGTGGACGAGATGAATATTCTAAGGCGCTCGGGTGAGCCGTGGAGAAGGAACTAGGCAAATTAACGCTGTAACTTCGGGATAAAGCGTACCTTCTTCGGAAGGTCACAGTAAAATGGTTCAACCAACTGTTTAGCAAAAACACAGGGCCCTGCAAAATCGAAAGATGACGTATAGAGCCTGATACCTGCCCGGTGCTGGAAGGTTAAGGAAGGATGTTCGGCGCAAGCCAAAGCTTCTGACTGAAGCCCCAGTAAACGGCGGCCGTAACTATAACGGTCCTAAGGTAGCGAAATTCCTTGTCGGGTAAGTTCCGACCTGCACGAATGGTCTAATGAGTTGAACACTGTCTCCTCCACGAGCCCGGTGAAATTGTAGTATCGGTGAAGATGCCGGTTACCCGTCACGGGACGGAAAGACCCCATGAACCTTCACTACAACTTTGCATTGATTTTGAACTTTTGATGTGTAGGATAGTTGGGACGCTTTGAAGCTCTGTCGCTAGGCAGGGTGGAGCGGTCGTTGAAATACCAACCTTTAAACGTTTAGAATCTAATCCCTAACGGGAAACAGTGCATGGTGGGTAGTTTGACTGGGGTGGTCGCCTCCTAAAATGTAACGGAGGCTTGCAAAGGTACCCTCAGTACGGTTGGTAATCGTACGAAGAGCGCATTAGTATAAGGGTGCTTGACTGTGAGGCAAACAAGCCGAGCAGGGTCGAAAGACGGCTAAAGTGATCCGGTGGTTCTGTATGGAAGGGCCATCGCTCAAAGGATAAAAGGTACTCTGGGGATAACAGGCTGATCTCACCCAAGAGCTCATATCGACGGTGAGGTTTGGCACCTCGATGTCGGTTCGTCACATCCTGGGGCTGGAGAAGGTCCCAAGGGTTCGGCTGTTCGCCGATTAAAGTGGCACGTGAACTGGGTTCAGAACGTCGCAAGACAGTTCGGTCCCTATCTGTGATGGGCGTTAGAAAATTGAGTGGACATGACCTTAGTACGAGAGGACCGGGTCGTACGTGCCGCTGGTGTATCTGTTGTGCCGCCAGGTGCAGTGCAGAGTAGCTACGCACGGACAGGATAAACGCTGAAAGCATCTAAGCGTGAAACCTACCACAAGATGAGTTTTCTTTTAAGGGTCGTTAAAGACTATAACGTTGATAGGCTACAGGTATAAAGGTGGTAACATCAAAGCCGAGTAGTACTAATTGCCCGTAAGCTTTATTTTTTTATTACAGTCTTTCCTTACTGGTATTATAACTTTCCCAATATGTAATTTTTTGATGTACGATGTAAGATATATGATGTACGAAGTTTAATAGTGCATAAATCAGAAATCAACAAATTGTAAATCACAAATCTTTATGGTGGTTTTGCCGAGGGTGTTCACCTCTTCCCATACCGAACAGAGCAGTTAAGCCCCTCATGGCCGATGGTACTACACAACAATGTGGGAGAGTAGGTAGCTGCCATATCTATTTTAAGCCTTTCAGTTTTTACTGAGAGGCTTTTTTATTTATATCTTTCAGATGAAATGCAATTAAAGCAAACAATTCTTTTACTCATTAATCCTTTAGCAAATAAAAAAAGAATTGCAAAAATTTTTGTTCACATATCTGCAGCTTTATCTGAAAGAAAAATTCATTTTACATCTTTCACAGAATCATGGCCTGAAGAAATAAACTTTTACAAAGAAGTATGGATTATAGGTGGCGATGGCACACTCAATTATTTTTTGAACTTTTATAAAAACATTGAGATACCAATCGTAATTTTTAAAGGTGGTACAGGAAATGATTTTGCCGACAGACTTTATGGCAATATGAGTGTTAATGAACAAATTAATAAAGTGCTTGATGCTGAACCACGAAGTGTTGATGCTGCTAAATGTAACGAGAGAAAATTTATTAATGGTGTTGGAATTGGATTTGATGGAGAAGTGTTGAAATCAATAAAAACAATTCGTTTATTGGGCGGGCAAGTAGGTTACCTATGGGTTGTGTCGAAAAAAATATTTTCTTTTAAAGAAAGACTTTATCAAATACAATATGATGATAATAATCTTTCAGGAAAATTTCTGTTGGTTATGATAACCAATTCTACCAGAGCAGGCGGAGGATTTATGGTTTCACCTGAAGCCGAGATCGATGATGGAAAACTCAACATGATATTATGTAAGCCTTTACCAGTTTTAAAAAGATTAAAATATCTTCCTGTAATTGAAAAAGGAAAACACTTGTACGAAAAATTTATTCTGCACAAGAAGGTCAGCAATGTAAAAATTGTGTGTGAGAAAAATACTCTTGCACAAATTGATGGTGAACTTATCAGCGGGAAAACATTTGATATAACAGTGCTGCCTAAACGCTACCTGTTTAAATACTAATTACAAATTTTTTATTACCTCGTTTGCAAATTCACTTGTTTTTAAAAGGGTAGCTTCTTTCATCAGGTTATAAAAATCTATTGTCACTTTTTTATTTCTTATTGTTTTACCAAGAGCATTAGTAATTAGTTCTGCTGCATCTTTCCATCCCATGTATTCCAGCATCATTACACCACTTAAGATCACCGAGGAAGGATTCATAGTATTGGTATTGGCAAATCTTGGTGCTGTGCCGTGTGTTGCTTCAAACGCCGCATGCCCTGTTAAATAATTAATATTGGCTCCGGGTGCAATACCGATGCCGCCTACTTCTGCAGCCAGTGCATCGCTTATGTAATCTCCATTTAAATTTAATGTTGCGATCACAGAATAATTCTGCGGAGCAAGCAAGGCTTGTTGTAAAAAATTATCCGCAATAGCATCTTTAATAATTATTTTTCCACCAATGCCCGCAATCCGCATTTCTTCATTTGCCACTGCTTCGCCACTTTCCTTTTTTGTTGCTTCCCATTGGTTCCAGGTGTAAACATCTCCTGCAAATTCTTTTTCTGCAAGCTCATAACCCCAGTTTTTAAAAGCACCTTCTGTAAACTTCATAATGTTGCCTTTGTGCACAATTGTTACGGAAGGCATTTTGTTGGCAATTGCATATTGTATTGCAGAGCGGATCAATCTTTCAGAACCTTCTTTACTTACAGGTTTGATTCCAAAAGATGTTGTTTCAGGAAAGCGAATATTTTTTACATGCAATTCATTTTGTAAAAAATCTAAAAGTTTTTTTGCTTCAGGGGTTCCTGTCATGTATTCAATTCCTGCATAAATATCTTCAGTGTTCTCTCTGAAGATTACCATATTTACTTTTTCCGGTTGCCACATAGGAGAAGGTACGCCTTCAAAATATTTTACCGGACGAAGGCAAACATACAGATCAAGTTCCTGCCGCAAAGCCACGTTCAGACTGCGAATGCCGCCGCCAACAGGTGTTGTAAGCGGTCCCTTAATTGATAAAAGATATTCTCTGAAAGCATCTATGGTTGCCTGTGGCATCCAGCTACCTGTTTGGTTAAATGCTTTTTCCCCTGCCAGTACTTCAAGCCATTGTATTTTCTTTTTTCCATCGTAAGCCTTTTTTATTGCTGCATCAAAAACACGAACACTAGCTCTCCAGATATCCGGACCAATTCCATCTCCTTCAATAAAAGGTATAGTAGGATTATCGGGTACAATTAATTTTCCATCTGTACCCATTGTTATTTTTTCAGCCATATTTCTTTTTGAATTTAAAAATTTATTGAGTAATTCAGCCATCCATTGTCAATGGCTACCCCATCATATTTTTTGTAGAAATTAATTGCAGGCTCATTCCAATCCAATACCTGCCAAACAATTCCATTAAACTTTTTTTCTTTGGCTTCTTCTATCAATTTATCAAATAATACCTTACCAATTCCTTTGCTTCGCTGTTCTTCATTCACTAAAAAATCTTCCAGGTACATGCGTTGTCCCTTCCATGTTGAATACCTCACATAGTATAATGCAAAGCCCTGAACTATTCCACTTACTTCAGCTACAAATGCCCACCACACAGGGTTTTCACCAAAACCGCTTTCCTCAAAATGTTCTAATGTAACAATTACTTCATCAGGTGCTTTTTCATAAACAGCCAATTGATGAATTAACTCAAGTAATCTTTTACAATCTTTTTTAACTGCCCGCCTGATAACAGCCCCCTCTAAATCTCCTCCGCCAGTTGGCGGAGAGACTTTTGAAGATTCAGATTCTTTAATTTTCTTTTCTATTTTCATTGAGTTAAACTATAATTTTTATAATCCTTCAAAATATTGAAGATTTTATAACTTCCTCCTTCGGAGGCCCGCCCGGATGACTCGGTCGGACGGGGTTAGGGGAGGCTTCTGTTTAAATCATTTAAAATGTCAGCAATATTTTCAATGCCCACACTCATGCGAATTAAGCCATCTGTAATTCCGTATTGTTCTCTTTTTTCCTTGGGTACACCGTAATGAGTCATTGATGCAGGATGAGATAAAAGTGTATCGCAGGTACCCAGGGAAACAGCCCGTACACACATTTGTAATTTGTTTATAAATTTTTTGCCGGCATCCAGACCATCTTTCATTTCAAAGCTCAACATAGCGCCGGGGTGTATCATTTGTTTTGTTGCAGTGTAATGATCAGGATGAGAAGTCAAACCCAGATAATTTACTTTGCTAACAGAAGGATGCTGCTCTAAAAACCCTGCAACTTCCATGGCATTGTGGCAATGGCGTTCCATTCTTACTTCCAAAGTTTTCATTCCCTGTACCAATAAAAATGCATCGAATGGATTGCTGTTGCCGCCAAGTAAGCGATGAACTTTTGTCATTCTTCCTTCCATGTGTTCAATATCTCTGCCCACCAAAGCCCCACCAATAGCGGTTCCATGTCCATTTAAAAATTTTGTGGTGGAATGAAAAACATAATCAACCCCATATTTAAAAGGTTGCTGCAAGTAAGGCGTTGCAAAAGTATTATCAACCGCTACAATTAAATTATGTTGTCTTCCAAGTTTGGTAAGCTTTTCTATGTCCACACATTGAATAGTTGGATTTGCAGGCGTTTCCAGATACAGCAATTTTATTTTGCTGTCATTTTTTAATGCTTCTTCTGCTTTATTTAGATCTCTCAGGTCAACAATAATTGCTTCAATACCTAATTGAGGCAAAACTTTTTCCATTAATTCCTGTGAGCCTCCATATAAAGAAAAATGTGTAAGGATTTTATCGCCGGCTTTTAAATTTCCTAACATTAATGTAGATAAAGCCGCCATACCGCTTGCATGAAGAATTGTTTTTAATTTTATTGGTTCGCCATTTTTATCTTTTACCTCAAAGCTTTCCAGCGCCGATATTTTTTCTTCAGCCTCCGTCATTGTAGGATTTCCCCAGCGGCTGTAGATATAACCTTTTTCTTCTCCGTTAAAACGGCGCATGCCTTGCTCCGCATTATCAAATACATAAGTACTGCTGGCGTAAATAGGAGTGAGGTGAGAATAGTTGGCATCCTGCTCGTGTCCGCTATGAATTGCTATTGAGCTAAAACCTGTAAGCGGGAATTTATTTGACATGTTGATAATTAATGATGAGAAATGTAAAGCGAATAATTAAGTTTGAAGCAAAAGTAATAAAAACATGAAGCAACTTTTACAACAATATGCTGCTTACAACATCTGGGCTAATAAAAAATTAATTGAAAGAACAAATCAATTATCCGAAGAACAGGTAAATAAAGAAATTGTGAGCAGCTTTTCTTCTATTTATAAAACTTTTTTGCACATGATGGATGTAGAAAGCATATGGTGGCAGCGATTAAAATTGGCTGAACATGTTGAATTTCCGGGTGAAAAATTTACCGGCAACTTTGATGAGCTTTCAACTAAATTATTGCAATTATCGAGGCAATGGTTTGAATGGATAGAGTCTGCTAATGATGTAAACCTTTTGCATGTTTTTGCTTATCAAAATTCAAAGAAGGAACATTTTAAACAGCCTGTTTATGAAATGCTTTTGCATTTATTTAATCATCAAGCCTATCACAGAGGACAGATAGTTACTATGTTTCGTCAATTAGGAATAGATAAAATTCCTGCTACAGATTTTATTGTTTTTAGTAGAACCCCTAAACCCCTAAAGGGGAGATAAGAAAAGATTTTTGATTTGAAGAGTTTTTGGTTTCCGAAGAATATATTTTTTGTAAGCCCTTTAGGGGTTTGGGGTATCATAAGCCCATTTTACCAGCGTAGCCCCCCAGGTAAAACCACCGCCAAATGCAGACAGCACAATATTATCTCCTTTCTTTAATTGTTTTTCCCATTCCCATAAACATAAAGGAATGGTTGCCGATGTGGTATTTCCATATCGTTGAATGTTCAGCATCACTTTGTCCATACTTAACCCCATGCGGTTTGCAGTGGCATCTATAATTCTTTTATTTGCCTGGTGAGGAACCAGCCATGCAATATCATCTCCTGTTAATTTATTTCTTTGTAAAAGATCATAGGAAATATCTGCCATTCCTTTTACGGCAAATTTAAAAACTGCCGGACCTTCCTGGTACATGTAATGTTCTTTAGCCATTACAGTTTCAATACTGGCAGGCCTTCTGGAACCTCCGGCTTTCAAGTGTAAATAAGGTTCGCCACTGCCGTCAGTTTTTAATAAGCTGTCCAAAACTCCATAGCCTTCAAAGTTGGGCTCTAATAAAATTGCGCCTGCAGCATCACCAAAAAGAACACATGTTGTACGATCACTGTAATCTGTTATAGCACTCATTTTATCTGTACCTATTACAACAACTTTTTTGTATCGTCCGCTTTCAATAAATGCAGCGCCGGTTGTAACACCAAATAAAAATCCGGAGCAGGCAGCACACAGATCAAAGCCAAAAGAATTTACAGCACCAATTTTATGAGATATAATATTTGCGGAAGCAGGGAAAAGCATATCTGCAGTAACGGTGCAGCAAATGATGCAATCAATTTCCGCAGGATCAATTCCTCTTTTTTTACAAAGTTCTAAAACTGCAGGAGCTCCCATATCAGATACGCCTTTACCTTCACCTTTTAAAATTCTTCTTTCTTCCACACCTGTTCTCGTCTTAATCCATTCATCGTTTGTATCGACCATTGTTTCCAGTTCGGCATTTGTAAGTATGTATTCAGGAACGTATGCTCCAACTGCAGTAATAGCTGCTGTAATTTTTTGGCTCATTAAATTCTTATTTTGAAATTTAAAAATACAACATAACTGGTATTTGCTTTACTAAGGCTAAACAAATTTATAATATTGAGTTTCAACCACGTGAATTACTTATTTTTGATACTGACTTAAAAACATGATTGCATACTTAGCAGGCAAATTTTCCTATAAGAACCCGGCAGTAGTTTATATAGATGTAAATGGCGTTGGATACGAAGTAAATATCAGCTTAAACACCTGGTCGCAAATTCAAAATCTTTCAGAAGGAAAATTATTTACTTATTTCCAGGTAAAGGAAGATGCCCATACTTTGTATGGTTTTTTTGATATAATGGAGAAGGAGATGTTTGTATTGCTGATAGGAGTTTCAGGCGTTGGTGCAGCAACTGCGAGAATGATGTTGTCTTCTATGAAGCCTGATGAAATAAGCAGGGCTATTTTGCAGAATAATGCTAAATTGCTGGAGAGTGTAAAGGGTATTGGAAGAAAGACTGCCGAGAGATTGGTTTTAGAGTTAAGGGATAAGGTGAACAAACAGTCGTTTGACCAGAATATTTCACTTGGAAAAGGCAATAGTTTAGCGCAGGATGCGTTAAATGCTCTGGTGGCTTTAGGAATATCAAAACCCATTGCTGAACAATCAATTAACAAAATTATTCGTACTGAACCATCCATAACACACTTAGAAGACCTAATTAAAAAAGCGCTAAAAGCTATTTGAGAAAATTCTACCCTAATTAATTGATGGATGTTGCTTGAAAGAAAACTAACACCAAAACTGCTTGGCTTAGGGTTATTATGCTTTATTGTATTTACTTCTTCGCAAAAAATATTTGCACAGGATAGTACGTTCAATAAAAAAAATATCCTTCCATATCCCATCCAGGACAGACGTGGGGATTTTATTTCAACCGATCAAAGAACATTCGATCTTAATCAGCCTTCCAACATAAAAGATTCTGTTGCTTACGATCCCGTAACAAAGCGGTATTATGTGTATGAAAAAATAGGAAGCAAATATTACAGAACTCCAGCATGGTATACGTTTGATGAATTCATGGCGCTGCAGAGCAAAAAAGATGAAAGGGAATATTTTCAAAAACGTGCTAACACTTTAAATCTTTTAAACAGGCGGCTTGTAAAACCTAAACTGAATATTTACGATAATCTTTTCAACCGTTTATTTGGTAATGGAAAGATAGAGATACAACCTCAGGGCAATGTTGATATAACGGCAGGCTACCAGGGACAAAATATTAAAAATCCAACTTTACCGGAAAGAGCAAGAAAGAACGGCGGTTTTGATTTTGATATGGCTGCTCAATTAAATGTAAATGCCAACATCGGTAATAAATTAAGATTTCCGATAAGCTATAATACCTTAGCCAATCTTGATTTTACCAACCAATTAAAATTAGATTATACAGGCACTGATGATGAAATTATAAAACGTATAGAGGCAGGTAATGTATCCTTTGCATCAAGAAGCACGCTGATACCCGGAGCACAATCTTTATTCGGCTTAAAAACACAATTACAATTTGGTAAATTATTCATCACTGCGCTTTTAGCCAATCAAAAATCGCAACGCCAGTCGATGAATTTACAAGGCGGCGCAGCTGCGCAGCAGTTTGAAATTAAAGCAGATGAATATGAAGAGAACAGGCATTTT
>Ga0066793_10000488_pt1 | contig 15698 bp, 12 predicted proteins | sample PersoiDNA2013189_FD_83876 | JGI IMG/M metagenome (GOLD analysis project Ga0066793, IMG submission 83876) | Permafrost soil microbial communities from the Arctic, to analyse light accelerated degradation of dissolved organic matter (DOM) -... | ecosystem: Environmental > Terrestrial > Soil >... | reverse complement strand
GTGCCACTCTGTCGAGAAGAAAAACAGACCCGATCAGCAAACGTTTTGCTGTCTGGTCTGTGGTCACAGCGCCCATGCTGACCTCAATGCTTCCCTCAATATCCAGCGTCGCGTGGGAGATACCGAACTACGTGCCTGCAAGGACCGCAAAGAAGTGAAAGTAGTGCTGCTGAGCAGACATGCAGCATGGAAGAAGCACAACGGTTGGCCGTAGTCCAACCGCCCGCCTAGTTCGTTCGTCAACAGGCGTAGGTCAAGGCGAGCGATATGGGCTATCTGTCCATATTGTTCGCAACTATATGAGCTCTCCTTATCATCACTGATGTGCTATACTACACAGTATCATGAGTGAAAACATTCCCGTCATCGTGATCGATGATACGCTAATCAAGCGCCGTGGAGTATGCGAGTTTGTTGATGAGACGCCACATCTGCGCCTTTGCGGACAGGCGGGGGATGTTGAGGGCGCTATCAAACTCGTAGAGGCGTTTAGCCAGGAGCAGGGATCTGATATGGCGGGCTGGCTGGTCTTGTCCGACCTGCGCCTGGGAAACGAGAACGGCATAGAGCTGGGGCGCACATTGCTCGCTATGGCACCCGGTCTACGCGTCGTGATCTATACGCAAGATCCGAGCTGGACGCTGGCCGCCGAGGTGTTTCGCCGTGAATATACGCGACGTGGTACGCCGCACGGTCGGCGCTCCGGCAAATCTTCTGGACTGCACGGCTACGCGCTGTTTGAAAACATGGAGCCCGCGTATCTTGAGCATATCGCAACGACGGTGGTGTATCGCCGCGAGACCTTTATTGATCCCGAGGTTCTTAATTATCTACTAAAGCGGCTACGCGGCCAGCGCCTGACGCCCAGGCAGGAGGAATGCGTTGCCTTGATCGCTCAGGGACTCAGCAACGACGACATCGCCATGCGTATGGGTTTTTTCAATGCAAAGGGCATGCCCAATATCGGGCCGCTGGAGAACCTTGTCAGCGAGCTCTACAACTTCTTCGCGATCGAAGGCGCTCCCAGCGATCCTGGTCGCCGTGTCCTGCTGGCCCATGCCTACGAAGCCTACGCGGGCTTACGCAAGGAGCCAATGGCCCGCGATTAAGAGCAGGTCCAGGGCACCGTCACGGTAGCAAATGAGCCGGAAAAGACAAAAGAGGCGTTGCTACAATTGCCATCGGACGAGGTATCCGGAATATAAATGGTCAGCTCCCGGCTCTCTCCCACGCTCAAGCGACCATGTAAAATATCTGTTGATACGCCCGCTACGTCGCCAGAGATGGCCATAGACCATTTGAGCCGTCCGGGAGCGGGACCCGAGGCCGTTAATGTCAATTTACATACCCATTCATCTCCTTCGTCGAAGCAGGCAGGAGACGAGCCTGCCGTGAGGGATGATGGCGACACCTGCAGCGTTACTGTAGGGGCCGCTGTTGGCGTCGGCACAACGAGCTGCGCTGTCGGCTTTGGTGCAGCTGGCTTGGACTGAGAAGTCCTGGGCTGCGCCGTGGGCGTCGTAGCTGGCGTGCTGGCTGGCTGTGCTGAGGCCGCTGGGGTGGGCGAGGTGGTCTTTGTGGGGACGGACGTCGGCGCTCCCTGGTGTACGCTGATCGAAGGGACAGGTGTTGCGTGTGGCGGCTTCGTCGTCGCTTGCGGCGCGATATGCGCCGAAAATGGGGTAGCGGTCGGTGCTATCGGATGTTGGGGCAGGAAGGTGGGCGAGAGCACGAGTAGCGTTATCATGAGCAGGCAGGCAATAGTGATAAGCATCCACAGCAGGCGACGGCGTGTTGAAGAGATCGTCGTCACAGCGTCTTTTGTCTGGAATGATTTTACTCCTTTGTCGGATAGGAGAGAGAGCGGTGAGAAGGGCACCATCATATCGGTTGAGTAACGATGTGAAACAGATGGCTGTATGCATTGCTCAAGGGCCTCAGCGAACTCCTGGATGCTGGCGAAGCGCGCGGCTGGCTCTTTGGCCAGCGCCTTCAAAACGACCTTCTCCAGCGCCGGTGCGACGGTTACGCCTTTCTCGCTCAGTGGCGGTGGGGGCGCGTAGAGATGCTGCGTGCATACCTCAAGGAATGTGCCCTGGAAAGGGAGTTCGCCGCAGAGCCACTCGTAGATCATTATGCCCAGTGCGTACTGATCGCTCGCCGCGCGCGCCTTCCCCATAATCTGTTCCGGTGCCATATACGCCATTGTGCCGGCGGTCGTTGCGGCGCTCTGCGATGTCGATGAAGAAGAGATAACCGCGATGCCGAAGTCGCTCAGCAGTACCTCTTTCCTGGGACCCAATAGAATATTTTCCGGTTTGATATCGCGATGAATCAATTTGCGATCGTGGGCATAGGAGAGTGCCGAAGCGATTGAACTGGCATACGCGAGAATATCCGACACGGGGAGGCGCTTGCCCCTGGGATAGAGCTGGCGCAATGAGCCATAGGGAGCGTAGGTCATGATCAAAAAGGGAACGCCACGCTCAACGCCGCAGTCCAGGACACGCACGATGGCTGGATGATCGAGGGAAGCGATGGTGCGCGCCTCGCGTAGAAACTGCTCCTGCTCGCGCTCGATCAGCCGCGTGTGCAGCACCTTCACCGCCACGCGTGAGCCGAGATGTACATGCTCTCCCAGATATACCTCGGCGAATCCCCCCTGCCCCAGTGAACGTAACAAACGATAATTGCCAAATTGCTGCCCAATACGATCTACTATCATTGCATCTCCTTGCACGCCACTCGCGCCCCATATACAGCCCGGAAGCGACGCGGGTTGCATAGTATTTTGCGGAACATATGATAGCATATTTCGCTAAATCATGCAATAGTGTATTGAATTATAAGATTTACATACGCAAATTTATGTATATACTGTGGACGAGTAGTATGTATACAAGCTAAACTCTGCTTATTTAAGGCAAAAGGGAACTTTTCAACTGAAGAGGTACGGAAAAGGAGTAGGACCGTATCTACACGAGCTCTCTTTACAATGGCGTGTTGTCGGGCTGCAGAAGAACGCCTGGGATCTCGTTGTTCCTATCGGTGAAGGGCAGGGGGATGCGCAGCATAACGGTCGTGCCATGTCCCGGTTTGGGGCGTTGAGTCGATTTGACGGCGATCAGGCCACCAGCCTCGCGCGCCTTGAGCTGAGCTTTGAACAGGCTCGTCTTTTCGGGCGAGATATTGTTGGGATCGAAGCCGCGCCCATCGTCGATGATGTAGACCTCTAGCACGCCATCCGCGAAGATCGTCCGCACCGTAGCGAAAGTGGCCCCCGCGTGGTTATAGACGTTCAGCAGCGCCTGTGTGATGGTATAGGAGATCGCCTCAGCAATTCTGGCCCCCTCTTCGTTCTGCTCCAGATCCGGGCTTAGAGCATCGAGCGCCCACAGGTCGGGCTGTACCTTGAGCGGCGATTCGGGATGGAGCGCGGGCAGGTCTTCGCGGATCAGCTTCTCCAGGTGCAACTTGAGGCCGAGGCTGCGGCGCTGGTAGACATCCTCGACCAGCAGCTGCAGGCCGCGCAGGTCTCCCTCCAGCTCTTCGCTGATCTTGCGTACCTTGCCGAGCGCCTCGATGATAGGCAGCACCACGACTTTGCCCTCGGGATCGCGCTCGGCCTCCACGCGCAATTTGTGTTGCCAGTGGCCCAGCAGCGAGCGAATGCGCAGCGCCTGCTGCTTCGGCTGGTCGTGAATGCGCTGTGAAAGGATAGAACGCAGATGAGCGTCGGCATGCAGCAGTAGCGAGGTCGCCTGATGCAGATCGTCGTTGGCGAGGCGCAGCTCCTCGGCGGTCTTCTGCTGCTCGCGCAACGCCTGCTCGCGCTGCTCCAGCGTGATGTGCAGGCGATCGACGAGGCGCAGCGAGCGAATGGCGTAGAGAAGAATAAGCGGATAGACAGTAACCAATGTGTAGAAGATTGGCAGGGGTAGGAGTGTCTGCCCGCTCAGAAGGATAGGCAAAACGCCGAGGCAGAAGCCCAGGCCGACGCCGCCAATCCACAGCGTCAAAAGATCGCCGATACGTTGGCGGATGCGCGAAGGAATGGGGAGAGAACCCGCGCCCTGGCGTCGTCGATAGCGCTGTGGCAGCAGGCGTCCAACGCTGATCAGCGATCCGATGCCGATGCTCAGACTGATCAGGCCACCAATGGCCGCGTAGCCCAGGCTGAGCAGCAGATTGATGCGTAGCGGCACGTGTCCCAGGAGCAGGTAGGAGCTCCACTCGTAGGCCAGGAGAGCGAGCAGCGGCAGGTAGGGCAGGCCATCGGTCTTGAAGCGCGGTGTGCGTACCGTATTGAGCGCCGCTGGTCGGTAGGTCAGGCTGAGATGAATAAACGCGGCCCCCAGTAGCGCAAAGGACGGTACCCAGAGCAACTGAAAGACCGGGTCCATCAGGTACGCGTGCTGCACATTACCCCAATGGCTCGCCAGCAGAAAGAGCATCGCCGGTGGCAGCAGCGTCAGCCCCTCGACCGCCCCTGTCCATTCCGTCGCGGTCAGTAGCAGTACTGCCCCGACCGCCAGCCAGCTTATCCCAGCCAGCAGCGTCAGGCCGTAGTTCTGCCACCACATGTCCGTCGTGAATAAAGTTGTGGGACGCGTGATGATAAATGTTGTGTTATCGCTGCGCGCAATCGTATAGGTGACGGGTGTATCCTGTGTGAGCTTCTGATAGACCTTTGTGAAATTGGCGGCACCTTTCAGACCATTGATCGCTATAATGTGCGTCGTGCTGGTCAGTGAGTTCGCCTTCACATCGAAAGGAGGCTGGTCGGCAGCCGAGGAGACGACAACAACGCCTCCCCCCGCGTCGGTGTCGATGGCCCAGAAGAAGCCACCGAATCTGTCACCACGCTCACTGAGTAGACGTTGATGTCCGGTGGCACTGAGCGCCAGGAGCGCCAGGGCAATCACCAGATAACCTATCGCCAGTCCGGGCCGCGCGCGTAGCCACCAGGCGTCTTTTTTACTTTCAGAGAATGTTGACATGCTTTAAAGTGTAACATTTCTCGAAAGACCTATGCAAGGCGTGAGGATACTGTGATGCAGAATGCTTGCACCACCCTGGAAAAATTCGGACTCCGGTGATATAATGAGTACAGATAATAGTTGCATGGTTGTGCAGGTATTCATAAGAAAGAAGTGAAGAACGAATGGTTGTTCATCCTGTTGATATCTCCGAGGAAGAAATCTGCCAGGAGCGCTCTATTCATGCCGAGCATGTGCGGGCGGTGCGCCGCAACGTACTTTCAGGCGGAGATGCTGCGCGCATCGCGGCGCTCTTTTCGGTCCTGAGTGACCCTACACGCCTGCAGGTTGTGCACGCGTTGCTCTGCGCTCCCACTGGCGAACTCTGCGTCTGCGATCTTGCCAGCGGACTTGGCCGTGATGACACTACCATCTCTCATCAGCTCCGTGTGCTGCGCAATCAGCAGATCGTTGCCATGCGCAAAGCTGGGCGCGTTGTCTACTACCGACTGATCGACGAACATATTCGCCAGTTACTGACAATGGGCGTCGCCCACGCGCGCGAAACATTCAACGTTTTAGATCTGTCCACCGTACGCTCTGAGGAGCAAGAAGGTGGAGTACTGGTATGAATATAACAATTATACAGAAACATGAGCATGCCGACCATGGACATGCTGGACATAATCATACGCATAACATGGCGAAAAAGACACTACGGCTCGCCTTCTTCCTCACTCTGATCATTCTCTGCGCGGGCGTGGTCGGCGGCCTGTTGGCAAACTCGCTGGCGCTCCTCTCCGACGCTGGACACATCGTTACCGACGTGTTCGCGCTGGGCCTGGCGTGGTTTGCTGCCGTGCAGGCGGAGCGGCCCGCCGACGAGCGCAGGACCTTTGGCTATCACCGTGTCGGCATCGTGGCGGCGCTACTCAACGCGCTTCTGCTCATTCTGATCGCGGTCGCTATCTCCTGGGAGGCAATTCAGCGTTTCCAGCATCCCGAGCCAGTGCAGCCGCTGATTATGTTTGGCACGGCTGCCATCGCCATAGCCGTCAACCTGTTTATCGTCTTTGGCCTGCAAAAGGATGACCACAACCTGAACGTGCGCGCCGCCACCCTCCACGTCCTGGGCGATATCGGTGCCTCGGTCGGCGTCATCGTCGCGGGCGTCATCATCCTGCTGACGGGCTGGACGCTGGCAGACCCGATCCTCTCGGTCGGCATCGCGGTAATCGTGGCGCTTGGTGCCTGGCGCTTGCTGCGCGAGACGCTGGATATCCTGCTCGAGTCGACGCCGAAGAGCGTGTGCATAACAAATCTAGTTGATGACATGAAGCTGGTCAAGGGAGTTCAGGATGTGCACGATTTGCACGTCTGGAGCATCACCGGTGACATGCGCGCCCTCTCCTGCCATGTGATGATTGACGATCTACCACCCAGCGGAAGCTCGCCGATTCTGCAATCGCTCAATGCGATGCTCAACGAGAAGTACCAGATCACCCATAGCACCATTCAGTTTGAGTGCAGCTCCGGTCGGCAGAAAGGCTGCTGCGACGGGCTCTACTGCCGCATGGAAGCTCCCCGCGAGCATGCCTGTGAGCATGATTCTGCTCCGGCGTAAAAAATCATGTTAACCCTTCGGATGATCATATGCACTCTCAACATCTCCGACACTTAGCCAGGGGTTTTGCTGGCGAGCTGACGACCTCAAGTCGTCAGCTCGCCACCTCACTAATAAGTGCGCGAATTGCGTAGCGCGCCGAGCCATGAGGAGTCAGAGATGGGAGTGCTGAATAGATACAAATCATGAGCTACTCCTTTGGATACCTCTTTTACACCTTCTCCCATGACCATAATTCTACTAAGGTTATGACGATTACCAAGCGAGCGTATATTTCGTATATATATACGAATACATATTAAAATCACATGCTAGAATTTGAAGATGTATGAATAAATTGTGATTAAAGAGACTAGAAAAACCTTTAAAAAGTAGTTATAATTAATACTGAGTATTTTGTAGAGACTAACGTTTTCGTTTGTATAGCGTGATTTTTAACTAGGGCTGTCCTCCGTATGTACGAAGGAGATGATGTAAATAGCTATAAGGAGCAAGGAATGCAACAGGAAGAAGTAAGCCTTCTGGCCAGCAAACCAAGATTCGAACATGTCTGGTTGAGTCTTCAATGGCATGCAGGATTTGCCGGTTTGGGAAAAGGTTGGGACAAAAACATGACTGTCCAGATTGAGCAATTGGGAAAAGATGGATTTGAAATGGTAGGTGTAGTGCAACAAAAAGACCCGACCTGGTTTATTTTATTCTTCAAGCGCCAGATGCGCTAAGAGTATGCCACAAGGAGGTGATATATGGATGCACTCGCACGAGGGGCAGAGCTCCAGCAACAAGGAAAGCATCATGAGGCTTTACCCTTTCTTGAGCAGGCGGTAAAAGATAATCCCTCTTCATGCGAGGGATGGACCCGATTAAGCGAGGCACTTTTGGAGAATGGAAAGAACGATGATGCAGCGGCAGCGATAGATCAGGCGCTGAGTAAAAATCAACATGATGCTGCTGCCTGGTTAGTAAAGGCACATATCCTTGAGATGGAGGATCGTCCAGAGCAGGCGATTGATGCATACGATGATGCTATACAATCCGATCCCAATTTTGTCGATGCGTATCTCCAGAAAGCCCTTATTTTGGATAACCAGCATCGGCAACAGGAAGCGCTTGCAGCACTCGATCAAGCGTTGAGGATTGATTCAACGGCGATGGAAGTACTGTTTCATAAAGCTCGCATACTGTGCCAGGAAGAGGTCTATTTGCAAGCTCTACCAATCGCCGATCGCCTGACGCGGCTCTATCCCAATGAGGGAGCCGGATGGCGCATAAAAGCCCTTGCCTTATTCAGGATAAAAGAGCATGTAGAGGCGGAGCAGGCAGTTAACAGAGCCCTGGAGATTGATTCCAATGATGGCGATGTTCTGATGCTCAAGGCTGGAATTGTCGAGAGTATGGGACGCAAAGGCGAGGCACGGGCTTTGGTAAAGAGAGCGACACAAGTCGATCCACATAACGAACTGGCCCAAGAGGTCAGGGGCGAGATGAGGCAAGAAACGACCAGTAAAGTTGCACATGCAAGCTTTAGCATTGTAGGCGCTCTCATCGAAGGCTTTTTTGCCGCTCTCGTTGAGTTCATCAAAGCTATCTTCCGGTCGTATTAGCAACCTTTTTTGAACAACGTCATAAGCGCAGATGACCGGCTGAAGTCTTTGCTAGATAAAGCGGAATGTTTTTTAGTCATTCACGCCAGTATTGCCACATCATCCTTTTATAAAAACATAGAGAAGGAGGCTTGTCATGCGCATGCATATGGTGCATGTCATAAAGCGGATGCCAGATGATCATCCGACAGGATCTTCTATACTCACAGGCCTATGGGGGCTGGTTGGAATAATAATTGGCATCGTGATAGCAACAGCAAACTATGGTCAGTCAGCAGCAGGCGGCATTTTTCTCATCCTCATCGGTGTGACTCTTACTAGCTTTGCAGGCTATACTGGCTATGTTACAGAGCGCTTTACAAACTGGCATTACACCAGGAAAGGAACGGATTATGTTGTTTCTGGTCATAGCTTTACGCGCTGGGCAGGACCAGTCATCCTCTTCCTGGCTTTTCTAGAACTGTTGCTTATGCTCTGGCTACTTATACTGATAGACGAAATATTTGCATCACATCGCTAATCAGAAGCATCGGTAGGCGACCAGTATAAAAATGCTGGTCGCCTGCTATTCTACGCGGTTCCAGTGCGCAGCTTATACACCTTAATCGCAACCTGTAGGGTGAGCCAGTTGCCGCGCTCTTGCAGATCGATATCGCACAGCGACTGCAGACGCTCCAGGCGCTGAATAAGCGTATTGCGGTGAACGAAGAGGCGTTCCGACGTTTTTGTGAGATTTCCCGCGCACTCCAGGTACGTCTCCAGTGTCATCAGCAGGTCGGTATTTTTACGCCGATCGTACGTATCGATGTGCGCAATCTGGTCCTGGTAGACATCGCGCAGATCGTCCATGCGCGCAATCTTGTACAGGTAGCGGTACACCCCCAGATCGTTGAAGTGCGTCACCGTGGGCGATAGGCGCGCATCGCCGTTCTTGTCCTGCTGAATATTCTGCCCCATCTGCAACGCCTCCTCAGCCTCCGCAAAGCCTCGGCGATAGTCGTTGGTATTCTGGCAGGCATTGCCGATACCGATAGAGAGAATCACGTTATGCTCCAGGCGCATCTGCTGTGATAGTTCCTGTAGCCATGTCTTCAGGCGCGTCCCTTGCAGATCTTTGTTCAGCGAGAGAATGCCCGTCAGCAGGTTTTCGTGTTCATAGAAGACCGTACCGGAGTAATTATCCTGAATGCGACGGCGGATGATGCTGCTCACACGTTTATAGGCTGTCTGTAGAAGCGTTGCCTGCGTGAAGCTATTCTCATCTGTCGCGGGTGCAGGCGCAGGCAGTCGGGCATCGCGGCCCATCTTATTCTGCGCCTCGTTCTTGCGTTCTTCCATCTGCGTAATCTCGATCATCACCACCGCATTGGGGCGCGTCAGATCGCAGCCCAGGAAGTGCGCGCGCTGGCGCAGCGAATCTTCGGAGTCCAGCGTGCCATGCATCAGATCGTCGAAGAAGCCCTTCACGAGATTCTTCTGCGCCAGTTGATTGACGAGGTAGCTATTCTTGATAGCGATGGCCGCCTGATTGGAGATCGTTGTCAGCAGCGTCTGCTCCTCAGATGTAAAGCGCCTGGCCCTGCTCGAGTAGCAATTGATCAGGCCGAGCTGTTCGGTACCGGCGATCAATGGAGCCGAGAGGAGCGCCTTATACTGCGAGTCCTTCAGGGGATTGAGGCGTTCGAGCGTATCATCGCTGGTGGCACTGTAGCCCGTAGAGCTAAGGGTAAACTGTCCTGCCTCGTTCATTTCGCGTAGCCGTTCAAGCGCCTGGCGATCGACATCGATGGGGCGGAAGTTCGCGCGCTCGTTGAGATTGGGAGCGGTCGCGTGCACCGTCATCCGTCTAAACTGTCGTGCCGAATCGCTCTCGCGTTCGCGTGGTTGTTCCATCAGCATAACCACGCACAGATCGACCTCCATGATCTGAACCGTCAGTGTGGCCAGGGAGCGGAGCATATCATCGAGATAGAGGCCGGAGCTGATCGTCTGGCTCAGAACCGAGAGCGAGGTCAAGATACTGAGCTTGCGCTGTGTATTTTCGTAGAGCTGCGCGTTTTCGATGGCCCCGGCCACCAGGGCGGCGGTATTGCTAATAAAGGTGCGGTGCTGCTCAGTGAACTCGTGCGGTGCCACCGCCTGCAGTGTAATCACGCCAACGAGGCGGCGATCTTTTGCCACGATCGGCACCGTCATAATCGACTGGAACTTCTCCTCCTCCAGTTCAGGAAAGTAGGCGAAGCGAGGGTCATCCATCGCCTCCTCTTTCAAAAAGACTGGCTTGCGGTGTAGCGCCACCCACCCGGCGATGCCTTCGCCGAGTGCCATTGTGATCTTCCCGACGAGGCGGCGGTACTTCTCGTTGGTACTGGCGAGGATGAGGCGTTCTTTGTCCTTGTCATACAGATAGATAAAAGCGACATCGCAGGAAGTAGCGCGGACAACGGTGTCCACCAGGTGACGTAACACTTCATCAAGCCTCAGCGTTGAGCCAACGGTCGAGATCACCTCGTTGAGCAGCGCGTTCTCCTGCCGACGACGCTCGATCTCGTTGTGTAGTTCGTTATTCTCCTGGCGCAACTGCTGAAGGCTCTCTTCCTCCTTCACTTCAGTTGCATTGATGGGAAGCTGATGATTGGTACCAACCTTGGAAGACATGCGACCTCCTGATCTTGTGATTGATCGGTGCCTGCCACCACTGGTGCCGCCGTTGGAACGGTGGTACAGGAAGAACCCTGGTATCCCAAGCGTGGGGCGAAGATGTGATGCGGCGACCGACGGCGCGAATCACCAGCGGGTTCGCATCGTCGGTCGCCCTTGCTTATGGATACTCCGTACATAATGATATATGAACTATTGTACCCATTTTCCGTTGCATAGTCCAGTGTCTTGATTGCGAACTTGCACAATATTTAAGATTTGATGTTATAATAATGATGTCCGTTTGTTCCGTGTACAACGCTGTATGTTTCATTGTCGTGCAGCGTCTTTTGCTGTGTCTTTCACGATGCAAGGAGGGTTCCCTGAATGGCCTCTGATACCGCTATCATTCCTGAGCTTGAAAAAGGCATCGAGACTCATGGTATTGAGCGTGTCTCCCCTGCAAAGCGTGCTGATGTACGCATTTTCGACAATTTTACGATGTGGCTCTCGGCCAACCTGGTGATTTCCACCGTGGCGCTGGGGGCGTTAGCCATCCCTGTCTTTGGCCTTGGATTCTGGGATAGCCTGGCTATTATCATTCTTTTCAATGTCCTTGGCGTCTTGCCCGTGGCTTTCTTCTCGACTCTGGGCCCCAAACTGGGATTGCGCCAGATGACGATCTCGCGCTTCTCATTCGGCTGGATTGGCGCAAAGATCATGGCGATCTTTAATGTGCTCGCCTGCATCGGCTGGTCTACTGTCAACGTCATCGTCGGCGGACAACTGGTTGCGTCGTTAAGCCACGGAGCGATTCCGCGCTGGGTCGGTATCCTGATCATTGCTATTCTGACGACGGTGGTTAGCATTTACGGTTATAAATACGTGCATCGCTACGAACGTTATGCCTGGATACCGATGGCCGTGATCTTCGCTCTTCTGTTTTTTGTAGCGGCACCAAAGTTCTCGATCGTGCCTACGCCGGCCATGAGCATCGCTACGGTGGCGTCCCTGGTCTCCTTCGGCGGTGCTATTTACGGCTTTGCCACCGGCTGGAGTTCTTACGCCGCCGACTACAATGTTAACCAGCCCGAACATGTTGCGCCCAGTCGCGTCTTCTGGCTCACCTTCCTGGGCGTGACGATCCCCTGCATTCTCCTGGAGACGTTTGGGCTGGCGCTGACGACGGTTACGGCTTATAAGGGGAAGAGTGGCGGCGACCTCCTGGGTGCCGTTGTGCAGCCGTTGGGCGGCTTTGGCACGCTGTTACTGGTCCTTCTGGCACTCAGCGTCATCGCCAATAACATTCCGAACGACTATAGTCTGGGCCTCTCGATGCAGGTGCTCGGCAAATCCTTTCAGCGCGTCAATCGGGCCATCTGGACGCTCATTGGGGCGGTCGTGTATATCGTCATTGCTATCTTGCTCTCGGGGAACTTCAACGAAACGCTCAGTAGTTTTCTGTTGCTCGTTGCCTACTGGCTGGGTCCCTGGTCGATCATTCTGATCCTGGAGCATTTTGTCTTCCGTCACGGACGCTATAATGTCGATGATTGGAATACCCGCAGCAGGCTCCCGCTTGGTTGGGCGGCTATTGTCTCAATGGTCATCGGCCTGATCGGCGTCTTTCTCGGCGCGGCGCAGGTCATCACCATCGGCAACAGCGTTACACCGGCGGTTGGTCCCATCGCGAACCTGTTCAATCCTCCTTATGGCATGGACATCGGCTTCGAGCTTGGCGTAGTGTTCGCGGCCATCTCCTACCTCATTCTGCGCAGGGTAGAGTTGAACGCTAACGGACGCTAAGAGCGGCGAACGGTTCCTGATCGGCTAGATCTCTCGTGTGCCTTAAAGACGACAGGTGGTAAGATAGATAGTATACCACCTGTCTTTTCTCCCACTCGCGCAAGTCAGCCTCTTTCTTGCAACACAATCCCTCCGTTTGCTTCACGAGAAATTTTCCTCTCTTCCTCTTTTCAACTTGATTTTCCTCACATTTCCCTCTATACTTAGTTATTGAATACTCAATCATTGAATATGTAATCTGGCTTTTCATATTTCAACGCGGATGGGCCGCTGACTTCTGATAGGAGGAGTGTCTCTTGAATCTCGCACAAGCTGTGGAAGCGAGCCAGGAGCGAAGTGCCTATCGCGTGGTTGGCGAGTTGCGCATTCTGGTTCAATTCAGGAAGCAGAAGCTTCGGATTCTCGTGCAGTGCCGGAGCAGGCGGCATTGGATTCTCACTGATTCAGATGGCAGTGTACGCTATCTAAATGGCGTGCTGAGAGATAGAGATGGATTCTGGGTAATAGACGGTTGTGACATTGCCGCACTGGACAGCGTTGCGCACTGTTTGCCCGCCGCGTACCAACACCTTCTTGTTCCCGCCAGTAACGACTGGCAAAGTATGGTAGGAAAAAAGCAGAGTGAACGATGTCAAGGTTAGAGATAGAACCTCCTAAAGAAGGGCGGGGAGCCTGTATGGTTTGAGAGCATAGCTCTCCTTGCATACAGGCTCCCCAATCGTGCAGAAGAAGTGTTCCAGGAAGTTCTCTCAACTGCTATAGCCGCGTCCGCTCGCTTGGCCCTGGGTCGTTGCTTGCCCTTCGATTTCCTGCAAAAACGCATCGTGCTCCATAGGGCGAGAAAACATCGGATAATTCTTCTCGACGGCCAGGCGCTGCTCTTCGTCACTCAAGGTCGCCGTGCAGTCCTTAAGGGTGATTACATCGAAGCCTTTTTCATAGCCGGTTCGCATGGTGGACTCAACACAACAATTCGTGAGAAAGCCACCCAGCGCAATGGTAGTGATCCCTCGACTGCGGAGGATAAAATCCAGGTTCGTACTGGCGAACGCATCCAGCCCGCGTTTGCCCTCAACGACAATATCCTGAGATGCTGGTGTCAGCTCTTGTACAATCTCCGCTCCCCAGGTGCCCTGACGGAACGCCTGGCTATCAACGACGCCCTTCAAAATACCATAAGGATTGGGGGTCAATTCGTGATAATCGGGCGTAAAGGAGATGGGAGCATGAATAATGGTGGCTCCCTTTTCGCGCGCTTTCTGCACAGTCTCCAGCGTGTTGGAAAGCATGTCCGTCTTTTCCATTACCTCCTTTACCGCATTATGGAGCGCGCCGCCATCTGAAGTAAAATCATTCTGGTACTCGATCAACACCACAGCGGTTTTCTTTGGATCCATGTGTGAGTCTTCTCCTTTCTGAAACGAGAGGGGCATCGTATCCAACATCCAAGGGGTCATAGCGTAAGCCAACAGCGCTAGTAGAGTATACCATATTATAGAGAAGAAAATCCCTTTCCCCCACACATTCCACAGACCCGTTTTACCCCTGTTCCGCGACATGATGAACAGGGAGAAGATGAGGTAGGGAAACCATAGGTGACTTTGATCACTGTTCCTCTTCCACTACAGGAGAAGCACGTGATGACGCCAGTGCCGCGACACATCTTGCACGCAACGACTCTTGCTTCGGCCAGCTCTCTCTGGTTCATACGCTGCTTCTTGTCCTCAATTTCTGGGCAATCTCGCCTGGGCACAGCAGAGAGATCAAGCTGTTGCTTGCTAGAACACAACAGCTTGATCCACGGTGATCGTGTTAGAGGCCAATCGTCACGGATTTGACCTCGGTATAGTTTTCCAGCACCGCGTGACCCATCTCTCGTCCCCAGCCACTTTGTTTGTACCCGCCAAACGGCAAAGCGGCATCAAAGACGCTGTAGCAGTTTACCCACACGGTACCGGCCCTCAACAGTCTGGCGAGCTTATGGGCTTTGCTGACATCTCTTGTCCAGACCCCGGCGGCCAACCCATAGGGGGTATCGTTGGCAATCGCAGCAATTTCCTCCAGGTCATTAAATGGCTGGGCTACGACAACCGGACCGAAGATCTCTTCACGAACAATTTTCATATTGGGGTTGGTATCCACCAGGACTGTCGGCTCGACAAAGTAGCCATGCTCTCCGTAACGCTTTCCACCGACGAGAGTCCTGGCTCCTTCTGAGAGACCAGACTGGAGATGGCCGGTCACCCGCGCTAGCTGCTCATCGGAGACAAGGGGTCCCATCTGGGTCGCTGGGTCCAAACCCGAACCGAGCTTGATCTTCCTGGCGTGCTCAGCCACGCCCTCAACGACCTGGTCAAACACGCTTTTCTGCACATACAGCCGTGAACCCGCGCTACAGACCTCTCCTTGATTAAAGAAGATGGCGTTCGAGGCACCTGCGATCGCAGTTTGCACATCGGTGTCGCTGAGCACAATGTTAGGAGACTTCCCGCCTAGTTCCAGCGAGACCTTCTTGAGATTGCCCGAGGCAGCTTGCACGATCAGTTTCCCGACCTCGGTTGAGCCGGTAAACGCGATCTTATCGACATCCTCATGCGCGGCCAGTGCGGCACCAGCGGTCTCACCATACCCGGGCACAATGTTGACGACGCCCGCAGGGATACCTGCCTCAAGAATGAGTTCACCCAGCCGCAGCGCGGAGAGGGGTGTCTGCTCGGCGGGGTTGAGGACAATGGTGCCGCCCACCGCGAGCGCCGCGCCCAGTTTCCAGGCGGCCATAAGGAGGGGGAAATTCCAGGGGATAATCTGCCCGACAACGCCAATGGGTTCGCGCAGGGTGTAGGAGAAGTAGTCACCGGGCATAGAGATTGGAATGGTGTTCCCCTCCAGCTTCGTGGCCCAGCCTGACATATAACGAAAATGATCAATGGTCAGAGGGACATCAGCGGCGCGTGCTACCGCTATCGGCTTGCCATTGTCCAGCGACTCCAGTTGCGCGAACTCGTCGCTGTGCTGTTCAATCAAGTTCGCGAGGTGGTAAATGGC
>Ga0066793_10000486_pt1 | contig 15713 bp, 18 predicted proteins | sample PersoiDNA2013189_FD_83876 | JGI IMG/M metagenome (GOLD analysis project Ga0066793, IMG submission 83876) | Permafrost soil microbial communities from the Arctic, to analyse light accelerated degradation of dissolved organic matter (DOM) -... | ecosystem: Environmental > Terrestrial > Soil >... | reverse complement strand
TCGCGACCCTTGCGCTCCAGCAGGTCAGAAACGACCCGACCCAGCCCGACCCCTGACCGGCCTATCCGCGCGCGCTCTTAGTGAAGCCCGCCCCCTGGGCAACGGGGATGCGGTACGTGATCCTGTTGTTGAGGTTTTCGTAGGGCGCGTCGGAGTGCACGTGTATCGGGACACCGTTGGCGGCGAGTGTGGGGTTCGCCACCCCGCGGGCAGTCCAGCGGTCAAAGATGATGACAGGCACGCCGCCGTCATTCTGCACTCTGACGATCGTTCCCAGGTCGAACTTCCGGCCCATGACATCGCTCTTGACCGTGTTCGACCCTGTGTTAGGGACGTACGTGGTCGGCGGGGCGGCGCTGGCCGTAACGGTCGGCGTCGTCGTCAAAGTGACCACGGCTTCCGGTGGTGTGGAGGCTCCACCCCCGCAGCCACTCAGCAAGGTGGTAGCGGCGGCAAGCCAGAGTCCGGCGATCGCGCGGGGGGTGCAGGCCCATTTGGTCGTTCGGGAGGCTGTGGCGATGATCGACATGTCGCAGGCATTGTCTCATCCTGCGCGTTTGAAGGCCCAGAGGAAATCGCCGAGTCCACCTCGGGCCGTCAGCGCTGCGGCTGCCGAGGCAGAGCTCAAACCCTGCAGGTATGCCATGGGGTTGATTCGTGCCAGCTCCCGCGAGGGGATCTGGCCGCTGACTCCGAGCTGTCGTAAGGCCGTTCGCTGATCCAGGAGCTCGTCGTGGGCCAGGGAGTCCATGGAGACGTGCGCGGTCAGGTCACACGACCCGTCGGGAACCGGCAGCACCTGGCGCCCCTGTCTGAAACCCGTCAAGGTTCCCTCAACAGGACGGGAGTCGATCGTGTGGCCATAATCGACGGCGATCGCAAGGCCGGATCCGACACGGGACACGAGGTCGTCCCACGCGATGTCCCGCGGCTCCCCGATCTCGACGCGGTCCCCGCTCTCAAGGCGATCGACTGGCCAGAACCATTGGCACCACTGGCGACTGGTGCCCGACACCACATCGCCGAGTTGTTCATCTTCGGTCGGGGCGTTGACGAGGACCTCGCGCAGGTCGCCGCTATCGTCCAGCTCGGCAATCGGGCACGGCACCACATCAAGCCACTCGTTGGCGAAGACCAGGGCATCGGTCAACCCGTCGAGCTCGTCCGGAAGCTGCTGCCCGCCGGGGGACCGAAGCCAGCCGATGGGTTGGCTTAGCTGAGGCCGGGCAACGATGTCGACGCCGAGGCAGCGTATCTGCGGGCGCAGCCGGTGGACCTGCTCGAGCAGCTCGCCCCTGCCGCAACCCATGTCCACGAACGTGTCCAGGCCCTCCTGGTCCATCAACGCCAGCAGAGCTCTGGCCAGCTGCTCGCCGATCTGTGGCATCCCCTGCGTCGCCGTCGAGAAGTGGCCGGCGGGCCCGGCCGGCTGCCGATAGAAGCCGTCCTCGCCATAGAGAGCCTGATCCCACGCCTGCTGCCACGGAGTCCACGTCACAGGCCGAACGCTACGTGTTCAAGGGACGCGCTAGCGTTTCGGGAGTGAGTGACCTGCCCGCAACCACGCAGCGACCCGCCCGGCTCGACGTCGGCATCGTCGGCACCGGCCGGGTTGGTGCCGTTCTCGGTGCCGCCCTACACCGGGCGGGCCACCGTCTTGTTGCCGTCTCGGCGGTGAGCGAGCAGTCACGTGCTCGCGCCGCGGACTTGCTGCCCGGCATACCCATCACGTCCGTGGAGGAGGTCATCGCTAGGGCCGAACTGGTCCTGCTGACGGTCCCCGACGACGCCCTTCCCCCTTTGATCGCGGGTTTGAGTGCCACCAGCTCCTGGCAGGCCGGGCAACTTGTGGTGCACACCTCTGGGCGCTACGGCGCGGCGATCTTCGAGCCCGCCGCTGGTCATCACATCCTGGGGCTGGCACTGCATCCGGTGATGACCTTCACAGGCACGTCGATGGACTTGGTGCGCCTGGCCGAGTGCTGTTTCGGCATCACCGCCCCGGAGGCGCTGCGGGCCGTTGCTGAAGCGCTCGTGCTCGAGATGGGTGCCGAGCCGGTGTGGGTCGAGGAGGCGGACCGGCCGATGTACCACGCAGGGCTTGCCCACGGCTCCAACCACCTCGTGACTCTGGTGGCGCAGGCCATTCAGGTCGTGGGCTCCGCAGGGGTCCAGGACCCGCAGCGGCTCATCGCGCCCCTTCTGCATGCTGCGCTGGACAACGCGCTTCGGCTCGGTGATGGTGCTCTCACCGGACCGGTTGCCCGAGGAGATGCGGGTACGGTTGCGGCGCACCTGGCTCAACTGAACCAGCAGACCCCAGATATCCGGCCGACGTACGTCGCGCTGGCCCGGGCGACCGCAGAACGGGCGCTCGCCAGTGGACGGTTGACGGCGGCCGACGCCGAGCCCCTGCTCGACATCCTTGCCGCATCGGAGGAACGCCCGTGACTGAGATCTTTGACAGCTCCAACAGGACAGACACCGCAATCGGTGCGACGAGTACCCCCGATGCGGCCGCGGAGCCTGTCGTCGCGCAGACCCGTGCGCAGCTGAGGGCCGCTCGCGATGGGTTGGGTGATGGTGATGTCGGCGTCGTCATGACGATGGGTGCTCTTCACGAGGGGCATGCCACGCTCATCCGTCAGGCCAGGGCCCGAGCGCGGCACGTGATCGTGACGGTCTTCCTCAACCCTCTGCAGTTCGGTCCCCGTGAGGACCTCGCGCGCTACCCCCGCACGAACGAAGCCGACCTGGAGATCTGCAGGCGTGAAGGGGTCGATCTGGTCTTCATGCCGACCCCGAGTGTCGTCTATCCCGATGGTGATCCGGGGGTTCGGGTCTCTGCCGGGCCGCTCGGTAACGTTCTTGAGGGTCAGGCCCGGCCGGGCCACTTCGACGGAGTTCTGACAGTGGTGGGAAAGCTGCTCCACCTGACCGGTGCCGACCAGGCATATTTCGGCCAGAAGGATGCCCAGCAGCTGCTACTCATCCGGCGGATGGCCCGCGACCTGGACTTCCCGGTCGAGGTCGTCTCGGTGGCCACGGTCAGGGAAGCCGATGGCCTGGCGATGAGCAGTCGCAACATGTATCTCGCTGAGTCGGACAGGGAGACGGCTTTGTGCCTGTCCCAGGCGCTGCGAGCCGGCGCTGCTGCAGCAGTCGAAGGACCCTCGGCCGTACGTCGCGCAGCGCGGGCAGTAGTGGTCAGGGAGCCCCTGGCCCTCATCGACTATCTCGTGCTCGTGGATCCTTCTACATTGGAGGACGTGCCCGAGTGGTACCGCGGCGAGGCGTTGCTCGCTGTCGCGGGTCGCGTGGGGACCACCCGGCTCATCGACAACGTCCCCGTCAATGTGGGACCAGGCGGCGGGGCGCTCGAGGTCTTCTCGCAGGACGCCGGGCGTGGCCAAGACCCTGCGAGCCCTCTGAGTTGAAGGACATCCCTGTGCAACACAACATGCTCCACTCCAAGCTTCACCGAGTGACAGTGACCCAGGCCGACGTCAACTACGTCGGCTCGGTGACGATCGACCGCATGCTGCTGGAGGCCGCCGGGCTGCTGCCCGGTGAGCGGGTGGACGTCGTCGATGTCACCAACGGCAACCGGCTGACGACCTACGTGATCGAGGGCGAAGCCGGGTCCGGGCAGATCTGCATCAACGGCGCTGCCGCCCACCTGATCCGGCCTGGCGACATCGCGATCATCATCGCCTACGCGCAGATGGACGAAGCCGAGGCCCGGGTGTTCGTGCCGAGCGTGGTCTTCGTCGATCACGAGAACCGCATCGTCGACATCGGCGGCGACCCAGCGCTGGTCCCAGATGGGTTCGGGCTCGAGACATCCGGCACGGCCCGGGGTCAGGAATGAGCCCGCGCATCCCGGCCCGGCTGAGCGCGCCTGACCCCGGGTGGGTCATATCGGCCGACGTCATCGTCGTCGGTTCGGGCATTGCCGGCCTTACCGCCGCGCTGCGGCTGCGCCAACGGGTCGACCGCGTGCTGCTCGTCACCAAGACCGTGCTCTCCGAGGGGTCGACGCAGTGGGCCCAGGGTGGAATCGCCGCCGCTCTGGATCCTGCGGACTCGGCGGACGAACATCTTGTGGACACCCTGGTCGCAGGCGCAGGGGTCTGCGACGAAGAGGCCGTGCGCATCCTGGTTTCCGAGGGCCCGGCCCGGGTTCGTGAGCTCGTGACCCTTGGGACTCAGTTCGACCGTGGGCCCGACGGCGAGATCTCGCTGACGCGCGAGGGTGGTCACGGCAGGGACCGGATCGCACATGCCGGCGGGGACGCGACCGGCAAGGAGATCTCCCGGGCCCTGATCGCATCGTTGGACGCGGCACTGATCGCGCTCAAGGAGGATCCGGGCATCGAGGTGCTCGAGCACGCGCTGGTCGTGGATCTGTTGCAGGACAAGGACTCCCGGGTGTGCGGCGTGACGCTTCACGTCATCGGCGAGGGACAGATGGACGGCGTTGGCGCTGCCCACGGCCGGGCCGTGGTCCTGGCCACCGGCGGGATCGGGCAGGTCTACTCGGCCACCACGAACCCATCTGTGGCCACGGGTGACGGCGTGGCGGCCGCCTTGCGGGCGGGCGCCGTGATCGCTGACCTCGAATTCGTCCAGTTCCACCCAACGGTGCTTTGGCTGGGTGAGGGCGCCAGCGGCCAGCAGCCGCTTCTGTCGGAGGCGATGCGCGGCGAGGGCGCCTTTCTGGTGGACCGCGATGGGGTGCGGTTCATGGCGGCGGTCCACGATCTCGCAGACCTCGCCCCGCGCGACATCGTGGCCAAGGCCATCGTCGCTCGGATGGCGCAGACCGATACTGACCACGTCTATCTGGACGCCCGCCATCTTGGCAAGGAGTTCCTCGAGAAGCGGTTCCCTTCCATCGTCGCACGCTGTCGCGAGCTCGGTTTCGACCCTGTGAGGGACTTGCTGCCCGTGGCTCCGGCCCAGCACTACGCCAGCGGGGGAGTGCGGACCGACATGGTCGGCCGGTCCAGCCTGGCGGGGTTGTATGCCTGCGGCGAGGTCTCGTGCACGGGGGTCCACGGCGCCAACCGGCTCGCATCCAACTCCCTGCTGGAGGGTCTGGTCTTCGCCTATCGCATCGCTGACGACATCACCTCACGACTGTCCGCGGGGGATCTGACATCGACCGACCCCCTGGTGCGAGGTGTGGACCCCACACTGGTGGCTCGCAAGGAGCGCACCGCGATCCAGCGGGCGATGACGCTCGGCACCGGCGCCGTGCGCTCTGCGGATTCGTTGGCCCAGGCCGCCGAGACCCTCCAGGCCATCGCCGACGCGAAACCGGGATCTACGGCTGATCCTGACTCGTGGGAGACCTCGAACCTGCTCCATGTGGGGCAGCTCCTGACCGCCGTGGCCGCACTGCGCGAGGAGACCCGCGGTGGCCATGTTCGCTCGGACTTCCCAGAGCGAGACGACGCTCACTGGCTCGGCAACACCTACGTCGTCCGCGAGGCGGACGGGTCGATCACAACGTCGTTCCACCCGGTCACACCCCAGGGCCTGTCGTGAACGCGTTTCCGGAAGCCCGTGCTCAGGCCGTTGTCGACGGCGCCCTGGACGAGGACCTCGGCGGCTTCCCAGGTCTGGACGTCACCAGCTCCGCCACCATTCCGGCGACCCAGCGCAGCACGGCGCACGTGGTTGCCAGAGCTGACGGTGTTCTTGCAGGGGTTCCGTTGATCTCGTTGGTCTTTCGCGCAGTGACCGAACGCATTCGATCCAGCGAGGTGGACGTTGAGCTACTCCGCCAGGACGGCGACGCGGTCCACAAAGGTGAGGTCATCGCGGTACTGCGAGGTTCGACGCGGGCAACCCTTGTGGGGGAGCGCACGATGCTCAACCTGATCAGCCGACTCTCGGGAATTGCTGGGCACACAAGGCAGTGGGCCGATGTCCTTGAGGGCACCGGTGCCATGGTTCTGGACACCCGCAAGACGACGCCGGGACTGCGCGCCCTTGAGAAGTACGCTGTGCGCTGTGGCGGCGGCACCAACAAGCGGATGGGCCTGAACGACGTGGCGATGATCAAGGACAACCACAAGCGGGCGGCTGGCTCGGTCTCCGCAGCCTTCGAGGCCGTCCGCCTGGCCCATCCGACGGTGGACATCCAGGTCGAGGTCACCACCTCTGCCGAAGCTCTCGAAGCCGTTGCCGCAGGGGCGCGTTTTCTCCTGTGCGACAACATGTCAGTCGATCTGTTGCGTCACACAGTCGAGGCTGTGCGGGGTACCCACGAGGCTGTCGAGATCGAGGCCACGGGGGGGCTGACCCTTGAGGCTGCGCGAGCGTATGCCGAGACGGGCGTCGATTTCCTGAGCGTTGGGGGACTGACCCATTCCTCCCCCATCCTGGACGTCGCCCTGGACCTTGTCGACGACGAGACCTGAGAGAGGCATTGCATGCTTCGGAGCCGATCATGACCTTGACGGACCGTCATCTGTGTATGGGAGTCGACGGCGACCCCGACATGCTTCGGGTCCAGGTCTGGGAGGACGAGCTATGGCGACTCACCACCAGCATCGGGCCGGGTGACTGTACGCCGGGGTTCTCCTACCTCGAGCCCAAACGACACATCGCGCACATCACCGATCTCGACGGCCCCGAGGCTGCGACGTTCGGCCCGGTGATTGCCCGCTGTACGAGGGCTCTAGAAGAGGCGACCAGGTGCGAGCTGGTGTTGAACACGGCTTGGTGGGACTGCACATGATGTTCCAGCGCCTCTGACGAATCTGACCAGGCCACAGAAGAGGTTCGAAATGGGTCGGGGCATGTGGGAGCACGCAAGCCACCGTCGTTGACGTCGCATTCTCGCTAGTGCGCGACGTCGGCAGGAGGCATGCTGTTGAACATGCACCGGGACACCGAAGCCTGCGAGCGCGCCATAGCGTCCAGGGACGCACGTTTCGACGGCTGGTTCTTCTGCGCCGTGGTGACCACCGGCATCTACTGCCGCCCTAGCTGCCCGGCTCGGCCACATCGTAAGAACCTGCGCTTCTACCCGAGTGCTGCCGCGGCGCAGCAGGCGGGTTTCCGGGCCTGCAAGCGCTGCCGCCCCGACGCCAGCCCCGGATCGCCGGAGTGGAATGTGCGCTCGGACCTGATCGCGCGGGCCATGCGGCTGATAGGGGACGGTGTCGTTGACCGTGAAGGCGTGACCGGTCTCGCCAGCCGGCTCGGCTACAGCGTGCGCCAGATCCAACGCGAGCTGAGCGCCGAGGTTGGGGCCGGCCCCCTTGCCCTGGCGAGAGCCCAAAGGGCCCAAACGGCGAGGGTTCTCCTGGAGACGAGCATTCTCCCCATGGCTGATGTCGCCTTCGCCGCCGGGTTCGCCAGCATTCGAGCGTTCAATGACACGGTCCAAGACGTCTTTGCTCAGTCCCCGACCGAGCTGCGTGTCGCAGCCGCCCGCAGGGGAGGCCAGCAGGATGCCAGCAGGGGTGGGCCGGACCTCGCCTGTGCGACTGCGGGCACCCTGTCACTTCGCCTGCCCTTCCGTAAACCCTTCTGCCCCGACAACCTGTTCGGTCACCTTGCGGCGACTGCGGTTCCGGGCGTGGAGGAGTGGCGCGCGGGTGCCTACCGCCGGACGATCCGGCTGACCCACGGTCACGCCATCGTCGGGCTCAGACCAACCCCGGACCATGTGGCTTGTCAGCTCTCGCTCACTGACCAGCGCGATCTCACCAGCGCTATCAGCAGGTGCCGCTGGATGCTCGACCTTGACGCCGATCCGGAGGCGGTCGACGCCGTTCTGTCCCAGGACCCGGCGATGGCACGGCTCGTCGCAAGCAGCCCCGGCCGTCGCGTCCCGAGGACGGTGGATCCCGCCGAGTTCGCCGTCAGAGCCGTCCTGGGACAACAGGTGTCCACGGCTGCGGCTCGCACCCACGCGGCGCGGCTGGTCCGTGCATACGGCGATCCGGTGTTCGATCCGCATGGTGGCCTGACCCACCTTTTCCCCACTCCGAAGGTCCTGACCGCAATGGATCCATCCGATCTCGCCATGCCCGGCTCACGGCGTCGTACCTTGATGGGGATGGTCGAGGCTCTGTCCCAGGGACGGCTCGACCTCGACCTCGGAGCCGACTGGCGCGAGGCCAGGGTCCGGCTGAATGCCCTGTACGGCTTCGGGCCCTGGACGGTCGAGAGCATCGCCATGCGATCCCTGGGTGATCCCGACGCGTTCATCGCGGGTGACCTGGGTGTCAGGCTTGCCGCCGAGAAGCTCGGGATGCCGACCACGTCGCGGACGCTTACCGAGCACTCACATCTGTGGCGCCCGTGGCGTTCATATGCCGTGCAGTATCTCTGGGCCAGCGGGGAACACCCGATCAACCACATGCCTGAAGAGGAGGCCGCCTGATGCGCAGCCATACCGTGATCGATAGCGCAGTCGGTCGCCTGACCCTGGTCGCCGAGGATGGCGCGATCGTGGGTCTGTACATGAACCTGCAGCGGCACCGCCCAGATGACGGCGACCTCGGCGAACCTGACCGCCGTGGCCGCCAGGCTGCGCCGTTCAAGACCGCCGCCGACCAGCTTGACGCCTACTTCGCCGGTGCCCTCACCCGCTTCACCCTCCCCATGGCGCCACGTGGGTCCGAGTTCCAACAACGGGTATGGACAGCCCTGCAGGACATTCCTTACGGCCAGACCGAGTCCTATGGCGAGCTGGCCGAGCGTATCGGATCGCCCCGTGCGGCGCGTGCGGTGGGCCTGGCGAACGGGAAGAACCCGATCAGCATCGTCATCCCGTGCCATCGAGTCGTCGGCTCGGATGGCAACCTCACCGGCTACGGCGGAGGTCTCGACCGCAAAAAGCAACTGCTCGACCTCGAGCTGGCGGTCAGTGGCGCCGCGCTCTTCTGACTATCTGCTGGGTACCCTTGCCGGGTGAGTGACACAGCACCCCCCGACGTGCCCGAGATCGACATCCCCGAGCAGATGCGCGTCCGCCGGGACAAACGCGCTCGCTTGCTGGATGAGGGCCGGGAGCCGTATCCGGTCGGCGTGCCTCGCACGCACACCCTCACGCAGGTGCGCGAGGCCTACGGACACCTGCAGACCGCCGAGGAGACGCAGGACGTCGTGGGCGTGGTGGGCCGGGTGGTTTTCATTCGCAACACCGGCAAGCTGGCCTTCGCCACCTTGCAGGAGGGTGATGGAACGCGGCTCCAGGCAATGCTCAGCCTGGCAGAGGTTGGCGAGCAGTCTCTGGCGTCGTGGAAGGCCGACGTGGACCTCGGGGACTTTGTCTTCGTGCACGGCCGGGTCATCTCGAGCAGACGGGGCGAGCTTTCCGTCCTGGCCGACGAATGGGCGATGGCGAGCAAAGCCCTTCGACCACTTCCGACTATGCACAGCGAGCTATCCGAGGAGTCTCGGGTTCGCCAGCGCTACGTGGACCTGATCGTGCGTCAGCAAGCACGCGACATGGTCCGCGACCGCGCGGCCATCATTCGTGCGATACGTGACACTCTGCACGACCGCGGGTTCATCGAGATCGAGACGCCGGTTCTTCAGCTCGTTCATGGTGGAGCCGCGGCCCGGCCCTTTCCGACCCATCTCAATGCCTTCGACATCAATATGTCGCTTCGGATTGCTCTTGAGCTGTATCTCAAACGGGCCGTCGTGGGCGGCATCGACAAGGTGTTCGAGATGGGCCGCATCTTTCGCAACGAGGGTGTTGACTCCACGCACAGCCCCGAATTCACGATGCTAGAGGTCTATGAAGCGTTTGGCGACCAACACACGATGGCCGAGTTGACCCAGGGGATCATCCTCGCGGCTGCGGATGCTTTCGGCTCTCGGGTCATCGACACGCCTGCCGGACAGATTCAGCTCGCCGGTGAATGGCGCTGGCTGCCGGTCTACCAGGGCCTTTCCGAAGCGGTGGGAGAGGATGTCACTCCCGATACAGATGTCCAAACGCTACGGGCGATTGCGACCCGCTGTAATGTGCAGGTGCAGCCCGAATGGGGGGCCGAGAAGCTGGTGGTCGAGCTATTCGGGGAGATCGTCGAGCCAACCCTCTTGCAGCCGACCTTTGTGTGCGACTATCCGCCATCGGCTCAGCCGCTGGCTCGACCGCACCGAAAGGACCCGAAGCTCATCGAGGCCTGGGATCTCGTCATCGGTGGCACTGAACGTGGGACGGCATTCTCGGAACTGATCGACCCGGTGATCCAACGTGACCGGCTCACGGCGCAGTCCCTGAGGGCTGCCGCCGGAGACGTCGAGGCGATGCAGCTGGATGAGGACTTCCTGCGCGCCCTGGAATATGGCGCGCCACCAATGGGTGGCCTCGGTCTGGGCATCGATCGCATCGTCATGTTGTTCACCGGTGCAGGTATCCGTGAGACCATTCTGTTCCCGTTGCTGAAGCCGGAGGTAACATGAGCATGCATTCCGTGTTGATCGCTCTGGGGGCACTCATGCCGAGCGCGGGTGTCGCCTTCTTGTTCTATCTGGTCATCAAGGCAATGCTCGAAGGGGACCGCCGTGAGCGGCTAGCCCATTCCAAGTGGGAAGCCGATCAAGAGCCGTCGACTTCCACGGCGAGGCAATCCAGCAATATCGACGAACAGGATTCCGTTTTGTGAGAATTGTCGTATATGGTGGAGTGATTAACAGTTGGTGAACACCGCTCATCAGCTCGTAAACGTTCCTCATTCGGGAGTTCTCATGGCACAACGTGTTCAATATATGCTGGTTGACGACGTCGACGGCACAACGGCGGTTGAGACCGTATCTTTCTCGCTCGACGGCGTCTCCTACGAGGTCGACCTGACCGCAGCAAACGCCAAGAAGCTGCGCAACGACTTCAGCACCTGGGTGGGACATGCTCGTCGCTCCGGCGGCCGCAAGAGCTCGCGCAAGGCAGGGGCCGCTGGTGCGCGTCGTGGCGACCTCGGCGCGGTCCGGCAGTGGGCGCGCAAGAGCGGTCACCAGGTCAGCGACCGCGGCCGCATCTCCGCTGACATTCTGGCTGCCTACGACAAGGCCCACAGCTGACCCGTTTCCCGTGGTCTGTCTGTTGTTTTGTCGAAGGCATCGCTGTGACGTGATGAGACCTGTCTCTTTCTCATGAATGTGTCGGCTCAGGGTGGCTGGGCTGCCGGTGTGAAGCGCGGCACGGTCCCTAGGTCTGCAGGGAAAGGGCTATGGCAAAGACGTCGCCATCGCGGGCCATCCTGGCCAGGACGTCGTCCATGTCCAACTGCCTCAAGGTGTCTGGCTTGTCTGCGCCGCGTTCGACCTCTGCCCACGTGCGCGGCGCGGCGACAAAGGGAGCGTCCTTGCCTCGCAACGAGTAGGGCGTGATGGTGGTCTTTGCTGCGACATTCTGGCTCCAGTCCAACAGCACCTTGCCAGGGCGCAAGGACTTCGTCATCTTCCACACCACCAGCTCCGGCCGCGCTCTGGTCAGATCCTGGGCGATCTCACGCGCGATGTCGCGAATCGTGTCGGAGTCCTGCTCGCCCGGCAAGGCGGCATACAGCTGCATTCCCTTGCTGCCGCTGGTCACAGGTGCCGTGCCGAGCCCGATGCTCCGGAGCCGTTCACGCACCAGCAGCGCCAGCTGGGCGCACTCGCGGAGCCCGGCGGGGGTTCCCGGGTCGAGGTCGATCACCAACCGGTCGGGATTGCGTGGCCGGCCGTCGGCATCAAATCGCCATTGGGGGACGTGGAGCTCCAGCGAGGCCAGGTTGACCAGGTAGGTCAGGTCTGCGGTGTCCTGCACGACGGGGTATCGGATCGTGTCATTGCCGCTCTGAGAGCGGCTGCCGCTGGTGGGTACCACGACGGAGTGCAGCCAGGAGGGCGCTCCTGATGGCAGGTTCTTCTCGAAGAACGACGGTCCGCTCGTGCCGTGCGGCCAGCGGATGCGGGTCACCGGCCGGTCGGCGAGGAGTGGGAGCAGGAACGGGGCCACCCGGGCGTAGTAGTTGAGCACCTCACCCTTGGTGGTCTCGGTTGCGGGGTACATCACCTTGTCCAGGTTGCTCAGCTGGAGGCGACGGCCATGAGCGATCACGGTCACCAGGTTGGTTGTCCTGTCCGGCAAGCGAGCTCACCCCTGGTCGTTGACGTCGTCGGGCGACAGGTCAGGTCGAAGACCACGGTATGCCGGTTGTCTCAGTCGACCCTGTGCCGTAAGTCCCAGGGACTGCACGTCCATGACGACCTCCGCCCGAACCCACTGCGTCCCCTGCGCATCCATGGCTGGAATCTCGTCGGCAAAGGGCGAGGTGTCGACCCTGCGACCCTGAAGTGCCCGCAGAACACGATCCTGTTCCGGGCCCGCCAGGCCGCTTCCCACCCGGCCCAGATATGCCAGACCACGGGGAGTCGGGCGGCCGACCAACACGGCGCCGAGCTGGCGGACCCTGTCGGTCTCGGGCCGCCAGCCCCCGATCACCACCGACCGCGAGATGCGATGGGGGAACTTCAGCCAGTCGGGGCTGCGTCGTCCGGGCCTGTATCTGGACGAGAGTCGTTTGCTGACGACACCTTCCAGCCCCTGCTCCAGCGTCGCGGTCTGCAGCGCACCCCCGTCGGCATAGGTAGGTGGCACCTGAGTGTTGACGCCGGCAAGACCGATGCCCTCCAGGGCTGCACGCCGTTGGGCCAGGGATTGGGAGGTGAGATCGACGCGTTCCAGGCGCAGCAGGTCGAACACCATGAAGGTGACTGGTCGGGCGACTGCCAGGCGGCGCGCCTTCCTGACGTTGCTGATGTGCATGCGTTCGGAGAGGGCCGAGAAGGAGGGGCGCCCGGCGTCGAGTGCCACGACCTCCCCATCGAGCAGCATGTCGTCGGGCATCCCGCTGCCGGCCAGGGTGCTCAACTCAGGAAAGGTGGACGTGACGTCGTTCTCGTTGCGCGACCACAGCCTCAGCCGGCCATCAGCGACATCGGCTAGCACACGCATTCCGTCCCACTTGATCTCGTGCACCCATTCCGGACCGCCGGGGATCACCGTTCCCGCACTAGCCAGCATGGGGCGCATTGGTCCATCCTGGCGGCGTCAGATCCGCGACACAATGACAATCCCGAAGACGAGGAGGTGATCTGAGCATGCGTGCCATCTGGAAGGGCGCCGTGTCTTTCGGCCTGGTCAACGTGCCCGTGCGGCTCTATTCGGCCACCGAGAACCACGATGTACAGTTTCGCCAGGTACACCGTGAGGACGGCGGCCGGATCCGGTACCAGCGCATCTGCAGCATCGACGGCGAGCAGGTGTCCTATGACGACATCGCCAAGGGTTATGAGACCGAGGACGGCCAGATGGTGGTGCTGACCGACGAGGACCTGGCAGAGCTGCCCACACGCAGCAGCCGCGAGATCGCCGTGGACAAGTTTGTGCCCGTCGACCAGATCGATCCGATGCTGCTCGACAAGTCCTACTACCTCGAGCCGGACAAGACTGCGGCCAAACCGTACGCATTGTTGCGCGATGCACTCAAAGCCGCCGACCGGATGGCCATCGTCACCGTCTCACTTCGGGCCCGGGTGACCATTGCGGTGCTGCGCGTACGCGACGATGTCATCGTCATGCAGACCATGTTGTGGCCCGACGAGATCCGCTCGCCCGAGTTCGCCAGCCTGGGGCAGGAGGCCGAGGCCAAGCCGGCCGAGCTGGCGATGGCCAACATGCTTGTCGAGTCGTTGGCGGGGGACTACATCCCGGACGACTACGAGGACGATTACAGGCAGGCGGTAGAGGCCGTAGTGAAAGCCAAGCTTGAGGGTGGCGAGGTGCGGGAGGTGCCCGCGGCTCAGGACACCGGCGGCGAGGTCGTCGACCTGCTGGCCGCCTTGCAGCAGAGCGTCGAGCGGGCCAAGGTCGCGCGCGGCGAGGCCAGCTGACCGATGCCCGAAGGTCACACCACTCATGCACTGGCCACACGGCTCAACCATGCGTTCGCCGGGTCGCCAGTCGGGGCCTCCAGTCCGCAGGGCAGGTTCGCCGGCGGCGCCGCGCTGCTGGATGGACTCACCCTGGTTGACGCCTCGGCGTGGGGCAAGCATCTCTTCGTGGAGTTCGAGCGGGAGCGCTGGCTGAACGTCCACCTTGGCCTGATCGGCAAGTTCTCCGTGATGCCGCACCTCGTGGGCCTGGAGGCGGGGCCAGACCCGGACCTGCAATGGCCCGGTATCGCGGACGGCCAGGTCCCGGTTGAAGGGCAGGTCCGGCTGCGGTTACTGAACCCCGTGTGGGTAGGGGACCTGCGGGGTCCGACCGTGTGTGCCGTGGTCACGCCCGAGAAGGTCGAGCAGATCCAGGCCCGGCTTGGTCCCGACCCGCTGCGGCCCAACGCCGACTCGGACCTGGCGCTGCTCCGGGTCTCGCGCAGCGCCAGGCCGATAGCCGAGCTGTTGATGGACCAGGCCGTGCTGGCCGGGGTGGGCAACGTCTACCGGTGTGAGGTGCTGTTTCGCCACCGCGTCGACCCCTTCCGGCCCGGTCGGGAGATCCGGTCCACGACCTGGCAGGCCATCTGGGAGGACCTGCTCGTGCTGATGCCGCTCGGAGTGGCGTTCGGCCAGGTCCTCACCATGGACGACCAGGTCGCCGACGCCCTTGCCGAGGTCGCCGACGGTTCTGCGGCCATGCATGCCGCTGAGGTCACCGGGGCTCGACCCGGTGACCATTTCGAGCGACGTTTCTACCTCTACAAGCGAACCGGCGAGCCGTGTCGTGTGTGTGGCTCCAGGGTCCGCACCGGGCTTGTCGCTGGACGCAACCTGTTCTGGTGTGGGCGATGCCAGCGTCGCCGCTGAAGCCGCTGAGGAGCTCGGCTCAGCCGGAGAAGCTCTTGACCTCGAGGGTGATCGGCGTGGCCGCCAACGCCTGGCTCACGGGGCAGCCACTCTTGGCGCCCTCGGCTGCATCGGCGAACTCCTGCGCGGTGATGCCGGGGACCGTGCCGCTGACTCTCAGGACGATCCCGGTGATGCCCGTGCCTGGCTGGAACGTGACGTCGGCGGAGGTGTCCAGGGAGGTGGGCGGCGTGCCCGACGTGGACAGGGCGTTCGACAGGGCCATCGAGAAGCAGGTCGCGTGAGCTGCACTGAGCAGCTCTTCGGGGCTGGTCTTGTCATTCGCCTCGTTGGCACGAGAAGCCCAGCTCACGTCAAAGGTCCCGACGCCTGAGGACTCGAGAGCGATCTGGCCGGCACCCTCCATCAGGGAGCCTTCCCAGTGCGCTCGGGCGGTTCGTGTTGTGGCCATGTTGGTCTCCTCGGTCGTGAGAATGGGATGTGGATCGGTGGTACAACCTACGTCTGTCGGGTCCGGCGCAGGGCTGGCCGGCGCGGTGTCCGACGGCTGTCGACTATGCCACCGGTGAGCCGTCGCCACCAGAGGCCGTCCAGATACGCCGAGGGCGAACATGAACCGAGGCGGCCAAGGGTGTGGAACAGACCGGCATGAGGCATCGTTGTTCGGATGACGCACCGGTTGAGGACTTACCTAGGTGATGACCGCTGCGCACAGATAGCATCGAGGTATCTCGATACGAGGAGCGAAGAGCGATGTTTGAACGGTTTACCGACCGAGCCCGCCGGGTGGTTGTGCTTGCGCAGGAGGAAGCGCGCATGCTCAACCACAACTACATCGGGACTGAGCACATCCTGCTCGGTCTGATCCACGAGGGCGAAGG
>Ga0066793_10000485_pt1 | contig 15714 bp, 12 predicted proteins | sample PersoiDNA2013189_FD_83876 | JGI IMG/M metagenome (GOLD analysis project Ga0066793, IMG submission 83876) | Permafrost soil microbial communities from the Arctic, to analyse light accelerated degradation of dissolved organic matter (DOM) -... | ecosystem: Environmental > Terrestrial > Soil >... | reverse complement strand
TGAATATTGCGACTATACTTATCGGCTCTACCGTCTTGGGCTCGACCGAGAATGACCAGATCCACTTTTTCTACCATTATCAGGAAGGCCGGTCGTCGGGCTCGACCACTGCAGCGCTGCGACATGCGCTGCTGGTGGCCGGCCGCCCGATCGCCTTTGCAACGCTCATCAATGCGGGCGGGTTTGTCGCGCTGACTTTTTCGGACATGCCGCCGCTGCGTCAGTTTGGCGTCGTGTCCGCCTCGGCCTTTGTCCTTGCACTGCTCGCCGACTTCACTGCGCTCCTCGGGGCGCTTTGGATTCTAAGTCGCGCCTCGAAGAAATGAATACCACAAAAGTACCGAGCGTGGCGCAGATGCGCGCCGCTGCTGAGCGCCTCGCGCCGCACATTGTCGTCACCGCGGTTCAGCGCTGGCACGGCGCAGAGCTCGACTCGCGCCTGGACAGCCATACACAGCTCTTCTTAAAGCTCGAACTGTTCCAGCGCACCGGCACCTTCAAGGTGCGCGGTGCGATGCTCAATGTTCTCGCTCTCAGCGAGCGCGAGCGACAGCATGGAGTAACAGCTGTCAGTGCCGGCAATCACGCGATAGCAGTGGCGTGTGCGGCGCAACGGGTCGGCGTGTCGGCAAAGGTTGTCATGCTTGCCACAGCCAATCCGCTACGCGTTGCTGCGGCACGCGCGTACGGCGCCGAGATCGTCATAGCAGCCGATGGTCGCACGGCGTTCGCACTGGCGGAAGAAATAGGAAAAACTGAGAGTCGCGCCTTCATTCATCCGTTCGAGGGCAGCAATGTCGTCTTGGGCACGAGCGGCGTTGGAGTCGAATTCCTGGATCAGGTGCCCGAGCTCGAGGCGATTGTCGTTGCAATCGGCGGCGGCGGGCTTATGTCGGGGATCGCTGCGGCCGTGAAGCAGATCAGGCCCAGTTGTCTCGTATTTGGCGTCGAACCGGTCGGCGCGGATGTCATGTGTCGCAGCTTTCGCGCAGCGGCGCCGCAGACCATGGATCGAATCGACACCATCGCCGACAGCCTTGCACCGCCAATGACGACGCAAGGGGCTTACGAACTATGCAGACGCTTTGTCGACGATATTGTCACCGTCTCGGATGACGCCATCTGCGCAGGCCTTGCTCTCTTGTACCGCGAAGCAAAGCTCGCGGTTGAGCCGGCCGGTGCCGCAGCAACGGCCGCGGTACTGGGCCCTTTAGCATCGCGGCTGCGCGGTAAACGCATCGGGGTCGTTATCTGCGGGGCCAACATCGACAGCGACAGTTTTTATCGCTACTTGAAGCGTGGCGAGGCGCTGCTGCTGTGAAGCGCGTAGGCGCAGGATCTGCAATGCCTGTTTTGAGGCAGCGTTCGTATGCAGTGCCGAACGCGCGGCGTAAATTCCGGAGGCCGCCGGGCGCAAGCGCGTTGATTGATAGTCAAGTCGCGCCTGTGCTTCTCAAGCCCTTGAGACGATGAAAGCGTTGCGCGGACTAGGGGTATTTAGCAATTAGATGATTCCGGCTAATGCAATGCCCGATGCAATTCTCGAAGCGATGAACCGAGAGAACGTCGTGATCTGCGAGCCGCCAGCGCCTGATGCCAACGATCATTAATGCATTTGCAGCCATACATGAAGACGCTTTCGATCGGCTTCCTGTCGCTTCGCGGGCTCGTCGGCGTACCCGACACTTTCGCGGTGAACAGCACGGATTTGACCGGTCGTTGGAAGGTAACAACATTTTATCCGGGCGGCTCATCTGTGGCAGGACGAGACCGTTGATCCGCATGTTCACATCGTGGCAAAGATCCGTAAAGATGCTCTCAGCCAGATTCCGCGGCTCCAATGCATAAACCAGAAGCTGACCGCTCGGTTAGACTGCCACCGTCGCGACGACGCTATCGAGGAGCTGTCACGGGCGCGAAACAGTCGTTGACGGTACTCGCTAATGCGCTTTCGAGACGATTGCTGCTCGTTGTTAGACGGCGCTCACCGAACGCAGCCGTTTCTGGGTCTGCAGCGCCCACCAGCGCTCGACACTCGCGGTTAGGCCTGCGAGGTCGAGACCGGCCGCAGCAAGGCAACTGTCACGCGAGCCGTGCTCAATGAACCGATCGGGTATGCCAAGCTGCAGAAGCGGCAGCTGCAGCCCGTGACAGGCGAGCAACTCGCAAACCCCCGCTCCCGCGCCGCCGATAATGGCGCCTTCCTCGATCGTCACAATGGCGCGATGGTGCGCGGCCAGCGCAGTCACAAGGTCTGCATCGAGCGGCTTGACGAAGCGCATGTTAACGAGCGTGGCGTCTAGGCGCTCGGCTATCTTTTGCGCAGAATCCACCAGCGCGCCAAATGCCAACAGCGCAAGCCCGCTGCGGCCTTCACGGCGCAGCTGTGCGCGGCCCACCGCAAGCGCCGTCATTGCCTCGGCGATCGGCACGCCCGGACCCGTGCCGCGCGGATAGCGCACGGCCGAAGGCCCGGGCAAAGTGCTTGCGGTATACAACATCTGACGGCATTCGTTCTCATCGGCTGGAGCCATCACCACCATGTTGGGGATACAGCGCAGAAACGTCAGATCGTAACTGCCCTGGTGGGTCGCGCCGTCGCTGCCGACGAGCCCAGCCCGGTCGAGAGCGAACACGACGGGCAGATTCTGTAGGGCGACGTCGTGAATGAGCTGATCGTAGGCGCGTTGCAGGAACGTCGAATAAATCGCGACGACCGGTTTGAGTCCTTCCGCCGCAAGCCCGGCCGCGAAGGTCACAGCATGTTGTTCGGCTATTGCCACATCGAAATAGCGGTCGGGAAATTTCTTGGAAAACTCAACGAGACCCGAGCCCTCGCGCATCGCCGGGGTAATGCCGATGACGCGCGGATCGCGAGCGGCCATGTCACACAGCCACCGTCCGAAGATCTGCGAGTAGGACGGGCCGCTGCTCTTTTCCTTAAAAATCGTGCCGCTCACGGGATCGAACGGTCCGGGGCCGTGCCATGTGATTGGATCCGCCTCGGCGGGCGCGTAGCCTTTGCCCTTGCGCGTGACGACGTGCAGAAACTGCGGCCCGCGCAGCTTAAGCAAATTGCCAAGCGTCGTGACGAGGGCCTTGACATCGTGGCCATCCATTGGCCCGATGTAATTGAAACCCAGCTCCTCGAACAGTGTGCCCGGCAGCACCATGCCCTTCAGATGTTCTTCCGAGCGGCGTGCGAGCTCCCACACGGCGGGCATCTGGCGCAGCACTTTTTTGCCGCTCTCGCGCAGATGTGCATACATGCGTCCTGAGAGCGCGCGCGCGAAGTGATTCGAGAGCGCCCCGACGTTCTCGGAGATCGACATGTCATTGTCGTTAAGGATGACCAACAGATCCGCCGGCAGCGAGCCGGCGTGGTTGAGTGCCTCAAAGGCAACGCCGGCGGTCAGGGCCCCATCGCCGATGACCGCTACGACGCGGCGATTCTCCGCGTTTCGCGCGGCCGCTACCGCCATGCCTAGTGCAGCGCTGATCGATGTACTGGAGTGGCCCACTCCAAAGGTGTCGTATTCGCTTTCGCTGCGTGTCGGAAAGGGCGCAAGACCCCTATCCTGCTTGATCGTGTGCAGCCGCTCGCGCCGGCCGGTCAGCACCTTGTGCGGGTACGCCTGGTGGCCTACGTCCCAGACCAGTCGGTCGTACGGCGTATTGAAGACGTAATGCAGGGCGATCGTGAGCTCGACCGTTCCGAGCCCTGCGGCAAAGTGACCACCGCGAGTGGCGACGCTATGGATCAGGAACTGCCGTAATTCCTCGGCGAGCAGCGCAAGCTTGCTGACCGGTAGCCGTCGCAGGTCCGCGGGTGTATCGATAGATTCGAGCAGTGCATATCTTTCGGGCGAGGCGGCCATCGGCAGAAGTCTACACTGCGTCGCCAGCCGCCTGGCAACGGACTCGAGCGACTCGCGCATGCAAGGCCCGTTGTCGCCCGAGCCGTTAGCCCACTTGGCGCGTCACTTAAGCGCTCATTGATATTCGACGTCGATTCACGCCATGGGTTTTCCGCAGCGCGCCAGCACGCCGCGCAGGTCACGCAGTGCCGGGAACACTTCGTTGTTCCAGTCCGCACCCTGCGCGTCATAGGCGCGCTGCTCGTGTTCGACGATCTCTTTATCCTCGCGGAAAATGTTTTCGGTGAACCAGACGACGAAGGGCCACACCGCGTGGATGACGCCCGGCACGCGCGGCTTCTTCACCGACAGGTAGCCGTAGGTGCGATTGGTACGCTGCTCGGCGTCGAGCGGCGTGTAACCTAGCCACACGTCAAGCACCGGATCACTGCTTTGCTGGATGTCGCGTCCCACCCAGACCTTCAAGCTCTGGCTCGGGTAGTCGGTGCGAATGCGCATGTGGTCGGAAAAGTCCTTTTTCGCCTCACCGCGCTTGCGCATCAAGTCGACGATAACCTGTTCGCCGACGGAAGATTTCCCGGCGGTGCGGCTGAAACTATATTCAACTTGTGCCCATGCCTCGCCGTGTTGCCGTCCGAGGCAATGGGCCTTGATCGAGCCCATCTGCTTGCGATGCATGAACTGGTGGTTCATGTCGAACAGATTCTCGTGCATGAAGGTGTAGTGGCAAGCCACTTCACGGTTCAGCTGCCGGGTCTTGTAGTCCTTGCGCTGCGAAGAACCGAGCCCCGTCGGCAAGCGACTTTCCGCCAGGGCCGGATCGCCCGGAAAGACGAAGATCAGACCGTCAACTTCGCGCACCGGATAACTCTTCACCCCATTCGGCAGCCGCTCCAACCCGAGGTAGGGAACGCTCACGCACTTGCCGCTCTGATCGTAGGTCCAGCCGTGATAGTGGCATTTGATCTGATCGCCGCTCACGACGCCGAGATGCAGCGGCACTTGGCGGTGGGCGCAGCGGTCCTCGAGGGCGAACACTCGACCGCTTTTGCCGCGGTACAGGACGATGGGCTCGCCGGCGAAACGGCGGCCGAGCGCCTTGCCCGCCTTTAACTCGCCGCACCACGCCACCGGATACCAGAAATCCGGATGCGCGCCCACGCGACGCAGATCGAAAGCGTTGGGCGAATTCACTGTACCGATGGTGATCAGATTCGAACTATCTTCGGACATCTGGCCCTCGAGGCCTGCTGGGTTGTGGCTTTGCCGTTCATCTCTTCGATGCGCATACGCAGAAAGAAAATCAATGCGATCGCGCACCCGGCGGCCGCGCCAAGAACGGGCGGCGGGAATTGCAGCGCGACATTGGGCGTCGCATCGACGCCGATGCCAATGCCGATAAGCATAAAAAGCAGAATCGTTATGGCGGCATCGCTGGCCCGGTCATGTAAATGCCCGAACCGGCTCGTCTTGCCATGCATGCGCGCCAACTCACCATCGGGGTGATCCACAAAATTCGACAGGACAACAAGTAGCGAGGCAGCTGGATTCGAGCAAACGTAGTTGCCCGGCGTGAAAGCGGCCGCGGCAGCAACGCCGAAGCGCAGGCGAACGGTCGTCAGGTGGTTGGGCGTAACCGAGCTGTCGTTCAGTGGCGCCACCAAGCGGCGCGCCAGTCGCGCATCCCGTGGGCGTTGCCGGGCAAGTGCAGAGTGTTCAATTTCGGACATTTCAATTAGTCGATGCAACGGCCTCCGCGGCGCGCTTGCGTAGCGCGGCATTTTACCCCTGTTTTTGTTTTGCCATCGCGAGACGCCCGCAACGCTGATCATCACAGCGCCTATAACTCATTGAGCGCGGTAGCAAAAGCGGGATTTTAAGGGATTCACGGGTCGCGAGGCAGCTTATGCGTGTCGTTAGCAAGCTGCGCGCCGATAGTCTCTCTTGCGTCGACCTGACCAACGCGGTACGGCGCAGCAATCGATGAGCGCTGGATGCGTGCTTTTTCTCGTGGGCGTCGTGCGGTTGCAGTGGCGCGCACGCAACGTTATAAGTAATCCAGCGAATGACGAGCGTCCGGCTTCCTGGGTCGAGATTGAGAGGCCCGGGTCGGGCCGCGATACGAGCGGTGGGACGAAAAGCGCGACGTTTCCGACTTAAAAGGATCTCGGGTTCGGGCGCAACTTATTGCATGCAACTTCCTGTCCAACGACTGCGAGTCAGGCCAGTTTGCAGCACGACTCATCCGCTAACCTGTTCCTATTCCTACGATTTCCCGGGATACTGTTCGTATGGATTCCGTCATTTCCGATGAAGTCTATCAAGATCGGATTCTCCCGCACGTCTCGCGCACCTTTGCGCTGACGATCCCGCAATTGCCGCCGGCGCTGCGTGCCGCGGTGACCAGCGCCTACCTGCTGTGCCGAATCGCCGATACGATCGAGGATGAGCCGGCGCTGTCCGCCGCGGAGACACTCGCGTTCCTGCAACGCTTCCAAGTGGCGATGTCCGACAGCGAGGAGCCGGCGCGGCTTGCGCGGGACCTCGAGCGGCGCCTCTCAGAGCGGACATTGCCCGAAGAGCGCGATCTTGTGAGCAACATGGAGCGGGTCATCCGCATGACCCGCGCTCTGGATGAGCTGCCGCGCTCCGCGATTCAACGCTGCATTGATCTCATGTGCTACGGCATGCCTCATTATCAGCACAGCGCCAGCGTGCGTGGTCTCGCCCGCTCGAGCGATCTCGACGACTACTGCTACTACGTTGCCGGTGTCGTCGGTGAGATGCTGACAGAGCTTTTTTGCGACTATTCTCCGGATATCGCCCAGCGGCGCGCGGCGCTGCACAGCCTCGCTGCGTCTTTCGCGCAGGGACTGCAGATGACGAATATTCTAAAAGACGTTTGGGAGGACCGCAGCCGCGGGGCCTGCTGGTTACCGCAGGAGGTCTTTGCCCGCCATGGTATCGATCTTGCGCAGTTGGCGCCCGAGCACTACGACGCGCGCTTCGGCTCCGGGATGCGTGAACTCATTGGTGTCGCTCATGCTCACCTGCGCAACGCCTTGGCATTCACGCTGCTGATCCCGCGTAAGGAGACGGGGATACGACGCTTCTGCCTGTGGGCTATCGGGCTCGCCGTCCTTACACTGCAAAGGATCCACCGCAACCCGCAGTTTACAAGCGGCGCGCAGGTGAAGGTATCGCGATCAGCGGTGGCCATGACCCGCGTGCTGACGAGCTTCGCGGTGCGCAGCGATTGGTTGCTGCGGTGGCTTTTCAGGATGTCCGCGCGCGATCTGCCGCTCGCACCGGCGCCCCCGGTGCGCCGGGCAGGCTCGGCGCCTGCGCTCGCCGCACACGAATTGGAAGCAACAGCGCTATACGGCCGTCACGCGCCGCGTGCTCAGCCGGAAGCGGGTGTTCCACCGGAACGCCTACGCCGCCGCTCAGACGGGAGCTCCGCAACGTGAGTATTTCGCGCCCGCGCACGATGCCCGGCTCCTCGAAGGCCCCCGCGGCGCGCTCGGAATTGTTGTCGCATAATCTTGCGAGAGTTACGGACTCTTCACTGCTCGATCGCAGCATCGCAGCCGCACGCGACGCGCTCGTAGCCACGCAGCATGCGCAGGGGTACTGGCTATTCGAGTTGGAGGCGGACTGCACGATTCCCTCCGAGTACATTTTGATGATGCACTTTCTGGAGGAGATCGACGCGCCTCTGGAGGCAAAAATCGCTGCCTATCTGCGCGCCCACCAGGCCGAGCACGGCGGCTGGCCCCTCTACTACAATGGCAACTTCGATTTGAGTTGCACCGTCAAAGCATACTTTGCTTTGAAGCTTGCGGGCGACGATCCAGAGGCAGCGCACATGCGACGCGCGCGGGCCGCGATTCTGCAGCGCGGCGGCGCAGCCCGAGCCAATGTATTTACGCGCATTGCACTTGCGCTGTTCGGGCAGCTCCCATGGCGCGGTGTGCCGTACATTCCCGTCGAGATCATGCTGTTGCCGCGCTGGTTTCCTTTTCACATCGACAAGGTTTCTTATTGGTCGCGCACGGTAATGGTGCCGCTTCTGATTCTGTGCTCGCGAAAGCCCGTCGCCAGAAATCCGCGCAAGGTACACATCCGGGAGTTGTTCGCGACTCCGCCCGAAGAGGAGCGTGACTATTTCAGTGGCAGCCGCAGGCGCCCCGGCTTTTTGGCCAAGCTGTTCCTGGCCCTCGATCGACTCGGCCGCATGATCGATCCGCTCGTTCCCCAAGCCGTGCGCGCGCACGCCACGCGACGCGCGCAAGCGTGGATGCTCGATCGATTGAACGGCGAGGAGGGGCTCGGCGCCATCTTTCCGGCGATGGTCAATGCTTTGGAGGCGATGGCGATACTCGGGTTTGAGAGCAACGACCCGCGCCGCGTCACGGCGAAGCGCGCACTGCAGAAGCTCCTCGTCGTCAATTCATCGAGCGCCTATTGCCAGCCGTGCGTTTCACCGATCTGGGATACTGTCTTGGCGAGTCTCGCCATGCAGGAGGCCGGATGCACCGCGGCTATCGATGCATCGCTGCGAGCGCTTGACTGGTTAAAATCGCAACAGCTGCTCGATGATCCGGGAGACTGGCGCGTGCGCCGCCCGACTCTGCGGGGCGGCGGTTGGGCCTTTCAGTTCGCGAATAGCTATTACCCGGATCTCGACGACACGGCGGTCGTCGCCTGGGCCATGCACCAGGCGCGTGAGGGCGCGGACTATTCACAGAATGTAAGCCGCGCGCTCGATTGGCTCATCGGTATGCAGAGCAGGAACGGCGGGTTTGCAGCATTTGACGCTGACAATACTCACTACTACCTCAATGAGATTCCGTTCGCGGATCATGGCGCGCTCCTGGATCCGCCGACGAGCGACGTGACCGCGCGCGTGGTAACGGCGCTGGCGCGCATCGGCAGACCCCAGGACAAGGCGGCGCTCGAACGGGCGATTGCTTACCTGCGCGCTGAACAGGAAGCGGACGGCTCGTGGTTCGGACGCTGGGGCACAAACTACATATACGGAACGTGGTCGGTGTTGACCGCTTTCGCGCAGGCGGGCATCAGCGCGGATGACGCCGCTGTGCGCCGGGCTGTGGCGTGGTTAATAGCCCGACAGAATGCGGATGGCGGCTGGGGCGAAAGCAACGATGCCTATGCACAGCAGAACTCTGCGCCGGGTAAATCGCCAAATACTCCCTACCAAACCGCATGGGCACTGTTGGCGCTGCTCGCCGCGGGTGAGGCGGGATCAGACGTCGTACGGCGCGGCATCGAGTACCTGCTGCGCACGCAGCAGGCAGACGGGCTGTGGAGCGACCCGAGCTTCACTGCGCCCGGATTTCCGCGCGTGTTCTACCTCAAATATCACGGCTACAGTGCATATTTTCCCCTCTGGGCACTTGCGGCCCACCGCAATCTGAAGAGTTTCGGGACCGCTCATTGAATGTGGTCGGCATCGTCGCCGCGCTCGCGGCGGAGGCGCGTGCTTTAGCCCCCCCGATGTGGAGGCGCGACACACCGGCATCTCTTGCTGACGGAACACTGCTGAGCGTGAGCGGCATGGGCTCGGCCGCCGCCGCGGATGCCGCCCGAGCGCTCGTCGACGCCGGCGCCACAGCCCTCACGAGCTGGGGGATGGCAGGCGGTCTCGATCCGGCCTTGAGCGCCGGAACCGTATTCTTGCCAAGCACAGTGATATCCCGAGATGGCGCCAGCTTCCCGACGACATGTTACTGGCGAGAGCGACTAAGCGCCGCGGTCGTGTCACTACGGCCGGTCGCGTGCGGGAAACTCCTCACGAGCTCCTACGCAATCGATGCCGTCGCAGGCAAAGCCGCGGCCTTCCGCGAGACCGGCGCTTTGGCAGTGGACATGGAGAGTCTTGCGATTGCGCAGATTGCCGCGGCGCACGGATTGCCGTTTATTGCCGTGCGGGTGATCGTTGACACTGCGCACGATGTCCTGCCGCCGGCGGTTATAGCCGCAAGCCGCTCGGGCCAAGTGCAGATCTGGCGCCTCATCCGGGCACTCGCTTTGACACCGACGGATCTTTTGGCGCTCGTCCGGCTCGCGCAGCGGTATCGAGCTGCGAGTCGCTCGCTGGTAGCCGTCGCCCGTGCAGGATCGCTCGCGCGCCTCGCCTTCCCGGGTCCCGGCGTCTCATGAGGGCGCTCGTCACGGGGGCCACGGGTTTCGTGGGCTCGGCCGTCGCCAGGGCGTTAGTGAACTCCGGATGTCAGGTGCGTGTCCTGGTGCGCGGCGGCTCGGACCGCCGCAATCTGCAAGGTCTCCCAGTCGAGATTGCTGTGGGCGATCTCACCGAGCGCGCCTCGCTCGCGCAGGCGATTGCCGATTGCACCGCGTTGTTTCACGTCGCGGCCGATTACCGGCTCGGGACGCGCGACCCCGCGCAACTCTATCGAGCAAACGTAGAAGGAACCGGCAACATTTTGGAGGCTGCCCGCCACGCGGGCGTCGAACGCATGGTCTATACGAGCAGCGTCGCGACGATCGGACTGCCTGCGGACGGCGCGCCCGGTGACGAGGAAACATCGGTCGCTGTCACAGACATGATCGGCCACTACAAGCGCTCGAAGTTCCTTGCGGAGCAGCTCGTACGTGAGTCAGCACAGACGGGTTTTTCGGTCGTCATCGTCAACCCGTCGACACCGATCGGTCCGGGTGACGTGAAGCCCACGCCGACGGGTCAACTTGTCCTCGACGCCGCCTGCGGTCGAACGCCTGCCTACGTGGACACCGGGCTCAACATCGTCCATGTCGATGACGTCGCCGCGGGCCATTTACTGGCGTTTCATCGCGGGCGAGCCGGCGAACGCTACATCCTGGGCGGCGAAGACATGACGCTGCGCGAGATTCTCGCGCAGATCGCGCGACTCGTCGGTCGCAAACCCGCACGCATCCGCTTGCCGCATGCGGCGCTGTTGCCGGTCGCCTTTTTAGCCGAGGCTTTTGCTAAAGCCTCGGGTGGCGCGACGCGAATTACCGTTGAAGGTGTGCGCATGGCGCGTAAGCGCATGTTCTACTCGAGCGCTAAAGCGATCCGCGAGCTGGGCTATCAATCTCGTCCCGCGGTCGAAGCATTTGATGATGCCGTGCGGTGGTTTCGCGAGCGTGGACTCGTGCGTTGAGTCTCCTGGCACAGGCGCATGCGCGCCCGCGATAAGACGCGCGCAACGCCAACGAGCCCGCATGCGACAGGCCACGGCGCGGCGCCTCCAACTGCAGCGCCAAAGCTGTCTGCAATCCGGTCCGGCGCGATTCTCTCGCAGTCCTAGAGCTTGGCCGCTGCCCGGGTGCGTCCAGCACCGCTATCCACAGCAGGAGCACGCAGCGCGTGGCGCACCATAATGCTGCGGGCGAGCGTAAGGTGGGCGGCGGCAGGCTGGGGATTAATTCGGCCCGGGTGCGCTGTAACCTCTTGAGAACTCGAAAGATTCGAACCGCAGGCCGCCTACCGGTCTGTACCCGCCACGGGCCAGAAGAAACTGGCGCAGACGTTTCAACGAAAGCTATTATTGGTGACCGGGCCGCAAATGCCATCGTCGGCGCCGCGAGCGGGTTATGCGGGTCGTTCGCCTCGGCAGGTTTTGGCGTACCACAGGTGAAGATGCGTTGAACGATGAATTCCCCGGTAGCGAGTGTGCCGCCGCGAACGATATTTCAGCCGATTCAGACGCGCTGATCTTGGTAGATGCAGCCGACCGCGAAGTCGGCTTCCTGAACAAGGCTTTATGCCACGATGGCCGGGGGGTCCTGCATCGGGCGTTTTCCCTGCTGATCTTCAATGACAGAGGCGAGCTGCTGCTGCAGCAACGGGCACCACCCAAGCGGCTTTGGCCTCTATACTGGTCGAACAGCTGCTGCAGTCATCCTCGGCGCGGAGAGACCATGGAGGCGGCGATCAAGCGTCGCCTGCACGAAGAACTCGGCTTGAGCTGTCCTTTGCATTTTCTGTTTAAGTTCCAGTACCAAGCGCAATTTGGCGCGACAGGTTCCGAGAACGAGCTGTGCTCGGTGTTCATTGCGCGCTGCACGGACGAGGTCAGAATCAATCCCCATGAGATCGTCGGCTGGCGCTGGATCGCGCCGGCAGCGCTGGAGGTGGAAATGTCTGGAGGCGGTGCCGAGAAGTTTACTCCCTGGTTCATGATTGAATGGGCACGTATCTGGCAAGATCACCGCATAGCCGTACTCGGTCTGCAACCGAAAGCGCTGCATCCGTGACGGCCGGCGCATGGCGCGCCGCTGACGTCGTTAATGTATTGGAGCGAGCCCGGGCCGTCCGGTGCTCTTAGGATTACACATGGGCATTCCGTTGATTCAGATGTACCGCGTCGCTCGATATCTCGCCGGCCGTAAGCTGCGCGGCGCGAAGCGTTATCCGCTCGTGCTCATGCTGGAGCCCCTGTTCCAGTGCAATCTTGCCTGCGCCGGGTGCGGTAAAATCGACTACCCGAAAGATATTCTTCAGAAAAGAATGAGCCCCGAAGATGCACTGCATGCGGTCGACGAATGCGGTGCGCCGATCGTGTCCATTCCCGGAGGCGAACCGCTCATTCATAAAGAGATGCCGCAGATCGTCGCGGGAATCGTCGCGCGTAAGAAATTCGTCTATCTCTGCACGAATGCGCTCCTGCTGTCCAAACATATCGATGAGTATCAGCCTTCGCCCTACCTCACCTTTTCCATCCACCTCGACGGCAATCGGCACCGTCACGATGAGTCGGTGTGCCAAGAGGGCGTTTTCGACAAGGCGGTTGCGGCAATCCGGCTGGCGCGCTCGAAGGGCTTTCGCGTAACTATCAATTGCACACTGTTTGCTGGCGAGGATCCCGACGACGTCGCTAATTTCTTTGATGAGGCGATGCAGCTCGGTATCGAAGGTATAACGGTTTCACCGGGGTACAGCTATCATCACGCTCCGAAGCAAGATGTCTTCCTGGGACGCACCGCAAGTAAGCAGCTGTTCCGCGAGATTTTCCGACGTCGCCGGGGGCGTCCAACCGGTGCATCGTGGTCCTTCAATCATTCCGCGCTGTTCCTGGATTTTCTCGCCGGCAACCAAACGTATCAATGCACGCCCTGGAGCAATCCAACGTTCAACGTGTTCGGTTGGCAGCGGCCTTGCTATTTGCTATCGGACGAAGGCTACGCGCCAACCTATCAATCGCTTATCGACGATACGGAGTGGGAGCGATATGGCGTGGGGCGCAACCCGCGGTGCGACAACTGCATGGCACACTGTGGCTTCGAGGGCACGGCGGTGAATGATGCGTTTAGTCATCCACTAAAGGCACTGAAGTTGTCACTGCTGGGACCGCGTGTCACAGGTCCTCTTGCGCGCGAGTTGCCCATTACCTACGGCGACGCTCCAAGGTTAAGTGCCGCGATCGCCATTCCAGTGTCGCAGGTGAGACGCGCCAACCGCGAGACTGATGAGCATCGTCACGAAGCCCAGCCGTACTGATCCGGGGCACAGCAGCAGGAGAAAGCGTGTGAACGACGCAAGCGATACTTGCACCGCTGCTGCGCTCGAGGAGTCCGCGACGCCCGACGTATTCGACGCACAGCTCCGATCCTGGCGCGCGCGCATGGAGCACGCATTGGCCGCGCGGCTTCCTAGCGCCGCCATAGTGCCGACGCGTTTGCATGAGGCAATGCGCTATAGCGTGTTAGGCGGGGGCAAGCGTATTCGCCCTGCATTGGTGTTCGCAACGGCGCGCACCTTGGGCCTCAAGGAAGATGCGGTCGAGGCAGCAGCCTGTGCAATCGAACTCGTGCATGTCTACTCACTCGTGCACGATGATCTGCCGGCGATGGATGACGATGATCTGCGCCGCGGTCGGGCCACCTGCCACAAGGCTTACGACGAGGCCACGGCGATTCTGGTCGGTGACGCTCTGCAGCCGCTCGCGTTCCAGTTGCTCGCCCGCGATCCCGCGTTGCCGCCCGCGCCGGCCATACGACTGCGGCTCATTGACTTGCTGGCCCAGGCGAGCGGCACATTTGGCATGGCGGGAGGTCAGGCAATCGATCTTTCCGTTCAAGGCATGCAACTCGATATTAAGCAGGTGGAGGACATGCATGCTCGCAAGACCGGCGCATTGATTCGGGTAAGCGTACTGATGGCCGCTGCGTGCGTACCAGCCCTCGAAGCGCAGCTCTATTCTGCGCTTGGACGATTTGCGACTGCCATCGGCCAAGCATTCCAGATCCAAGACGACTTGCTGGACGTGATCGGAGATGCGTCGCTCCTTGGCAAAGCCACGGGAGCCGACCGTGAACGCGCAAAACCCACGTATCCGGCTGTGATTGGCGTCGCCGCTTCGCAACAGCAGGTGCGGCTGCTGCACAGCCAAGCTCTCGATGCTCTTGCCCCATTCGGCGATCGTGCTGCGCCACTGCGCTCGCTGGCTGACTGGCTACTGTCGCGCCGCTATTGATTTGCAAGCATCGCAGCAGCGGTGCCGCCAGCACGGCGTCGAAGCGATGACGCTTCATCCCCGCCGCACGCCACCGCATGTTGCGGCGTACCGTGCGCCACTATTTTTTTCCTGCAAGCCTGCGCCGCCAGTGCACACATCGAGGAGCTCACGATAAGAGAATCCGCCCTCGCCTTTTGACGACTCGTGCAGATTGCCGCGCCAAAAATAATGCTGTGGCGTGCTGGGCTGGGGCGGCCTCCAGCAGCCGCACGGTTCTTGCTGACCAGACAGCTGCCTCGACACGCCAGACTAAACGATAAGAATAAACGCACCGAACGTCGCGGCCTATCGCGACACCCGATCGTCGCCTCTGCCATACCGTCGCTACCTCCGCGCGAGCTGCCTGTGCTACGTAGTTGCGATATCGCCGCCAGGCACTTCTCCTATTTGGGGATCGTCCGTGCGAATGTCGGGCAGGACTTTATTGACATCGCTGTAGTATTTTGACAAGCATGAGTCCTTAAGTGAATTTGCAAATCGTTTATTTACTGCAGGCTAGACCAGCACATGGAGGAGTCCCCTAGTCTGCGGCACCTTGAGCTATTAGCGGCTGTACCGTGACATGCCTTGGAGCTCCCGCTACACTCGAAGCTCGAAGCGCCGCGCATGCGGAATCAAACAGGAGGCATTACATGATTCGCTTGAGCCCTACCCTTGCCGCCGCATGCATTGCCCTCGCGATGGCTACCAATGCCGGCGCCGCCAGCGCACCGCCGTCTTACATCAATGCGGCAGTGAATGACGCAAGCCGACCAGACGCCGACAAGGCGCGCGACGCCGACCGCAAGCCCGGCGAAATGCTCGCCATCTCCGGCCTTAAACCCGGCGGTAATGTTGCCGATATGATTCCCGGTGGCGGCTACTTCACCCGGCTGTTCGCCAAGGCGGTTGGACCGAAAGGGCACGTGTACGCATTCGTTCCGCAAGAGCTGCTCACGAAACGCGCCACCGCAGCCGACGGCATCAAGGCACTGGCCGCCGATCAAGCCTATTCGAATGTCAGCGTCATTGAGGGTCCGATCAACGGGTTCAATGCACCGCAGGCGCTTGATCTCGCGTGGACATCGCAAAACTACCACGACCTTCACAATTGGGCATCGGCTGAGAACCTCGCTGCATTTAACAAAGCTGTGTTCGCGGCCCTCAAGCCCGGCGGCATCTACATCGTGCTGGATCATGTCGCCGCCGCGGGCGCGCCCGCAGATGTAACTGAAACTCTCCACCGCATCGATCCTGCGATTGTGAAGAAAGAAGTCGTTGCCGCAGGGTTCAAATTCGAAGGCGCAAGCGCTGTTCTCAGGCATCCGGAG
>Ga0066793_10000483_pt1 | contig 15749 bp, 16 predicted proteins | sample PersoiDNA2013189_FD_83876 | JGI IMG/M metagenome (GOLD analysis project Ga0066793, IMG submission 83876) | Permafrost soil microbial communities from the Arctic, to analyse light accelerated degradation of dissolved organic matter (DOM) -... | ecosystem: Environmental > Terrestrial > Soil >... | reverse complement strand
GGCCTGCGCGGACCTGCTTGCCGGATGGGCCGCGCAGGCCAGCCCGTACGGCGTCGCCTTCCTGCTCCCGATGACGGCGAGTCCGGGCGCGAGTGAGGACGGGTCCCCCATGCCGTAGAGCACGCGGGGAGGCCTCGGTGTGAGCAGGAGGCAGGCCGGGTATCCCGGGTGGCCGCGGTGCAGCTCGAAACGGTGCGCGGTCATCCGAGGGCCCTGTAGCACGAGGCCTCCTGCACGTGTCCGGTGAGCACGCGCGGTGCCCCGGCGAGATCGGCGATCGTACGCGCGACCCGCAGCAACCGGGTGATGCCCCGGCCAGAGAGCCGGTGGATGCGCGCCGCGTCCTCGACGGCCTTGCGGGCGGTGGCGTCCAGCGCGCAGGCGCGCAGGAGGGCCGCACCCGCCAGCATGGAGGACACGCCTTCCCCTGCGAGCGCACGCCCCCGCGCAGCGACGACGCGATCGCGGACAGCGGCGGAGGGCTCCTCCCCCGCGCGGTGCAGCAGGGAGGACGGCGGCACGCGGTCGACTCGCAAGCTCATGTCCATGCGGTCCGTCAGCGGCCCGCCGAGCCGGCGGCCGTAGCGCTCCACGATAGCGGGCGGGCAGGTGCACGGCCGTTCCGGGTCTCCCAGGTAGCCGCATGGGCACGGGTTCATGGCGCAGATGAGTGCGAAGCGCGCCGGATAGCGCACCCGTCCTTCCGCCCTCACCAAGGTGAGCCAGCCGTCCTCGAGCGGCTGGCGCAGCGCCTGGAGCGCAGCGGGAGCGAACTCCGCGATCTCGTCGAGGAAGAGCACGCCGTTGTGTGCGAGGCTCGCTTCTCCCGGTCGTGGCGGCGAGCCGCCGCCGACAAGTCCGGCAGGAGTCGCGGTGTGGTGCGGCGCCCGGAAGGGTCGCACCCCCGCGAGCACCGGGTCCACGTCGAGCCCTGCGACCGAATGCACGACTGCGGTCTCGAGCCGCTCCTCCGGCGAGAGCGCCGGCAGGATTCCCGACAAGCGGCGGGCGAGCATCGTCTTGCCCGACCCCGGCGGCCCGATGAAGAGCAGGTTGAGCCCGCCCGCGGCGGCGATCTCGAGCGCGCGCTTCGCCACCGGCTGTGCGTGCACCTCGGCGAGGTCAGGCGCGCCGGTCGGCGTCGTCGATCGCGCTTCCGGCGCTGCGGCGACGTTCGGAAGACCGCTCCGCAGGCGCGCGAGGCACGAGAGCGGAATCGCCGCCAGACCCGGCACCGCGCCGATCGTGCGGAGCGCGTCCTCGGCGACGAGCAGGGGGACGTGCTCGCGAGCCGCCGCGAGCGCATGCGCCAGCAGGCCCGGAACGGACCTCACCGCGCCGTCCAGTGAGAGCTCTCCCACCGCCGACGCGTCGGTCGCGGCGCGGCGCGGCACCTGTCCCGTGGCGGCGAGCAGCGCCAGCGCGATGGGTAGGTCGAACCCGGTGCCGTGCTTGCGCAGCGGCGCGGGAGCCAGGTTCACGGTGACGCGCGCGTTGGGGAAGTCGTAGCCGGCCGCGCGCAAGGCCGCCCGCACCCGGTCCCGCGCCTCCATGACGGCGGTGTCCCCCAGTCCCACGACCGTGAAGCCCGGGAGTCCGGCCGAGACGTCGGCCTGCACCTCGACGGGAACCGCCTCGACGCCGAGGACCGTCCAGGAAGCGACCGTGGCCTGCGTCATGCGGACGCCACCTCGAACGCCGCACGATAGTGCCGCAGCAGCGCACGGTGCTCATCGAACACACGGATGGCGACCACGTCGAAACGAACGGAGCTCTCCATGGATCCGCCGGCCGAGGCCAGATACGCCTCGGCGAGACGCGCGATGCGCTTCTGCTTCGTCGCCGAGACCGCCTCCTCGGCGCTGCCGGCGCGCTCCGACCGACGCGTCTTGACCTCCACGAAGACGACCGCGTCCCCGTCGCGGGCCACGATGTCGACCTCGCCGACGGGGCATCGCCAGTTGCGCGCGTCGACGACCATGCCGATGCGCTCGAGATACGCGGCCGCGGCGTCCTCGCCGCGGCGTCCGAGCTCGATCCTGTCCATGTCAGACCACCTCCGCGACCCAGTGTCGCGAGATGGTCTGACGGCCCTTGTCGTCGCCCACTTACCGGTATTCAAACGGCCAAGGGCGGTTCTTCAGAACAGGCTACCCTGTTCCGAGCACGGGGCGAAGGAGCGGCGATGCACGGGAGAAGGGCCGAACTCGACGATGGCCGCCATGTGCTCCGGCGTGCCGTACCCGTAGTTCCCCTCGAGCCCGTAGGCCGGGTACAGCGGCGCGAGCTCCTCGGCCATCATCCGGTCGCGGTGGACCTTGGCCACGACGGAGGCGGCGGCGATGCACGCGCACTTGCGGTCGCCACCGACCACGGCGGTCGCGGGATGATCGACCGCGGCGTCGTTGCCGTCGATCAGCACATGATCGACCGCGACGCCCAGTCCTTCGATCGCCCGGCGCCAGGCGAGGCGTGTGGCCGCCCCGATGCCGAGCGCGTCGATCTCGCGGGGTGTGGCGTCGGCGACGCATACGGCGAGCGCGTCCGCACGGATCGCGAGCGCGAGTGCGGGCCGCCGCTCGCGCGGGACGCGCTTGGAGTCGTCGAGGCCGGCAATGAGCGTGTCTGGATGCAGGACCACCGCGGCTGCGGTGACGGGGCCGGCGAGCGCGCCGCGCCCGACCTCGTCCACACCTGCGACGAGCTTCAGACCCCGACAGTGCAACTCCCGCTGCAGGGTCATCAGGCTCTCGAGGCGGGCCCGCTCCGCGCGTGCGTCCGCCTCCAGTTCGGCCAGGAGGGTGCGCAGGTCCCGCTCGGAGCAGACAGCGAGCATGGCACGGACGTCGGCGACCGTCATCCGCTCCCCCGGCATGGCGCTACAGCCCGCCGATGCGTGAGAGCGGCCAGTAGATCGCGAACGCTTTGCCCCGGATCTTCGAGGTGGCGATCGGCCCGATGTAGCGGCTGTCCTTGCTGTTCGCGCGGTTGTCGCCCATCACCCACACGGTGCCGGCGGGCACCTTGACGGCCTCATCGGCGTCGTAATGGCTCTGGAAATCCGGGTTGATGTAAGGCTCGGTCAGCGGCTTGCCGTCGACGATGACGCGGCCGTCCTGCACGTCGACGGTCTGGCCGGCCACGGCGATCACGCGCTTGATGAGATCGGTCTTCCCGTCCTCGGGCGAGGTGAAGACCACGACGTCGCCGTAGCGCGGCTCGCCGAACCGATAGGCGAACTTGCTGACGAGCACGCGATCGCCGACCAGCAGGGTGTTCTCCATCGAGGTCGACGGGATGATGAACGGCTGGACGAGGAAGGTCGTGATCGCCCAAGCGGCTCCGACCGCGACGGCCACGAGGACGAGGAGCTCGAGAAGCCAGCGCACGAACGACGACGCCTCGCCTCGCTGCCGCTCGCGGGCCGCCTTCTCGTCCGCCAGGGTGGCCGGCTCAGCGGGCTCGAGCGGTCCGAAGACGCCGGAGCGCCCGGCACCCTGTGGCGGTGCGGGCGCGTCCGGAGGGATGCTTTCTGTGTCAGACACGACTCGCGAGCGCTAGTAGCGCTGCTCCTTGAGGCGGGCCTGCTTGCCGATCTTGTCGCGCAGGAAGTAGAGCTTGGCGCTGCGGACCCGGGCGCGGCTCACGATCTCGATGTGGTCGATCTTGGGCGAGTGCACCGGGAACGTGCGCTCCACGCCGACGGCGAAGGAGATCTTGCGGACCGTGAAGGTCTCGCGCGCGCCGGCGCCGTGGATGCGGATGATGACGCCCTGGAACACCTGCACGCGCTCGCGGGTACCCTCGATGATCTTGTAGTGGACCTTGACGTTGTCGCCGACCTGGAAGGCCGGGTGATCGTCACGGAGCTGCTGAGCCTCGAGTGCCTTGATGCGATCCATGATCCTCAACGTCCCTGTCTGTATGGTTCCAACGGTGCTCGGTATCGCACCGGCTGCTTCGACACGAGTGCATAGTCTAGCGCAGGCTCACAGCGCAGGCAACGGGAAATACCATGAGCCTGCTCGCGGGGGCGCTAGTTCAACGTGCCGATCCGGTTGGGTGGCCAGTAGGTCACGAAGGCCTTGCCGTGCACGATCGTGATTGGCACGGGCCCGAACCAGCGGCTGTCCTTGCTGTTCATGCGGTTGTCGCCCATCGCCCAGATGTAACCTGCCGGGATCTTCACCGGGAAGCGGACCTCGCTGCCACGGAGCGGCAACGAGGGCAGGCCGTGCGTGTAGGGCTCGTCCAGGGCCCTGCCGTCCACGATGACCTTGCCGCCCTTGAGGTCGACCGTCTGGCCACCGACCGCGATGCAGCGCTTGATCAGGATGGGGACCTCTCCGGTGGGGTCGTCGAACACGATGATGTCGCCGCCCTTCGGGGCGTTGAAGTCATAGACGAACTTGTTCGCGAGGACCTGGTCCCTGAGCTGGATGGTGGGAAGCATCGAGCCGGTCGGCACGATGAACGGCTGGATGACCCACGTCCGCACGACCCACGCGATGAGGAACGCCGCGAGGAGGGTCAGGACGAACTCGAGCACCTGGCGCGCCGCGTGATGGACGACGCGGTCGCCCTCGGGCCCGCCGGGCTCCTGGCCGGGCACGATCCTGTCGTCTTGAACGGTTGTCACGCGTCCTCCGTCTTGTCGGTCTGAGCGCGCTCGGCGAGCGCGCGTTCGCTCTCGGTGAGTTCGTCCCACGCCCGCTCGAGCAGGTCGGGGCGGCGCTTCGCGGTGCGGGCGATGGCCTGCTCGCGGCGCCAGCGGGCGATGCGACCATGGTCGCCCGAGACGAGCACGTTCGGCACCGCCATGCCCTCGAAGCTGGCCGGGCGAGTGTACTGCGGATACTCGAGCAGGCCGGTCGTGAACGATTCGTCACCCGCGGAGTCCTCGCCGCCGAGCACACCGGGCAGAAGTCGTGCGACCGCGTCGATGACGACCATCGCGGGCAGCTCCCCGCCGGTGAGCACATAGTCGCCGATCGAGAGCTCGAGGTCCGCAAGCGAGCGGATCCTCTCGTCGAAGCCCTCGTAGCGGCCGCACAGGATGAGCAGACGCTCCTCGCCGGCAAGCCGCTCGGCCGTCTCCTGGGTGAGCGTCTCGCCCTGGGGCGACATGAGCACGACGAGTGGCTTGCGCTCGTCCAGCGCCGTCACGGCGCGCACGGCTGCGAAGTAGGGCTCCGGGCGCAGGACCATCCCGGCTCCCCCGCCGTACGGGGAGTCGTCCACCGCGCGGTGCACGCCCGGAAGCGCCCAGTCACGCAGGTCGTGCGCGGCGAACTCCAGCGCGCCCTTTTCGCGGGCGATGCCGAGCATCGACGCGCCGACGTACGGCTCGAAGATGCCGGGAAAGACGCTGATGACGTCTACGCGCACTTGAACGGTCCCTACTCGTCCTCGATGAGGCCCGGCAGCAGGCGTACCTGCACGGTGCCCTCGTCCTCGTCGATCTCGCCGATCACGTCGTCGATGACCGGGATGAGCACCGGCCCGAACGGCCCGTCCTCCACCATCCACACGTCGTTCGCGCCGGTGACGATCACGTCCGTGATCTCCCCGACGTACCCGCGCTCCGCGTCGATGACCCGCAGCCCGACCGGATCGGACTCCTCCTCCACTTCGGGGAGGTCGACCGAGCTCACGAGCACGTTGCAGCCGCGCAGCGCCGAGGCGGTGTCGATGTCGCCGATGCCATCGAAGGAGAAGAGCGGCCCCTTCGGTCCCGGCCGAATCCCCGAGATCCGCGCGGTGCGCACTGATACGGGAGGCGGCGTGAACCAGCACTCGAGTCCGATCAGTCGCTCAACGGGGAGGCCGGCGGTCATGACGACCGATACCTCCCCGTTCATTCCGTGCGTTCTGGCGACCCGCCCGAGCGGGACGAACGGCGAGTCCATGTCCTTCAGTTACCCGAGCACCTCGACGTCCACGTGCGTGTCGTCGGAGGAACCCGCGGCACGGGCGAGGATGCGGAGCGCCTTGATGATGCGCCCGGACCGGCCGATCACCTTGCCGACGTCGTCAGGGGCGACCGTCAACTCATAGAGCACGCCGGACTGCGTGTCGGTGCGTGCGATGGTGACGGACTCCGGGTCGTCGACGAGCGAGCGGACGAGATAGTCGACCAGCGTTGCGGTGTCGGCTGCCATGGGTTCTACTCGGCAGCCTCGGCGGCGTCCTCAGCGGGCGCCTCCTCGGCGGCTTCCTCGGCTGCAGGCTCCTCCGCAGCGGCCTTGGCGTCGGCGTCGGCCTTGGCGGCGGCGTCAGCGGCTGCCTTCTTCTCGGCCTCGGCCTTGGCGGCGACCTTCTTCGAGACCTTGGTCTCGACCTTGGGGGCCACCTTCTCACCGCGCTCCATGGCGATGATCTTGCCGGCCGCCTCGGTGGGCTGGGCGCCCTTCGTGATCCACGCGTCGATCTTCACGAGGTCGAGCTCGACGAACGAGGGCTCCGTGCGCGGATTGTAGCGGCCGAGAATCTCGATGAAACGGCCGTCACGCGGCGCGCGGGAGTCCGCGGCCACGACGCGGTAGAACGGCGCCTTCTTGGCGCCGGCGCGCGCCAGACGGATCTTGACTGCCAAAACGTTCACCTCCGGGTCAGGAAGCGGCGCATCCTTGCGCGCGCCGCGACCACATGTGAGCAAAGCGACTGCTTATGATAGGGCAGGGCCCGTCCCGTGTGAAGCATGGGAATCGGGCGGGCGCTCCGTTCCCCTAGAATGGCATGCCGGGCACGCCCTTGAACCTGCCCTTACTCTTGGTCATCTGCTTCATCAACTTCCTGGTCTGCGTGAACTGGTCCAGCAGGCGGTTGACCTCCTGCACGGACGTTCCCGAACCGGCGGCGACGCGGGCGCGGCGCCGGCCGTTGATGAGCGTAGGCCTGCGGCGTTCAGCGGCGCTCATCGACAGGATGATCGCCTGCGTTCGGTCGAGCGCCTTCTCGTCCACCTCGGCGTCCGCGAGCTGCGCGCGTTGAGCTGCGCCCATGCCGGGGACCATGCCGAGGATGTCCTTGAGCGATCCCATCTTGCGGACCTGCGCAAGCTGGCTCAGGAAATCGTCGAGCGTGAAATCGCCGGAGCGCAGCTGCGCCTCGAGCGCGGCCTGGTCCTCCGCGTCGATCGTCTCCTGCGCCTTCTCGATGAGCGAGACGACATCGCCCATGCCCAGGATGCGCTGCGCCATGCGTTCCGGGAAGAACGGCTCGAGCGCGTCGAGCTTCTCGCCGACGCCCACGAACTTGATCGGTTTGCCGGTCACCGCACGCACCGAGAGGGCCGCGCCGCCGCGGGCGTCGCCGTCGAGCTTCGTGACGATGACGCCATCGAAGTCCACGCGCTCGGCGAACGCCGAGGCGGCGGTGACGGCGTCCTGGCCGGTCATCGCATCGATGACCATGAGGACCTGGTCGGGTCGCACCGCGTCGCGGATACGGGCGGCCTCGGCCATCATCTCCTCGTCGATGTGCAGGCGGCCTGCGGTGTCCACGAGCACGACGTCGCGCATGTCGGCGACGGCGGCCTTCAGGCCCGCCTTCGCGATGTCGACCGGGTCGGTGCCGTCCTCCCCGCGGAACACGGGGATGTCGAGCTCCCGGCCGAGCGCCTGGAGCTGTTCGATGGCCGCCGGACGGTAGACGTCGCAGGCGACCATGAGCGGCCGCCTCCCCTGCTTGCGCAGCATGCTGGCGAGCTTCGCCGTGGCGGTCGTCTTGCCTGAGCCCTGCAAGCCGACGAGCATGACGACGTTCGGGATGCGGCCGGAGAACACGAGCTTGCTCTCCCCACCGCCCATGAGCCCCGTGAGCTCGTCGAGCACGATCTTCACGACGGTCTGTCCCGGCGTGAGCGACTTCATGACGTCGGAGCCGAGCGAACGTTCCTTGACGCGCGCCACGAACTCCTTGACCACCTGGAAGTTGACGTCGGCTTCGAGAAGCGCGACGCGGATCTCCCGCATCGCCGCGTCGATGTCGGCCTCGTTCAGCCTGCCGCGGCCGGTGAGCTTCCCGAAGACGCCCTGCAGGCGCTGGGAGAGGTTCTCGAACATGTTCGCTCCTGATCTTTCTGTTGCGCGGGCTCGACCTACGGCCCGGGGACGAGCCGGATCCTGGTCATGGGAGAGTACACCGCCACGACCTTCCCGTGCAGTTGGGAGACCGTGAACGGTCCCACGTAGCGGCTGTCGAGGGAGACGGGACGGTCATCGCCCATGCAGTAGACGGTGTCGGGCGGCACCACGAGGTCCCGCAACGGCCGCGTGCCGCCGCCGTTGACGATCTGGTGCGGGAAGGACTCGGGAGCCCCGTTGACGGTCACGATGTCGCCCCGCACGGACACCTTGTCACCGGCCACGGCGACGATGCGCTTGACCCACTCGGCCGGCGCTCTCTGGTCGATGACGCTCAGCACGACGACGTCGCCCCGCTTCGGGCTCGCGACGCCCTTCGTGATGAGCACGTGGTCGGTGTCGTGCAGGGTCGGATACATCGACGAACCGTCCACTTTGGAGAAGTCGAAGAACACGTAGAAGACAAGGAACGCCGCGAGGAAGACGACGAGCAGCGGCACGAGGAGCCGCTTGGCGAAGTTGTGCGACCGGCGCTGCTCGTCCGTGAGGCCGTCGAGCCCGACCTCCGGGCGCCGCTTGTCGAACGGCGCGTACGGATCGAGGAACGCGGGCGTCTTCATCGCGTGCCCGTGAGCGCTCTCGCGAAGTCGTTCGCGTCGAACGCATGAAGGTCTTCGAGCGCCTCGCCGACCCCGATGCGCACGATGGGAAGCCCGAGCTCGCGGGCGGCGGCGACCGCGATGCCGCCACGGGCCGTCCCGTCGAGCTTCGTGAGCACGATGCCCGCGAGCTCAAGCGCGTCGTTGAACGCGCGGGCCTGCGCAAGTCCGTTCTGACCGGTCGTGGCGTCCAAGACCAGCAGCGAGCGCACGGGCGCCGTGCTCTGCGCCTTCGCGACGCGCTGCACCTTCTTGAGCTCCTGCATCAGGTCGACCGAGGTGTGCAGACGACCGGCGGTGTCCACGATGACGAGGTCGGCGGCGGTCTCGCGGGCCTTCGCGAGCGTGTCGAAGACCACCGACGCCGGGTCGGTGCCGCGCTCTCGCTCTACGATCGGGACGTTCGCGCGGTCGGCCCACACGCGCAGTTGTTCGATGGCGGCGGCACGGTAGGTGTCAGCGGAGCCCACGATCACGCGGCGGCCGAGGGCGGCCTGCTCGGCGGCGATCTTGCCGACCGACGTGGTCTTGCCGGTCCCGTTCACGCCGACGAACAGGACGGTGACGGGCGACTCCGCGAGCGGGTCGGCGGCCTCGGGCAGCTCGGCGGCGATCAGCGCGACCAAGGCCTTCTCTACCGCTGTCGCGTCGGGAAGGTCCTCGCGCCGCGCCTGCGCGCGAAGGCGCTCGACGATCTCGGCTGAGGCGGCGGCGCCCATGTCGGCTGCGATGAGCGCTTCCTCCAGGCCGTCCCAGAACTCGTCACCGACGTCCGGGCCGCGCCCGACCAGATCGGCGACAGGATCGCCGATCTGGTCGCGGGTCCTGGACAGGCCCGCGCTCAGGCGCTCGAGCCAGCTCACGCGGCGCCCGCGCCCTCGTCTACCGGGTTGCCCGTGGCGCGGTCGAGGCGCTGGCTGACGACCTTGGACACGCCGTCCGCCTGCATCGAGACGCCGTAGAGCACGTCGGCCATCTCCATGGTGCGGCGCTGGTGCGTGACCACGATGAACTGCGTGTGCGAGCGCATCGAGTCCACGAACGCGACGAAGCGGCGAAGGTTGGAGTCGTCGAGCGCCGCCTCGACCTCGTCGAGGATGTAGAACGGGCACGGCCGCGTGCGGTAGAGTGCGAAGAGCATCGCGAGCGCCGTAAGCGACTTCTCGCCGCCGGACATGAGCGTCATCTTCTGCAGCTTCTTGCCCTGTGGCTGCGCCACGACCTCGATGCCGGTCTCCTCGGGCTCGTCGGGAAGGGTCATCTTCAGTTCGGCGTGACCGCCCGGGAACAGCACGCCGAAGACGTTCTGAAAGTGGATGTTGACCTGCTCGAACGTCTCGAGGAACCGGTCGCGCATCTTGCGGTCGATGGCGCGTACGACCTTGGTCAGCGAGGCGCGGCTGGAGGCGAGGTCTTCGATCTGCGCCGCCATGAAGGACCGGCGCGCGTCGAGCGACGCATACTCCTCGACGGCCAGTTCGTTGACCGGCCCGATGTTGGCGAGCTGCTTGCGCAGCTTGTGCGCGCGATCGGCGGCTCCTTCGCGGTCGGCGATGGTCTCGGATTCGAGAGCGCGTTCGATGGGCGTGTCGTACTCATCCACGATGCGCCGCACCGCCGCGTCGACCTGGACCTCGAGTTGGCCCTTCTCCACGCGGATGTCGGACATCGACGCGTTGCGCGCCTCGCGTGCCGCCTGGCCATCGCGCACGGCGTCCTGCGCGTCGGTGATCGTCTGGCGCAGCGACTGCGAGTCGGCCTGCTCGAAGCGGGCGCGGTCGCGCAGCTTGACCGCCCACTCCTCGGCGCGCTCGAGAAGGGCGGCGTAGAGGTCGTGGACGGGTTGGATGCGCTCGCGCAACAGCTCGAGCGCCGCGTCGGTCTGGCCGGAGGAGGACAGCGTCTCCTCGATCTCCGTCAGGTCCGCGGTCGCGGTGGTGATCTGGCGCTTGAGATAGACCTCCCGCTCGGAGACGGTCGCGATGTCGACCTGGCAGGTGGACAGGCGGTTCTGTATGGCCGCCTCGTCGCGGAACTTGTTGTCCCGGATCTCGCGCTTCGAGATGGCCTCGTCCTCGAGGCGCTCGAGTTCGCGCTCCAGCTCCTGGATCTGTCCGGCGAGCGTGTCCTTGGCCGGGCGGTCCTTGGCGGTGCGCTGGATGATCCCGGAGGCGCGGTTCTCAAGCGAGCGCGTCTCGTCCTCGAGGTCCGTGAGCGACAGCTCGAGCCGGCCCACCTCCTCGCGCAGAGAGTCGTTCTCGCCGGTCTGCGCCGCCAGGCGCTGACCGAGCTCGAGCGCGTCCTGTTGGGCGGCCGAGAGAGCCTCCTCGGCCTCGGCCAGCAGCGCCTCGGCCTCCCCCACGCGCGAGGCGGCGGCGAACTCGTCGTCCTTCAGCTCGTTGATGCGTCGCTTGCGGGTGAGCACGGAGGAGTTCGGGTCCAGCGAAGGGCCGAGGGAGACCTTGCCCGACGGCCAGACCGTGTGGCCCTCCGGCGTGGCGAACCGCGCGCCTCCCGGGAAGCGGCGGTGCGCGTCGAGCGCCTCCTCCAGCGTCGGGAGCAGGTACACGTCGCCGAGCAGGGCGTCGATGGCGGGCCGCAGCTCGTCCGGGTACGTCACGGCTTCGGAGAGACGTCTCCCCGCCCCGGCGTGCGCCGTGGCGGGCTGGGCGCCCTCGACGGACATGATGGAGATGTCGCCGGCGGCGTGGTCGCCGAGCAGCTTGAGGACGTCGGCACGGGAGGCGGCGTCGCGAACGAGCACGCAGAACAGGTCGCCGCCCAGCGCGAGTTCCACCGGCTTCTCGAGCTCGGGATCGGTGGCCGCGATGATGTCGGTCACGGGGCCGATCAGACCGGGGATGCTGTGCTCGGAGGAGAGCACCCACGCCAGCGCCGGCGTCGCGGTCGCGAACGCGCGGTCTACCTCCTCGAGTCCGAGGACCTCGCCGCGAATCGCGGTGAGCTGGTCGCGCACCTCGCCGAGTTCCTTGCGGCGCGACTCGACCACGCGGACGCGCTTGTCCACGTCCGAGTCGGCGAGCGCGATCTCCTTGACCGTGCGCGCGCGCGCGTTCTCGAGCTGCTCGAGCCTGGCGCGCCGCGCGGACAGCGTGTCGAACAATGACTGGCGCTGGCCGCCTAGGGTCTCGCCGCGCTCGGCGAGCAGGCTCTCCTCGAGCGCGAAGGCCGAGAGGTTGTGCTCGACCGTGGACAGCTCGATGCGCGCGTCGTCGAGGTCCTTGCGCAGGCGGCGGATCGCCGTGTTGACCCCGGTGAGCGCCTCCTCTGCGGCCAGGCGCTCCTTGCGGGAGGCCTCGGACTCGCGGCGCATCTCGCCCAGGCGCCCGTAGAGCGCCTTCAGCTGAGCGTCCGAGGTGGCACGCTCCTCGCCCAGGCCGGTGAGCTCCTCGAGCCGCTTGACGCGCCGGGCCTCGGCCCCGTGCACCTTTGCGCGCAGCTCCGAGAGCTTCTCGATGAGGTTCTTGCCCTTCTCCTCGAGCAGGAGGAGGCCGGAGTTGAGGCGTTCGAGCACGGCCTGGAGGCGACGTCGCTGCTCTGAGAGGTCGCCGACGAACAGGCCCTTCTCCTCGAGCAGTGCCTGGAACTTGGCGAGCTCGCGCTCCTTCTCCTCGACGCGGTAGCGCGCGAGTTCGACGTCTGCGTCCTGCTCGCGCTCGCGTTTGAGCATCTCGTCCCACACGACGTGCAGGGCGCGCAGGTCGTCGACCGCGAGCGCGACATCGAGCTCGCGCATCTCGGCCACGAGCCCGTCGTACTGCTTCGCCTTGTCTGCCTGGCGCTGCAGCGGGCGCAGCTGCCGTTCGACCTCTCCGAGAACGTCCCGCGCGCGCTCCAGGTTCGCATCCATGGAGGCGAGCTTACGCAGGGCGCGCTCCTTGCGCTTCTTGTGCTTGAGCACGCCCGCGGCCTCTTCGATGAGCGCGCGGCGGTCCTCGGGACGCGAGTTGAGGATCTCGTCGAGGCGGCCCTGGCTGATGATCGAGTGCGTGTCGCGGCCCAGACCGGAGTCGTGCAGGAGGTCGTGCACGTCCATGAGGCGGCACGGCGAGTTGTTGATGAGGTACTCGGACTCGCCGCTGCGGTACATACGGCGCGAGATCGTGACCTCGGCGAACTCGAGCGGCAGGGTGCCGTCGGTGTTGTCGAGCACGAGATCGACCTCGGCGATCCCGACGGCCTGGCGAGCCGACGACCCGGCGAAGATGACGTCCTCCATCGAGTTTCCGCGCAGGGTCTTGGCGGACTGCTCGCCGAGCACCCACAGAACGGCGTCCGAGATGTTGGACTTGCCCGAGCCGTTCGGTCCCACGACGACCGTGACGCCGGGTTCCAGCGACAGGTTGACGCGGTCCGCGAAGGACTTGAAGCCTTTGACGGTCAGCGACTTGAGGTACACGGGTCCCCGGGGGTCTCGGACAGCAGGTTCGTGCAGGTGGCGCCGCCTCGCGACGCACCGAAGAATGCTACCACAGCGTGCGGCGCGCGAGCCCCGCTCTCAGGCGCGGCCCCGGGCCTTCGGCAGGCGTGCGAGCGCGGCCAGAGCGGCCTCCCGCTCAGCCGCCTGCTTCGAGGTGCCCTCACCGCTCGCGACCGGTTCGTCGCCGAGGGCGACCTCGGCCACGAAGCGCGGCTCGTGTGCGGGACCTTCGGAGGAGACGATGCGGTACCGCGGAAGACCGAGCCCGCGCGCCTGCGTGAGCTCCTGCAGGGCGCTCTTGGGGTCGTTCTCGACGGACGAGAGCGTGTCGGGGTCCGTGCGCTCGCCCAGGGCCCGCGACACGAGGCCGCGCGCCGCCTCGAGGCCCGAGTCGAGGTAGACGGCGCCGACGACCGCCTCGAAGCACGCCTCCACGATCGAGTCGCGCACGGTCCCGCGACTGGCGCCGCGCCCCATCCTCACCGCGATGTCGAGCCCGAGCTCCCGGCCGACAGCGGCCAAGGTGGTCCCGGCGACGAGCGCACGCTTCATGCACGTGAGATCGCCCTCGGGGCGGTCGGGGAATCGGCCGTGAAGGTGGTCGGCCACGATGAAGCCCAGTACCGAGTCACCGAGGAACTCGAGACGCTCGTAGTGCGGGCCGCCGTACTCCTCCGCCCACGACGGGTGCGTGAGCGCCCGCTGCAGCAGCGCCGGGTCCGCGAAGGTGACTCCCAGCCGCTCCTGCACCGCGGTCAGAGCGGAGGCGCTCACCGGTCGGCGCGCCCCAGGACGAGCGTCGCGTTGTGGCCGCCGAAGCCGAAGGAGTTGCTCATGACGACGGCCGGGTCGCTCTTGCGTGCCACGTTCGGCACGTAGTCGAGGTCGCAGAGCGGGTCGGGGTCGGTGAGGTTGATCGTCGGCGGCAGCACGCCGGTCTCGAGCGCCCGCACGCAGAACACGGCCTCGATGGCGCCGGCGCCGCCGAGCAGGTGACCGGTCATCGACTTGGTCGAGGAGACCGGGGGCGCGTCGGCGCCGAAGACCTCCTTGATCGCGGCCGTCTCCGCGGCGTCGCCGAGCGGCGTCGAGGTGCCGTGTGCGTTGATGTAGCCGACCTCGGAGCCGGGCACGCCCGCCTGCTCCAACGCGAGACGCAGGGCGCGCTTCGCGCCCGCCCCCTCGGGATGCGGGGCGGTCATGTGGTAGGCGTCGGCGGTCGCACCGTAGCCGAGCACCTCGCCGCGGATCTTCGCTCCGCGCGCCACGGCATGCTCCCACTCCTCGAGCACGAGGATGGCGCCGCCCTCACCGATCACGAAGCCATCGCGGCCCGCGTCGAACGGGCGCGACGCGCCCTGCGGGTCGTCGTTGCGGGTGGAGAGCGCACGAGCGGCGCAGAAACCCGCGAGCCCGAGCGGCGTGCAGCCCGCGTCGAACCCGCCGGCGAGCACGACGTCGGCGCTGCCGCGCCGGATCGCCTCGAAGGCCTCGCCGATGGAGTGGTTGCCTGTGGCGCACGCCGAGACGGGCGCGTAGTTGATGCCCTTGAGGCCGTAGCGGATCGAGATGTGCCCGGCCGCCAGGTCCACGATCATGCCGGCCACCAGGAAGGGGCTGACGCGGCCCGGGCCGCGTTCCAGCAGCACCGTGTGCTGTTCCTCCATGAGCCCGAGCCCGCCGATGCCGGAGCCCACGATCACGCCCGCGCGCTCGGCCTCGGCCTCGGGAAGCTCCCCGAGGCCGGAGTCCGCCATCGCCTCGGCCGCCGCCACCAGCGCGAACTGCTGGAAGAGCGAGAGCCGGCGGGCCTCCTTGGCGTCGAGCGCGACGGTCGGGTCGAAGTCGTCGACGAGCCCGGCGATGTGCACCGCGTAGGCGGAAGTGTCGAACGTGGTGATCTCTCCCACGCCGGAGCGGCCGGCGACGATGGAGCCCCACGCCGCATCGACGCCGATGCCGACGGGACTGACGATCCCGAGTCCGGTGACGGCGACCCTTCTCATGCTGTGGCTCCTTGCGCGGCGGCGAAGTACTCGCTGACGAGGCGCTGCATCAGCGCGCGGACCGGCAGGATGTCGTGGACGCGAGCGACTCCCCCGCCGGTGAACACGAGCCCGTCGACGACGTCGCCGGCCTGGCAACGCACGAGTTTGTCCATGATACAGAACTGCTTGCCGCACTTCTTCAGGCACACGATGCAGCCCTTGATCGGCTGCACGTCGCCGGCGGCGAGGCTGTCGGTGAAGGCGTTGCGCAGAGACCGGCCGGGCAGACCGACAGGGCTGCGGATCAGCACGATGTCCTCTTCGTCGGCGTCGACGTACATCTGCTTGAAGGCCTCCGGCGCCGAGCACTCGTCGGTGGCGGCGAAGCGCGTCCCCATCTGGACGCCCGCGGCGCCCGCCTTCATCAGCTCGAAGATGTCCGCGCCGTCGATGATGTTGCCCGCGGCGACCACGGGGATCGAGACGGTGTCGAGGATCCGCGGCAGCAGCTCGCGCACGGGCGTGTCGGTCCCGAGATGGCCGCCCGCGTCCGCGCCCTCGACGATGACGGCGG